>Ga0315282_10002085_pt1 | contig 37269 bp, 31 predicted proteins | sample YL17G07_20_MG_FD_203693 | JGI IMG/M metagenome (GOLD analysis project Ga0315282, IMG submission 203693) | Sediment microbial communities from Yellowstone Lake, YNP, Wyoming, USA - YL17G07_20 | ecosystem: Environmental > Aquatic > Freshwater > Lake > Sediment | place: USA: Wyoming | collected... | reverse complement strand
GCTAGCGAAGGCTAGAATGACAAAAGCCGACATCTCGAAAAACAAGCGTAACTACTGGAGTTTACATTCAACTGCAAATGAAGCAAACCAGAATTTTGGGGCGGGTGCTCATAAAATCTGAAGAAAAAGGGAAATGACTAGCAGAAAAATGTGGATGCGAGGTTAGGTCATCTTTAACGTGCGTATCTCAAGGGTAAGTGTGGGCATCAACTTCAACCTGTTTCTGAAGCTTCTTGATTCTTATCTCCATGCTTACCGGAGCTTCTTCCCCAACTTCCTTGAGGCTTTTCAAGAAACCTATCATTATGTTGGCCAAGGTTTCTTGCACGAAATGGTTCAGGGACAATCTTACGTTGTTAACCCGCATCTCGGTCTCAAAATTCTTCTTGAACATTCTATGCTTTGAGCTCAAAACGTCACCACTAAGATAAGCCCATTTTTGAGTTGATAACAATTATGGTGGTCGCGCTGGTGTGACGAGCAACCTCCCAATCTTGCGTTCTTCGTCCCTCATTCTAATCGTGGCTATTCTATCTCTCTTGTTTTTGGAAAGGTTGCCTTTATTTCCATTATGAACTTGTTTTCAAAGTCAAGGGCTTCCATCGTGTCAGTAATCTCTTCCACATCCTCGTCAGAGGCGTATTCAGCGGGTTTTCCTGTCAGTTCGTCGAGTGCGAGCCCGCACGAGTATACGATGACCCCCTCTTCTGATGGCGAGATCACTACGTGCACGCCTGATCTCTGCGCCGCTTTAATGTATTGTTGCAGACTGAACGGATACAGCAGGGTTCTCAGTGTTAACGGCACCATCGCGCCTTCCCCGGCCAGCACGGTTGTGCTGGCCTCTTTGTTTTTTTCTTCCTTCATGACCTTTAAGCCCATTTCTTTGAAGGCTTTTCGGCAGGCCAAAGCCACATCGTCGACCTTGGCTTCTGGAATGAACAGCTTTCTTTCCAAACATACAGCTTCATGTGCCATTCGAGGACCCCACAGCCAATGACTTCTCGCTTTCTTATTACGCTTTCCGGGCGTGAGGAATTACCAGATGAGTACACCTAGTTCAGGTTCCCGGTTCGTGCAATTACGAGTGGCGCAAGATCAAAGCATTGAAGACTCCATGTTTTGGCCCGATATGCTTAAATATCACATATGATATCACGGTTGACCTCAATGGTGATATACTATGCATGAATTTCGCAAACATTGGATGAGACACACGGCAATGGTTCCGAAGGGCTTCATACGTTACCATGTTCTTGAATCTTTAGGTGAGAAGCCCATGTCTGGTTCGGAAATAATAGATGAAATAGAAAGCAGGACAAACGGTCGATGGAAGCCAAGCCCAGGCTCAATTTATCCGCTCTTGGCTTGGCTACAGGATAATGGCCACGTCAAGGAGTTGCCCGCTGAACAGAGTGGGATGAAAAGGTACGAGCTGACCGAAAGCGGCAAGGCTCTGCTTGCGGAGCAGAAGAAGATAATGGCAGAGCAAAGGAAAAAGATGAAAGAGTATACCAAGAACCGCGTAGGATTCAGGAGAGAAAGGTTCTTCGGCCCCCCTTTCATAGGCGAGTTTCTGTCGGGTTTGCCTAAGGAAAAGCTAGTTGAGGCAAGAAAGACTATGCACAAGCTTGTGGCTGCTTTCTTCGAGTTGGGACGCAGTTTAGATGAGCACGTGTCCAATGAAGCTTTTGATGAAGCATTGAAACTCTTAAATAGCACGGCTGAAAAGCTTGAGAAGATAAATCAGAAACTGAAGGGTGAGAGAGATGAGTGAAGAGATTATTAAGGCTGAAGGGCTGACCAAGGTCTTTAATCATCAGTTGGTAGCCGTTGACCACGTGAACTTCGAGATCAAAAGAGGAGAAATATACGGTTTCCTAGGACCTAACGGCGCTGGAAAGACCACGACGATCAACATGTTGATAACCATTTTGAAGCCGACAGAAGGAAGAGCCACTGTCTTGGGTTTCGATATTCTGAAGCAAAGCAATGACGTTAGAAACGTGATCGGCGTCGTGCCCCAAGAATACACGGCAGATGAAGACCTGACCGCTCTGGAGAATATTCTCCTATGCTCTGACATGTACGGCATTCCACGGAAAATCGCAAATGAGCGTGCGTTGGATCTGCTGAAGCTCGTTGAGCTAACCGATTTCAAGGACAAGAGAGTTCAGACCTTTTCCGGTGGAATGCGTCGCAGACTTGAACTTGCATGTGGATTAATCAACAGGCCAAAAATACTCTTCCTAGACGAGCCTACTCTGGGCTTAGATGTTCAAACGAGGACTGCTACTTGGAACTACATCAGAAAACTGAAGAAGGAATATGGCATGACACTTTTCATGACTACGCACTATCTTGAAGAGGCTGATTCACTCTGCGACCGCGTTGCAATAATTGACCATGGAAAAATAGTCGTGGTCGGCACGCCTGAAGATCTGAAGCACAGCCTAGGCGGCGACATCATAACGATAGGCATTAAGGAGGACGTTGACGTGAGCGGGCTCATCAGCAAAGTTGAGAATGTCAAAGATGTAAAGAAGGAAAATGGCGCATATCGAGTCAAAGCGGAGTATGGAGAAGTGACAGCTCCCTTCATCATTGAAACCCTACGGAAAAAAGGGTACACAGTAGCGAAACTTTCGCTAACAGAACCCACATTGAACGAAGTATATTTGGAATACACTGGGAAATCGCTACGCGACGCAGAAGAGTCCAGAGAGGCCTTTGCTTCGCAAAGGATGACGATGAGGAGAGCAAGGGCATGAGCGAATTGAACGAGCATCGTGCAAGCAGGCTTCACGGCATCTGGGCCTTGACTAACCGCGAGCTCAAGAAGTGGTATAAAGCCCCAGTGATATTCACACTTTCTATCATTCAGCCGATTCTTTGGATGGGTCTACTCGGAAAAGCTATGAACATCGGTGCTATTTTCTCAAGCGGTTCAATGGAGCAAATAATAAGCAAATTAGTTTTGACCCCACCTCTGACCCAAACGCAATCTCAACAACTAGGTGTGTTCTTTCAAGGTCTGCAGACAAGTATCATGCAAAATACGTTCCATACGAGTGATTACTTTTCCTTTATGGCTGTTGGTATGATTGCCTTCACAGCCCTCTTCACAACGGCATTCAGCGGCATGTCAGTGGTTTGGGACAGACGCTTGGGCTTCCTAAACAAGGCTCTGAGCACGCCTGTATCCAGAGCGGTAATAGTGTTCTCCAAAGTTCTTTCCGCAACTCTACGATCAATGTTTCAGGCAGGCATAATAATACTCATCGCCCTTGCATTCGGTCTCCAGTTTGGGGCTAGCTTCAATCCAGTGTTCATACTGGGCCTATTCGCGATCCTGTTCCTAATATGCGTGGGCTTGTCTTCAATGTTCATCGCCATCACCATAAGGTCAACAAGAATAGAGACTCCAATGGCCGTTATGAATTTGATAACACTGCCGCTGATGTTTGCTAGCAATGCCTTCTTCCCGACGAACATCATGCCTTCTTGGCTCCAGACAGTAGCATCGGTCAACCCGATGACATACACTACAGATGCAGTGAGACAGCTCTTGATATACAGCACAATTGACTTAAGGCAAGTTGGATTGGACTTCTTGTACGTTGGAATCTTTGCAATAGTAGTCGCAACGATAGGCATAGCTCTATCATGGAGATATCTTAGCAAGTAGCCAAGGATGGACGAGGAAGCGGAGATGGCACCTGCGACGACGATAGTTGAAGCAGTCAACCTGAAGAAAACTTACATGCTTGGAAAGGTTCCGGTCAACGCCTTGGATCGCGTGAACCTGAAGGTCGAGAGCGGCGATTTTCTCGCCGTTCTGGGACCCTCTGGGAGCGGCAAGTCAACGCTACTAAATCTGATCGGAGCCTTGGACAAGCCAACAGAAGGCAAATTGCTGATCGAGGGCGTTGACGTTTCCACGCTCAATGACGACCAGTTAGCGGATCTTAGACGTCGAATAGGCTTCGTGTTTCAGTTTTTCAACTTGATCCCACGGTTCACAGCAAGAGAAAATGTTGAGTTGTCAATGGCCATCGCAGGTTTCGGTAAAGCAGAAAGAAGAAAGCACGCTGAGGATCTCCTCGAAACAGTGGGACTCAGGGAAAGAATGAATCACAGGCCAACCGAACTGAGCGGTGGCGAACAACAACGCGTAGCCATCGCCAGGGCTCTGTCGAACAATCCCAAGTTTCTTCTGATGGACGAGCCCACGGGGAACATAGACTCAAAAGCTGCCGGCGAAATAATCGGTCTGATCAAGAGACTCAACGAAGAGAAAGCCGTGACCATAATAATGGTCACTCACGACCAACGCCTGGCAGGCCAAGCGAAGAGAATTGTGCAGATGCTCGATGGCTTGATAGTTCAGGAGGTCGTGAATTGACATGAAAGCCCAGGACGTGTTGTCTTATTCGTTTAGCGCAATTAAACTGAGAAAGCTTCGTGCTGGTTTGACCACCTTGGGAGTAGTCATCGGCATTGCAGCCATCGTTGCCTTGCTCTCAATCACTCAGGGTCTGCAGGCCGCTATAACTGATCAGCTCAAAACAGGATTCGCCACAGACACGCTGATTGTCTCGGCTGGGGGAGGCTTTGGAGGCTTCGGTGCCGGCGCGCAAGGCGGGGCGGGCGCGACTAATTCAGGCTTCAAACTGTTGGTCAACTATACGCAGATGATCAACAATCTGACAAATGTCGAGACGTCGATGGCGATAATTCAAAGGGTAGGCCGCATTGAGTTCAATCAGACAGTTCAGAATGTTACCATAGTAGGTGTGGATTTCGCTGAATACGCAAGCATATACAGCAGCACTTTTGTAGCCGAGAATGGAACCATACCAACAAATCCGGAAAACGAAATGATCGTGGTTGGGAAACGCGTAAGTGCCCCCTGGAACAATGACACCTTGTTCTGCAGTGTAAATGACACAGTTGAAATGAGTTGGACTAACGCAACAACAATTCCGCCGATAAATGAGACTTATCCTGGGAAGGTCACGGCTGTTCTCAAAGAGATCGGAGGCTTCGGCATCATCGGGCCTTCTGACTCTGATGTTTACATTCCAATTTCTCAAGCTCAAAGCTTCTTTGGAACCGAAGAATGTAATTCGATAATTGTGAAATTGGCAAACGATGATCAAGCAACGATTGACAATGCTACTCAAGCCATAAAAGCGGCTTTCAGCAACGAGGTCTCGGTAACCTCTGCAACAGCAGTGCTTAGCATTCTTTCGAATGTTTTCTCCGTGATACAACTCTTCTTAGGTGGAATCGCCGCCATCTCGCTCCTAGTCGCAGGGATAGGCATAATGAACATCATGATCGTGTCTTTGATGGAACGCACGAGAGAGATAGGTATACTGAAAGCGTTGGGCATGAAAGGTCAGACTGTGCTTTTGATTTTCTTGTGCGAATCGGTGATAATTGGTTTGATCGGCGGAGCGATTGGCATAGGCTCAGGTTGGGTTCTGGCAAACGTGGTTGCATTAGTCTTCCGCGGAGGAGGCGGCGTATTCGGAGGAAATAGAACTGCGAACACAGGTGGAATGACGATAACCCCTCTTTTGACTCCGACAGTAACCATACTGGCACTAGTCTTCGGCGTAGGGGTCAGTGCAATCTTTGCACTTTACCCGGCTTGGCGTGCTTCAAAGCTTAAACCAGTAGAAGCCTTAAGATACGAATAAGACAAGACCAAACCGATCTGAGCACGCACACGTGTTGCCGGAAATGCCCAAAATAGAAAACACCAGTGGTTCCATGAAAACATCAGACGAAATGGACCAAAGCCGACTTTCGGAAAGCATGGGCAGCAACGACAAACGCGAGCCCAAGGGAAAAAAGTCTTACGTTCTCGGCCTCATCATAGTGTTCGTGGCTGTGTACTCTCAATATCTGCTTCAATATTTCGAGGTGCATCTCGGGCTGATTTTGGGGTCTCTACTTGTTTATGGAGTGCCGGTACTGTCTATTACCTTGCTTTGGGGGACAGCGATAATCAGGAGATTCTTCAAAAACACTTATTCCGGGTTAAAGCTGGGTTTAGGGTTATTCGGGGTTTTCACAGTCTTGGGAATAGTTTTGGCTGTGGTGATCGTTGTTTTCTTGGTTGCGCTTGACCCTTCCACCGCAAAACTGCTGGATAAACCGAATCCTGTGCTGAACGTTTCTCCCGATTTTGCTTGGATCATGGTGGGCGTCTCCCTTCTGGTGACGGGGCCAGCTGAAGAGTATATCTTCAGAGGTTTTGTGCTCGGGGGATTACTGGACATTTTCAAGAATCGCCACTGGTTGATCCTCGCCTTCGTTTCCTCTCTCCTGTTCAGTGCCACGCATCTCTACTATGCTGTCGTGTATGGGCCAGCTTCGTTGGTTCAATTTACCGATCTTGTTACTTTCGGGATGGCTATGGCGGCAACGTATCATCTCTCAGGCGGTAATCTGTCTGCCCCAGCGTTGATCCACGGAGCGTATAATGCGACAGCATTCGTCGGCGTGGCACTGACTTCTACGAGTGTCAGCATAGGTCTCAGAGCATTCATGATACTGCTAGGAATAATCGTTGCATTCCTACTGTACATTCAGAGAGGAAGCAGAAAAGATCACAATCCATACAACGTGCCTCAGGAAACCACACGCGCGAGGGGTTTCCTCGGCGGAGTGGACCAGATTCAAAACTGCACCGGCTGACGACCTCTCCCGATGTCCCCTCAAACTGTTGGCTTTTCGTTCAGTTTGGTGTACCTAATAAGAGAGAGGCAAGCGTGAACACAGGCCCTGTGAAAGATTGGAGATGTCTCCCGACATGAGAACTCTGAGTATGAGATATCTTTCCAAGATTGTCTTAGCGCGCACAGTCCGTGACTCAGTTATGCATGTTTTTCGAGGGAGTAGGTGTCCTTCTGCAAAGAAAACTTCTGGATATTGGATTAGTTAGCGACCTCTTCGGTGCAGAAGTCAAGTTGGCGTGGAAAGCTGTGAAGCCTATAGTAGAAGAACGAAGAAAAGACCTCAATGAACTAAAAATCTACGAATGGTTTGAATATCTCTACGATGAAATGAAGAAAAAGAGAGCAGACAGGTGTGAAGAATGGTTGACGTATCAACACTTTCAATGGTGATTGCAGCCACAAGTGTTGTACCAGGAGTTGTTTGCTATGCTTTTCAGCAGCGCGCGCTACTGTTTATGTCAGCACGCGCGAAGCGAAAGACAGAAAAGTCAGCGACCAATAGTATTTGTATAAAATGAAGAATCCGTTTGCTCACCCTTTTGCGAAGTTTGTCCTCAAGAAGATTTTTTTCTACTCGATCGTGACATTCATTGCGTTGAATTTCATCTTTTTCATTCCTCGACTCATGCCCGGCAATCCCATCGACCAAATGATACCTCCAGGTACCACTGATGCCGGGCGGCTAAGACTCAAAGCCGAGTTGGAGAAATACTTCGGGCTGGACAGACCGCTATACGAGCAATACATCAATTTCTGGGCGAATCTCTTGAGGGGTGATTTAGGATATGCAGTCATGCGTGGATATAACTTCAGACCCGTTGCGGACGCTGTCATGGCAAAGCTGCCTTATACCTTGGTCCTCGTGATCCCTGTGCTCTTTATCAGTTTCTTCTTGGGGAACTGGATTGGTGCTAGAGCTGCCTACATGAAGGGCAAGCGAAGCGAGGCTGTTTATTTCACTTCAGTTTTCGCCAGCCAAATGCCCTTTTACTGGTTTGCGATGGTTCTCTTGTTCCTTCTGGCGGTGAATGTCAGACTTTTGCCCACGGGCGGAACGTTCAGTCCGCGGTTTATGCCTAGCATGAACCTTGCTTCTTTGCTAGACGCGTCACATCACTACGTTTTACCTTTTTTGACGTTGCTTATCATAAGCACTGGAGCATGGGCCACGGGCATGAGGTCGATGACTCTTTATGAATTGGACTCGGGCTACATTCTCTATGCCAGACAGCTGGGCTTCAGAAACAAGAAGTTGATATCTTACGCCAAAAGGAACGCGATCCTGCCCCAGTTCACGGGTCTGAACATAAATCTCAATAATCTCATTGGAATGACAATGATTATTGAAATAGTCTTTAGATGGGATGGTCTCGGTTCACTGACGCTCGATGCTGTACTGGCCCGCGACTATTTTATGATGCTGGGCACTTTCCTGGTCACAATGGTTGTCGTAATCCTCGGGAATTTTCTGGTGGATCTCGCATATGCATTCTTAGATCCGCGAATTCGAACTGGCCGGGGGGGATAAAAATGTTTGAACTGCTCGTGAGAAGTCGAAAATTCATGATTGGTGCAGCCGTCGTGCTGGCTATTGTCCTCTTTGGGATAATAGGTTCCATGTTGACTCGAGATCCGCTCGCGTACAGTTCCCATTTCGTCGAGCCGCCCAGCAGTGCATTTCTTCTCGGCACGGGTAATTTTGGGGAGGATGTACTCGCTCAGCTTTGTGCGGGTACCCGCAACTCCTTGATGATCGGTGCGATCGCTGGAAGTTTTGCCACGCTGATCGCCGTTTTATTGGGGGGCATTGGTCCATACAAGGGGGGACTGGTAGATGAAATCTCAAATGCTTTCACCAACATTGTCATGGTTTTCCCCATGTTGCCTCTGTTGATACTCCTCGCCGCTATATTTCGAACAAACTCCATGTTTCTGGTGGCAACGCTGATAGGCTTAACGAGTTGGCCTTGGGCAGCTAGGTGTGTAAGGTCCCAAGTGCTGACCCTGAAAGAAAGAGGATTCATAGATATTGCTCGTATGTCGGGCATGAAAGACAGAAAGATAGTGGTAACAGAGATTATGCCGAACATGCTGGCCTACGTCATAATTGTTTTCGTAGTATCGCTCAGCATAGCCGTCTTGACGGAGGCGGGACTGAGCATGATAGGGCTGGGTCCCGACCCCAGTACAAACGTCACATTAGGGTCCATTCTTTACTGGGTCATGAACAGTACACATGCGGCACTGCCCTGGAGTCTTTGGTGGTGCTTCATCCCGCCAGGGCTCATACTGACCATATTCCTAGTAGCAGTCTTCATAATGCACACTGGCATGGACCAAGTGTTCAATCCCAGACTACGGAAGGCGTAATTCTGATGAGCGAACACCTTCTTGAAATTGAAGACCTGAAAGGCTACTACCGAGGGATATTTGGCGTCGTTCGCGCTGTCGACGGCGTCTCACTCACCGTTGACGATGGAGAAGTGGTGGGCCTCGCGGGTGAATCAGGCTGTGGAAAATCAACCCTTGCACAACTCTGTTCAGGCACCCCCAACCCCCTATTACATTACGAGTCCGGCAAAATTCTCGTGGATGGCTCTGACATATACCAAACTGATCCTGAAGTATTCAGGACAGAATTCAAATGCAAACGCATGTCTTACGTTCCCCAAGCGTCAATGGACTCTTTGAATCCCGTCAAGAGAATAAGAGACTTCGTCATGGATGTGGTGAGGGAACGCACCGGCAAGAAGCCCTCAAAGGTGGAAGTTCTCACGATGGCGGGTGATCATTTCGAGAAGCTCGGATTGGAGAGGTCGGTTCTTGACCGTTATCCGCATGAACTCAGCGGAGGCATGAAGCAGAGGGTTGTCATTGGGATATCGACCCTTTGGAACCCGAAACTCCTTATCATCGATGAACCGACTTCTGCCCTCGACGTGACTACACAAAGGCTGGTGATAATATCGCTTGTGGTTCTAAAGAAGGCTGGAATAATCAAGAGCATGTTATTTGTCTCCCACGACATCACTGTTCTGGGACAACTCTGCGATAGATGCGCGGTGATGTACGGCGGGAAGATAGTTGAAGTCGGAAGCATGAATGGCATATTGGATAGCTCCCTCCACCCTTACACGAGCGCGCTCATTTCGTCGGTTGTCTCTTATGATCCGGAGAGGATGGGGAGGGGAGGGCTAAAGAGCATACCGGGGTCGCCTCCAGACTTGAGAGATCCTCCTCCTGGCTGTAGGTATCATCCAAGATGTGAAAAATGCATGGACATCTGCAGAGTCAAAGAGCCCCCGCTTAATGCCATAGAAAACGGGCGTGATGTCGCCTGTTGGCTTTATTGAGGGTGAGCAAATGGAGACGCTTTTGCACTGCGAAAATCTGACGAAGATATACACTTCGGGTTTAATAAGGACGAAATCTGTCGTCGCCGTGAAAAACGTGACGTTCGACGTGAAAAAAGGAGAGATAGTCACTCTGGCAGGTGAAAGTGGCAGCGGGAAAACCACCGTGGCCAAGATGATATTGAGGTTGATCGAACCAACCTCGGGCCACATCTTTTTCAAAGGCCAAAATGCATTTTCATATGATAGACAAGACTATTACAGGATGATACAGGCGATTGTTCAAGATCCCTATGCCGCGTACAATCCATTTTACAAGGTCGATCGTATACTTGAAGAGGTATTCGGTCTCTACAAGAACGGCCCCTCTCCCGAAAAAAGAGAAGAAATTATTCACTCAACATTGACTAGAATCGGAATAAACCCCGAAGAAATACTCGGAAGATACCCTCACCAGCTGAGCGGAGGCCAACTGCAACGGCTACTCATCGCGAGACCTCTCATGATTAATTCAGAGTTGGTGGTCGCGGACGAAGCAACGAGCATGCTGGATGCATCCACTCGAGCCGGTGTTTTGAATCTCCTTCTGTCTCTGAAAGAGGATCAAGAAATCTCGGTGTTGTTCATCACTCACGACATAGCTCAAGCTCAGTACATTTCTGACAGCGTCCTTATCATGCAACAAGGCGAGGTAGTTGAACAAGGACCTGCCGGAAAAGTTTTTTCCAATCCGATGTGTTCGTACACAAAAGATCTCTTCGCATGCGTGCCCCGACTCCACAAGAAATGGGAATGTTGAAACGGGAATTTCCCGCAGCCTCGCCGTTTGGGTAACATACGCTCAAGAAGGGCGTCAACTGCTGTTTGCGCGGACCCGCGAGTTGTCAGTAGATTGCCCGCGAAGCACCCATCGAGTCCCAAGCCTTCTGCTATAACTCGATACGCCACAAGTTTATGGCTCCGAAGAAAGGCGATGTGATTGCCATTCCGAACTACCGTTTCTGTTCATATCATCTCGCGCGATTTGATGGACCGTAACCTATGGGCAAGCACAAACAATAGTCCATGCCGAGAAGCTCGTGAAAAATCTTAAATAAAGGTGGGAATGATAACTAGGCTTTATCCAACTATAGGGGAAACGAAAAAATGAAAAGGATTCTGGAAATAACCAAACCTTCGCTACTTATTGGCACACTGTTAATTGCATCTTTGATGATTCCTTTTTCAAGTCTCATTGCTCTAACGGCGGCGCAAGGAACTCTGCCGCAAGAGATACCGAGAAATGAAACCCTGCAGCTGAGTGGTTACGAAGGACCCCCGACTGCGCTTAGACCATGGGATATCGCAGGAACCGCAGGCATGGCCTTCTTCTTTATGTACGAACCATTGTTCGCGGTCAACATTGCAAAAGGATCTGCACCAGCGGATCTCATAAAGATCCTTGGCGAGAGCATTGAGTGGCTCAACTCCACCACCATAGAGGTAAAAATCCGCAGGGAAGCCAACTGGACCGATGGCCAGCCGGTTACGTCCGCGGACGTCGAGTACAGTTACGGGGTCTATGGACTAGCAAATGACACCAAGACGTGGGTGGCACAGGATGCTCTCCCCCTGAGAGAGAGACTTGAATCCTTCGAGATAGTTGACAATAAGACATTTAGGATACACATACTACCCGAATATCCGAACAGTGCGGTCGTTTGGAGACACTTGACCCTTTCGTACAATATTCTGCCAAAGCACGTCTGGACGCAAATCGAGGCCGCATACGGTGCGAGGATGCGGACTTTCACGAACGACTGGCAAAATGCAAGCATGCCGAGCGCGTGGAAAGTCGCATCAGGAATGTACCTGCCAGTGTGGCATGACGATGACCGAACGATTATGCAAAGAAACGAGAACTGGTGGGGTAAAAGCGTCTTTGGCAAGCTCCCTGCACCAAAGTATATTCTGCACACATGTTATCACTATTCCAACGCGGCCGCAGCCTTAGACTTGCAGAACAACGAAATTGACATTTGCGGTAACTTCATTGCAGGTATAGACACCATAATGGGAGCCATGCCACAGATACATACCTATGACCCGAATCCACCGTACTACGCAGAAACATCAATAAAACTGCTGGTTCCGAACCATCACAAGTGGCCGTTGGGTCAGCCTTGGCTAGACAAAGCAATAGCCATGGTGCTGGACTACCATTCAATCAGCTTGGTCAGCAGCGGCTACCTGAAGTACCCATCTCCATATCCCTCAGATCTTCTACCCTCAGACGACGCAGTTGCCAAAGCGCTTGTGAGGCCGGAAATCGAACAGCAATATGCCATATCTAACAACGTGTCTGCCGCAGTTGCCATAATACAGGAGCATTGTATCAAGGGACCTGACGGAAGATGGTACACAAAGGATGGCCCGAGTGCGGAGTATCTGACTCTGTACAACGAAACAATAGGTCAATACTCGGACGCTTTGCCAGACGTGCCTGGCATAAACATACCGCTCGGTCCATGGAGCATAATGGATCAGCAAGGATGGTCGGATGTACTCGCAATAGATGCGCTCGGATGCAGCATGATAAAGAACAGTCTTGGCATAACGATGACGCAGAAGGTCGTAGACTGGGGAACCAACGATGCAGATGGGCACTCGTTCAACTATGACTTCATGCACTACGTCATGCACATGTCCACAGGTACTATGTACGATCGCTACTACCAGATGTTCGTCGGAACCGACTACTACTCGAACCATTACGGTGACTACAGGAATCCAGATCTCGTCGAGCTCATAAGACAGCTCGACATAACGAACGGAACGGCGCAACAGACTGTCGCTGATAACATCCTGACAATCATAGGAACGGACATACCGATTATTCCATTTGGAGGACACCCCAACTGGTACCAATACAACACGATGTACTGGGTCGGCTTCTCCAACAAAGCGACCAATCAGATTCTCCCAGCAGGCCCATTCGGCGGTACCGCAACAAGCGGACTTATGCAGACAGTTGTCCTAGGATTAAGTGCACGCGTACCAGTCACTTACAGCAACATTGCTGTAAGCAAAGCAAACGTAGTCCCGGCAGAACTGACGACGATTTCGGTACAAGCGACAAACACCGGTGTGGCAGGCACGACCACGATACAGCTTCTGATCAATGGAAGCGTAGTTAACAGCCAAGACATTTCCTTCGCTGTAAATGAAACCAAGACAGTTTCGTTCAACGTGTCAAGAACGACACTGGCAACTTACCTAGCTAACATCGGGGGATTGACCGCAACCTTCATAGTGGCACAAGTAGCAGTTGTTCCAGCGTACATTGTAGGAAATGTGACAGACGCGGACACAGGGAACGCTATTTCAGGCGCAACGGTCATTGCGGGTTCCTATCAAACCACCACGGCAACCAACGGATCTTACTCACTGCAGGTAGTGAACGGAACCTACATCGTAACCGTGATACTGGAAGGGTATAACTCAGCAGACGCTACGGTCAGTGCAGTGACGGGAGGACAAACATACACGGCTAACCTGGCCCTCACAGCAGTACCATCAGGCGGAATACCTCTATGGATATACGGGGTCATCGCTCTGTTCGTTGCAATCGCTGTCGTAGCTGTGGCTTACGCCTTTTTCTTCAAGAAGAAGAAGTAGTCACACAATCCAAACCCTTTTTTCTTTGTATTGGCCTCTAGAACCGAAAGTAGCAACTGAACGATCTAGACAAATCCATTCTGTAGTTTCTTTCATGCCTGTGGGAGCGATTATTCCATGGATTGGCAGAGCGACTGCTAAGAATTCATTGTCCTCGTGTAGTTTTTCTGAATAGCGATGTCACCGTGAAGATTCGTCACAGATACCGTGAGAAGTGCAAGGTGCTAATGCCTGCTTGAGGAATCTCCCTTACTCGGTCAACTAGTGAGTTCTAATTTGTTACCATATTGAGATCTCAGATGGGATGGGAGCACCAAGTGCATGCACTTCTGCGTCTTCACGATCTGCATCATTACTTGATGTTTTGTTTACCCCATTGTTATCAGCACTGTATGCCTCTTTCCATCAGTGAAGGAAGGTATCAGGCTGGTCTTCGATTTCTTCCCGTCCACAGTCACATCCTTGATTCCCTTGGATACATGGTGTGGATTCCTGACTCTTATCTCATAGATGGAGTTTCTAAAATGGCGGGTAATTTCGAATCTTGTCCAATCTTTGGGTATACATGGGTCCACAAGCAATCCATGATACTGCGGTCTTATGCCCAGAATCCAGTTAGTCGCCACTCTGAGCATCCACGCCGCGGTTCCCGTAAGCCACGATTGTCTTGCTGCCCCAAAGTCGGGGTGATCTTTGCCAGCGATCGTCTGGGCATATACGTATGGCTCGGCCCTATGAGTGTTCGCAATCCTGTTTTTGGTAGGAGGGGCAAGTTTCTTGTAGTATTCGAAGGCTTGGTCTCCACGCCCGAGCATGCACTCCGCCAAGATAGCCCAGGCATTGGCATGGCTCCAGATCGAGGCATTCTCCTTCAGTCCAGGGACATAACTGGTCAGTGCTCCTATCTCAGAGTAGTACCTTGAGTAAGCTGGAGCGAGAAGCATTATACCGTACTTAGTGTCCAAATGTTTCTTCACCGAGTTCATGCACTGTATTCCCCTCTCCTTTGGGGCGATTTGACTGATTACAGCCCACGATTGAGTGTTGACGTATATCTTCCCCTCCTTGTTCCTTGAACTTCCAACGACGTTTCCCGAGTCGTCATACGCGCGGATGTACCAATTCCCGTCCCACGCCTTATCGTTTAAGTGAGTCCTTGTTTTGTCAGCTATGGCTTCGAATCTTTTGGCATCCTTCTCTTGTTTATACTCTCTGCAAAGTTCCTCTAGTTCTAGAAGCATTTTATGAAAAAGCATGGCGGTCCATATGCTTTCCGCCGCGTAGTTGGGGCCAGGCAAGCTTTGAGGATCGTTCCAGTCAGCCGTTCCTAAGAGGGGAAAGTTGTGCTTGCCCATACTATTGAGGGTGAAGTCGATGGACCTTTTCAAGTGATCATATAGGCTTGCGCTTGAGCCTTCAACGAAGTTCACGTTTTCGTCTAGAATAGTCATGTCGCCTGTTTCTTTGATGTACTCGCACGTCGACAGGATCAGCCAGAGATGATCATCACTGAAATATTTCATCTTTTCTTTCACGTAGGGTGGGAAGCCTCCTTCTCCGGTGAGAGGATAGTAGAGGTGAAAGACATGGCCATTTTCAAACTGGTTCTTGGTGAGGTCTAGAATGCGTTGACGTACCCTTTTTGGCAGGGCGTGGACGACGCCTAGAGTGTCTTGGTTGCTGTCTCGGAAGCCCATTCCTCTTCCTATACCCGTTTCATAAAAGGACACGTATCTAGACCAGTCAAAGGTTGTCCTGCACTGGTACTGGTTCCAAACGTTGATCATGACGTTGAACTCTCTGTCAGGAGTTTTAACGTTGAGGTTGCTGAGGTACGTGTTCCAGTGTTCCTTTTGTCTTTGAAATTCAGCATCCACATTGAACTTTTTGCTGAATTTCTGAATGTACTTCTTAGCGTCAGACTTTTTCTCCACTACGCCAAGGATGAATATTATTGTCTTTGTTTCTCCTGGACGGAGTTCCACAGCGTTGCTCGTAGCTGCGATCGGGTTTCCTCCTTTAGCTTCAGAGTTGGAGCATTTGCCTCTTTCTACGGCTATAGGGTCAGATTCGCTCCGGTAGGAGCCGATGAACTTTTCCCTGTTGCAGTCGTGTCCGGTGACTGTTCCGTTTGAGGCGAAGAAGGCGTATCCGGTACTTACGTCGAAGAAGCTGTAGAAAATGGCGTCGTCCTCGTATTTGGCTACTCCCAAGCCTTGACTGCATTGAAGGTCGCTGAGGTCATTAAAGGCTTGCCAGAGACAGAATTCAGCATATGAAAAGACTGTTAACTCTTTCTTCGTGGAGGAGCCGCTTCTCAAGGTCAACATCCAAATCTCCAAGTTGTCTTCCAGCGGCACAAAATACGTGATCTCAGCGTCTATCGCCGCATATGAAGAGGATATCCTTGTGTACCCTAATCCATGTCTGCATACATACTTGCTTAACTTCTTGAGAACAGGTTGCCATGTCGGAGACCAGTATTCCCCAGTCTTGTTGTCTCTGACATAGAGGTATCTTCCCGGCCTATCAGTGGGCAAGTTGTTGTACCTGTATCTGAGAATTCTCTTGTCTCTTGGGTCTAGGTGAAAGCTGTATCCTCCGGCAGTGTTGGAGATTATGGCACAGTATTCGTTGTTGCTTAGATAGTTGATCCACGGCGTAGGGGTGTCAGGCCTAATGACAACATACTCCCTGTAATCTCGTGAAAAGTATCCATAATCCAAAATGACGCCCACGGTAGAGTATGCCCGCTAAGTTGCTTTTAGCCTTTTTCAGAGTGAAGATAGACAAGGTAAACAAACCTAGAAGGCGATATGCGCGGAGAGAGCGCTGCCTGAGAACTCTCAAAAGATCATCTTAAATGCTAACTAGTCTCATGGTCTCTTGAAACCGGCACAAAAGGATTGAGACTGGGGGAACCACAAGGGTCCAGCTTTTCCTTTCTTGTTCTTACGGAAGGAATGGAAAAGTAAACAGCTGTTTCTATCTGTTGTTGCTTATCTGTTGAAGCATGCTTCAACAAGGTCTTCTAGACGTGCGGTTGCCACGCATTGAACGGTATCCGCACCACCGTAGTAGATTTTGACTTCTCCATTTTCTTCGAGGATTGCGCCGCTAGTGAACACAACGTTGGAAGTCAGGCCGACGCGCTCATATGGTTCTCTTGGTGAAAGAATCGGCGCTTTGGCTCTTGCGATAACTTTGGATGGATCGTTCAAATCCAATAACATCGCGCCGAGATGGTAGACGTATTGATACCCTGCCATCACATGCACACCGTGCCAAATCTCAAGCCAACCTTTGTTTGTTTTGATGGGAACTGCACCGGCGCCAATTTTCTTCCAGTACCAATGGCCGTGCAGTCCGCGTTTGAACACGCATTTCGACCTGCCCCAGAAAACCAAATCGGGTGAATAACTGATCCATATGTCGCCACGGTCATCGGGCAGGATGGGCCTATCAAGTCGAGCGTACAGTCCACTGATTTTTTCAGGAAACAGCACTCCATTTCGGTTGTCAGGTTCTGATATGAAACCGCACGAGTTGAATTTCTCAAAATCTTTGGTTTTAAGCATTCCAATTCTGACGCCGTATGAACTATGGGCGGCAAAACAGATGTAATAGACGCCATCGATTTCTGTGATGCGTGGGTCATAGATCATCTCTTCAGTGTATTTCTTGAATTCTTCGTCTCTGGGGAGGCTGATGGGCTTTTTGCTAACCTTGAAATGATATCCGTCCTCGCTGATAGCGGGTATGAAGTAATTCGATATATCGATACTTTCAACTCTGCACAACATTAGATATTTCCCATCGAATTTAACCACACCTGAATTGTAAATGCCTGAACAAGTGAAAGGCATATCATCTGCCGTCAAAATGGGGTTTTTTGCGTAGCGTTTCACGATTTCTTTTTTGGGATAGAGCATGGTTCCCGCCCTTTTTGCGTTGAACCTGTGTTTCAGAATATTCATTTAGCTTAAAATGATTTCTGAATGATGTTAGAGCCGTGAGCGCGCGCGGTCTAAGGGAAGGAGACGCCATTGTTCGCGATTACTTGCTTGTACCAGTAGAAACTCTTCTTGGGAGTACGCTTCAGGGACTGATAATTGGTTTGGACGAGCCCGAAACGCTGGCTGTAACCTTCAGCCCACTCGAAGTTATCAATAATCGTCCATACGAAATATCCATTGAGTCTCACTCCTTCCTTGATGGCTCGATATGCCTGGGCAATATGGTCTCGAAGGAAAGCCATTCGGTCGTCGTCTTGGACCTTGCCGTCCTTGATTATGTTGTCTTCGAAAGCAGCTCCGTTTTCGGTGACATAAAGCGTTGGATTGCCGTAGTCGGTTCGTAAGCGCATCAGTATCTCGTATAACCCGTTAGAATAGATCTCCCAGCCCTTTTCTGTGGTGGGTGTTTTTTTCTGAACAACTTTGGCCCGTGTCAGGGGGTTTGAGGGATCATTGGTTGCGAGCAAGCGGGTATAGTAGTTTACGCCCAAAAAGTCCAAAGGTTGCTTGATTAGATCCATATCATCCTGATCAGGCTTGAGTCCAACCTTCTCTGCCAATGGAGGATACTCGCCCTTGAAAATCGGATCTATGAACCAACGATTCCACAATTCATCGAGCTTGCTAGCTGCCTCCCGATCCTTCTCATCGTCGCTTATCGGATGCACGACGTTAAGGTCTACGACCGTACCGATCTGGAGGCCTTGATTAACTTCCCGTAAAGTCTGAATGGCTTTTCCTTGGGCAAGCTCTAAATGGTGAGAGACCTTTAAGGCTGACTTCAGATTTTTCATACCTGGTGCATGAATTCCAGTAAGATGTCCCAACCATGCTATACATCTGGGTTCATTAAAAATCACCCATCGCTTGACTCTGTCGCCTAGCTCGTTGGCCACAAGCCTGGCATAATCTGCAAAGTAGTTGACGATATTCGGGTTGACCCATCCCCCTGCGTCCTGCAGCGTCTGAGGCAGGTCCCAGTGATGCAGACAAACCCAAGGTTCGATTCCGCTTTCTAAGAGTTCGTCAACAAGACACCTGTAGAATTTGAAACCAGCTCTGTTAGCATCACCCTTTCCATTAGGAAGCACACGAGGCCAAGATATAGAGAAGCGATACGCTTGCACGCCCAACTCTTTCATCAAGGCCACATCCTCTGCATAGCGATGGTAATGATCGCATGCTATGTCTCCTGTATCACCATTCATGATGTTTCCGGGAGTATGAGAAAAACGATCCCAAATCGATTCACCCTTCCCGTCTGCATTCCAAGCACCTTCGATCTGATAAGCGGAGGTCGCAACGCCCCAGACAAATTCACGTGGAAAAATGAATCTGCTCACGGTCTCACTCATGTTTTTCATCTTTTCTTTTTGGAATCTGCTGTTTTTCCTTATTTGTGTTCTGTTCACCTTAGCAAGAGGTTTCGTCAAAGGGTTCCTGATATGTAGACCTGAACCCACAGTTGTCTTCTTTGGCGTTCAGATTTTGAATCTATCTAGCGCGCGCTAGTCAAATGATCTCTGACAATGGAACGAGCAGCTTGCTTTTTCAGTCGTCATTTTCTTGGCAGAGGTCAGCAAAAGCATATTAGCGTTCTCTGATAATAGGCCATTTCATGAACTATATAGAAAGACAGGAGATAATCGCTCGGTCGCCTATTTCTTTTGCCTATCTGAAGCGGTTCAATGCTGCTGCAGGTGTTTTGCATCTGATTCAAGGAATCCTAATGTTGAGTTTGGGCTTCGTATTGAATTGGCCCCTAAGCGTGTACACGTTCTACCTGAAAGCCGGCGGTTTACCGTGGATGCCTAACCCCCAGATCCTCTTCACGTTCAACAATCTAGGAGTCATATTAGCGACTTTCCCTCTGATTTCTGCGATAGCGCATTTTGCGATTGCTTATCCGAAGAACAGAAACTATGATGAGAATCTGAAGAAGGGTATGAACCCTTACCGCTGGTACGAGTATGCCTTCTCAAGCTCTATAATGATAGCGCTAATAGCAACCTTTGTCGGCATCTGGGATTTCTGGTCCCTCTCAATGATTTTTGTGTTGAACGCGATGATGATAATGTTCGGATACCTTATGGAGCTGGTGAATCAGAAGACCGCGAAGACGAACTGGTCCGCATTTAGCCTAGGCTGCATCTCTGGCGGCCTCCCATGGGTCGTGATTTTCGCCTACTTCGTAGCCGCCGTCAACTCCTCAAGTGCGGGTCCGCCGACGTTCGTGTACTTCATACTCTTCACCTACTTCGCTCTCTTCATGGTCTTCGCAGTCAACATGGTTCTACAGTACAAGAGCATCGGACGCTGGAAAGACTACCTTTATGGCGAAAGAGCCTACATAATCCTCAGTTTCGTAGCGAAAACACTCCTAGCGTGGCTCGTGTTCGCCGGAGTATTCATGCCACATTAAACATTCGAGAACAAATCGCTCTTTGGATGCACCAAATAATCTGCAGTCAGGTGCAGAAACCCAAAAACATTTCTTGTCAGAGAATTCGCATTAGTTCCGCAGTTGATTTGACCTTCAAGAACACGTCCCTTGCGAGCCTTACTACTGCATCGTGATTCTCTTTGGTGGTTCCGGTGCATGCATCCTCAACTAAGAGAACGTCGTACCCTATGTCTCCGCCGCAGATTGCTGTCGCGAGAACGCATTGATCAGTTAGGAATCCCGTTACAATGATACTCTCAATATCCATGTTCCTCAGAACGAAGTCCAGATTGGTCCCCGTAAACGCTCCCCCATTTGTCTTTGGGAAAATCAATTCTCCTTTTGCTGGTTTCACTTCATCCAAGAACCTACCTTTTTCCGCGTCCATAGGCACGATGAAGTCAGCTTTTCTGTTTATCTTGGCTGTATGCCTGGGGTTGCTGGTCTGTGCCCCTAACTTAATGTGCACTATGTCATAGCCTTTCTTCCTGCAGACTTGAAGTATCCTACGGGCGTTTTTCACCGCTTTCTTGACCCTTTCATCATATTCTCGCAAAGCTTCTCTAACTTCTCTTTCAGGCAGCCCTGCGGCCAGTGCTTCTTGAAGCAGTGGTTTTGAGCTCACGAGGTTTTGAATGTCGATCAGAAGTAAGGCTGTCTTCCCCGGCTTTATTTCGAAGTCAGGAAGCGGCTTCGCCAAGGCTTTAAAGACATCGTCCATACTTAATTCTCCCATTGGATAACCTCACATCTATTTTTGGCCGTATCACTAGACGACGATTGCAGTTATGCGCAGCGCATATTTATGATTTGAAGACCTGCACCTGCCTCGAAGTTCTATTCGTCTTCAGAGTCTGTCGTGATACCTTAGCACTGACTCCCTAGCATTGGCTCCTTTAGGAAGTTTGTTATGATTTCTGGGTTCAGGACTTCTGGATGGAATAAACATCCGTAGAATCTTCTATGTTTGTGTTTGATTATGCACTTCAAGTTGCCAGATTCGCCGAGTGTCTCAAAGTCTTCGGTCGGTTCCACCGCCTTAGAATTCAAGAAATAGGAATAGAATTCATCCTTGGATGCAACACTGCTTTTTCGGATAATCTTCACCTTGTATCTGCCGATTTTTGTTCTTTCAATGATGTGACCATTGAAGACTTTCGCAAGGATCTGCATTCCTGCGCAGATGCCAAGGATCGGTTTGCGCGATTCATTTATCCATGTGAATTTTCTTGTGCTATCCAAATACTTGAAGTCCTTCAAGGCTGTTCCGCATATGATCACTTTTTGTGCTCGGCTGATGTCACGATGATTCAGACTCAGGAAGTGTCTTGTGAAGGATTCTGCTCCAGCCTTTTTCAGAATGTCTTCGATGGGTTTGACAAACTCTAGATAGCTGAGCTTGTCTGAACATACATTTACTATCAGAATCATTTGTCGATTAACCTCAGATTTTTTATCCTGAACATGCCTGAGTAGTCCTTGTAAGAGACTTCAGAGTCTAGGATTTCTAGTCTTTTCTTGAAAAAAGGGGCGTCTGTCACAGTTGTCTCTATTTCCCCACCTTCTCCAGCAGGGCTTAAACCATACTCTTCCTTCAATCTTGCGAGCTTCTGAATCAGTTCGTTATCCAAGTTTTTTCCCAAGAATTCTCTGTCCAAGGGAAAAGCGAATACGCCAGATATGATAACTTCATATTTACTCTTGACAACCTCGTTCAGAAGCTCTATCTCATCCTTTAGCCATAAGGGGTTGAAGCACCACAAACCGAGCTGTTTACAGATTCTTTGTACGCGTGTTGACTGATAGATTGATTTTACGGCGCCCGTCACTATTCCTTCCAAGTCGAAATCGGCCTTGGCCGAGCAGATGGCTCTTTTCAGATCTTCAAGTTCCTTCTCTTTCTTGCCTTCCGTTCTTCTCTGAACCAGCGGCAACCCGATGGCTTCAGCCTGTCTATCAGTCAATTCTATGTTGGGAACATGAAACATGTAGCTCTCCTCACTCTCGGAGATCAAACTTATCAGACAAACTGCATCATGAAAACTCTCCGATTTGTGCAACGCCAAACACGAGTCTTTTCCCCCTGAGAAAAGCACTCCGACTCTCATGACAGGTGACTAAAACGCCTTGTTTTATAAAGGCATCTTCCTCGTCAAGACTCAGCGCGATCCTCAGGGTTTTCTTTAGGGGGCGGGGTGGGTTTGGATCCGCAACCAAAGCGGATATCTCCCGCAAATCCCCCCTTTCTTTGTCCGTTGGGACTCATTAGTTCGCTATTTTCATATGTGTATCCTTTGTTCTGGAAACAGTATTCTTGAGCTTCGCATTAGGAGGTTCACTAGGTTTTGTAATTGCAGTCGCGGCACACACAATGTAGCATGCGATAAATGAAATTGGAAAATCAGACGCGGGATGATGCGTGCACTTTTGATGTGATGTCAGTTGGAAACAACCGTGTATTCATCTTCGTTTTTTACTCCAAGCCCGAGGGCGGTTGCGTGGCGGATCTGAGTATAGCTCCAAGGGTTGTTTTTCAGTTTGGAACCTTCGAAACTTTCAAGAACTTTGATAGATTCAACGTCTATGGCTACTCGGTCTCCGGAAGCAAGAATGACGTTTGGGTTCCGCACCTCGCCGCTGAATGGTCCTCCGGTTATGAAGCATTTTCTTCCGTCCATAATTATCAGGTTCGGATGCACGACTAGGTTTAGATCGACTAGTTTCTCTTTCAGATGCCTGATGTGAAATCCGTTCCTTTCGCTCTTCTTCGTGAACCCGAAGGCCAATTTCAAGCTTAAGGAGAAGTCAGCGCGGAAATGTGTCTTCATGCAGCAGGAATAAACTATCTTGTCAACTCGCATGGCCTTCTCTGATAAGCTGACGCTTTTCAGGTATTCGCCGCCTACGTTGACTTTGACGTATTTTTCTTCATCGAAAAACGCCATCTCTGCACCTGAATCTTTAAGCGTGGCAAGTGTCCCAGTTCGTTCCAGCGCCTTCCTCGTGGATAGCCCTTGCCACGAAGATTCTCCAACGATAACTCTCCCAGCGCCATGCTCGAACAGCAAGTCAACTATCGCTTTGAGAAATTGCGGGTCGCTTGAAGCGGGCGGATGATCGGTGCTGTTGTAGTTGGGTTTCAGTAAGACTTGGTCGCCATTGTCGATGACCTTGTTGAAACCGCCAATCAAATCAACAGCTTTAAGGATGTCCTTTTTCAGGTTTCCAGTCGTCGCAACTTTGCTTAGAAGGACTTTTCCATCTGTCGTAAACGGGTTGCTCGTAATCTTCCCTATTCCTTCACCGGGTGACATATCAGAACGCCAATGATAGCGCAATGCCCGCGAGTTTTAAAACGTTGTGACTGCAACCCGATGGTAACATACTTCCAGAGAGCCTGCCGTAAAGAGTTGGCCGGCAAATCCTGCAAGGTCTTTAGGAAACGCAGATGACCTCCTAGAAAAATCATTAAAGCCACGGGCCGAATGGTCAGGTTTCCTACAAATTTCTGGTGTGGGTCGCAGAGTACTGGCGAACTTGACACGACTTCTGTTTTCTGCTTCAGATCAATCTGCCAGCACATCTATTGTTTCTTCTGTAATTTCTCTTCCAGAGCTCTCACGCGCGCTTCCAACTTGTCGAGCCTATCAATCTTTCTTATCCTTTCTTCTAACTCGCCTAGCCTTTTTCGAATCGTATCCATTTCACTTGGAATAGTTCTTACCACCTTATCCGGGATGATATTGCTGATATTTCTCTTAAAGTTTCGCGACTGCGACTTCACAGCAACAAACCTAGGAACGATTGATTGCTACTACGATACACGACGTTGGCGAAGGCAACACCAGATGCTGGGTAATCTCACTGGATTATCGGATGCTAAATCGGCGGGGAAAAGAATGAAAAACCTAGGAGCTTGCCTTCTGTTTGATGGAGATCTTCCTCCTCGACTTGGGTTGGCAGTGCTCGTATCAAAAGTGAGTTCAGCTCAACGGATATTTGGAGCCCAGTATCTTTCGCAATGCGATAAGCAGTGGAACGCCAACGAGAAAAGAGACTATGAGGACCAGCACATCTTCTATGTAAGAGTCAAGAGCTCCGGTCACAAAAATAGAATATACAAGCTCAGGAGACCAGCCGAAAAAGTTGTATAATCCCGCTGGAATCAACAAAAACACTCTTGTCAGAGCATCCGTTACTGTGCTAATGAAGGATACGAGAATCAAGGGTATGGTTAGACGCTTAACACCATCCTCAAACAAGCTCTTACCCATCTTTGCTACTGGGTATATGAGGGCAAAAGCAAGTAAGATATCCAGAATTGTCCAAAGTGGAAGCCATCTTCCAAACGGATGAATGAAATAGGCTGTTAGCATGGCCGCATAGACTGCCATCAAAGGCCTCCACCGCCCCTTGGCCAGAAGACCGCAAGCTAAAACCCCCATGGGTTCAGCGACTATTCCAAACATCCAAACATCAATGGGCTTAATCATTCTGGCCAAAACGCTGCCTATGAGGGCAGCGGAAAAACCAGCCCAAGGACCCAAAACGATTCCTTCAATTGGCTCCAAGTATACAGCCCAATTGCGCCATAAACCAAACGACATGAAATACAATATCGCATGTAACGCCGCAAAAACTGCAACGAAAGCGACCTTTTTCGTTGACGGGCGGCTCATGTTTCGATCGAATGTAGTTTTTGCAGTCGATAAATAAGCTTTGTCACCCACCATTCCCTTTGCCCCCGCTTTTGGCGCATGGAACTTTTGGGGCCTGTGTTGATAGAACCTTTCAGTTTCGGCGGGTGAAAGTAAGATTCGTCATTCAAAATGAAAATTCGAGTTTGAAAGTTAAAGGCGTTTGCCAGCACAACATTTCTGAAAAATGGACAGACTAGGGTTAAAGTGGAGGCGGCCTATTCGTTCTTTTCCTTCATTTCTAGCAGGTGTTTGGCGAGGGTTGAGAAGGTTAGGTAGCGGTAGTGGACTTTGTCATCAAGATCTATGATGAAATGATGAAGCCCATACTTGCTTAAAGAACCGAACTGCTTCAGCCAGTGTTGGAACTCTACAAAGTCAGAATAGCTCTCATGAAGAGAAATCACTACTCCGTTAGCTCTTTCGCCTATGCCTCTTTCAATCATCACAGCTTGAGGAATTTCCGATAATCTTTTTCCTTGTTCTTCAAGAAGCATCCTCATAGCTTGCAAGTCCTTCGGCGTTTCAAAATTTGCGAAAGTCAAGGCACAAATGTGGTACCCGATTTTGTTGAAATCAGGAATGATCGTGTATTCTCTAATGAAGCCACCTTTCATCAATTTGCTAGTTAGTCTGCTGACTGTGGGCTGAGAAACTCCGATCGCCTTTGCCAACTCCCTGTCGCTCCTGCGACTGTCCTTCAGAAGCTCAGCAACAAGCCTCAACTCAACGTCCTTCAAGAATTATTCTCCTGCCTTCGGCTATACCTATCCAATACACTGATCCGATGCTAAAAAACTTTGACTTTTTTCTGCTTTGCCGTAGAGATGAAGAAGGGACCATATCTTTCTTTTCTATGATTATGTGGCTAATGACGGTTGCCCTGTCTTTCGTCTGCCACTGCGCCGGCAACAAGTCTTCTAAAAACGCGAGCGAACTCATAAACGAAGCATAAGACCAGCGAGGCTCGTCTGCAGTGGAGGGTGGGATTTGAATCTGCAACCAAGTGGTGAAAACTCTGGCAACTCCTACCTTCTCTATTTTATAAGCGTATTTCAAGCTATCAGACCTTAATCACGATAAGCAAAGCTGGGCAGAACGAAGGTCTGCGAAGCATAGCAGTTTCAAAAATACAGGGTCTTCAGAGAGGGTCTATTTGCAAAGAGGCTTGAAGGTTTTGGAAAAAAGAACTTATTTGGGAATGCCGTCCTTCGTCTCCAGGGAGATGCTTAGATTGACGTACAGAATAGTGAGATATAGAACTGAATATCGGGATGCCGTCATCGAGCTGTGGCGAACATGTAACCTAGTCGTTCCCCAGAATGACCCCGTGGAAGACATAGAGAAAAAGATGCGTTTCCAACCGAATCTTTTCTTTGTAGGCCTATTGGATGGGAAGGTGATGGGTTCCATCATGGTTGGTTACGAAGGTCACAGAGGTTGGATAAACTACCTTGCTATCACTCCTGAAGATCAGAGACACGGCTACGGCAGAAAACTGGTTCAAAAAGCCATAGATGAGCTAAAGAAGATGGGTTGCCAGAAGGTAAACCTGCAGATTCGCAGAAGCAATGTTAAGGTGATCGACTTCTACAAACATATTGGTTTCAAAGAAGATGACGTAGTCAGTCTAGGCATGAGACTCGCTGCAAGGCAACGTACACTTCGTGGCGGGCGGGGTGGGATTTGAACCCACGACCACCAACTTAGGAGGCTGGTGCTCTATCCGTACTGAGCTACCCGCCCACTTGTTCTCTTCATGTTCCAAGCTCAAATTAGACTTTTCTCTTTCTGTTCTGCCGGCTTGGAATTAAGGACTGTAGTAGTGGTTTAACCATTTTCTCAGTCTAGCACTTCTTTATGCTCTTCTCAAAGTGGTCCAAGTCGAGTTTCTCATGGGTCATCATGGAAGTTATGTCCTCTATGTCATGTTTTCCTTGCTCTTCTCCTCTTTGCAGCGCTTCATCACCAAGGTTTGATTCGGCATCGGACTCTGCAAGAAATTTGAAGTGCACGTAGACATCAACCGTAATCTGTGATGCGAGGCATTCGAAGCAAGTTTTGATAGGGGCCCAGAGACCTAGGGAGAAATTGAGAACCTCTGGCGAAGACCTCCGTGTTCAAGTCCTGTTGCCTTCGTTCGCTAACTTTTTTGTGCTTCACGCGCGGTTGAGTGAAGTGAACTTGAAGGCGGAGCCTAGCAGACCTTAGAGCGCGTGCTACCTCTGTACGGATGAAAGTTGTGGGACAGTGCTTGTCTACGGAGTTCTTCGTCTGACTGCCACTATCAGGCTTACGCCCACGGCCACGGCTGCGCCGTACAGGAAGAAGGGAGCCAACAAACTCAGATAGTCAGTGTCGCCTAGCTCTCCCCCGACTGTGATAGGCCTTGTTATTTTGAACACGTAGAGGCTATCGAGAACCGCGCTGCCGACGGCCACTGTTCCTCCGTCTGCGGACATAGATATCTTGTCGCTGAGGGAATCCAACTGAAATTCGCCGAGGCTGACTCCGTCAGGACCGTAGAAGTAAGCCCAATATTCTTCGCCGATCACACGGTAGGGATCGCCGACCGCAGCTATTATTTCACCGTCACGGCTTATGGCCACGTCTAGGATAGATTCTCCCTCGTGCCTTGCCCAAGTCTCCGGTTTGTCTTTGCCTGCGAGACTTCCAGCACCTGTCCAGAAGTGAATGCCGCATGGAGCGAAGATCGGTTTTCCAGCAACGACGTTGCCACCGTCAGCGCTCATGTCAACGCAGAAGTATGGCAAGGTGCTGTTCCATGTGCTTGCTGGATCGCCTGAAAGGCTTTTGGCATCTCGCCAGTAGTACAGAGTAGCAAGCTGGAGACTTGTGACTGCCACGACAGAGTGCCCATCATCGGACACCTTTAGGTCCGTCACCGGGGCGTCTATTTCGGTCCGTGCATTCCAGGTTTCACTTGTTGGGTATGGCTGCGTGTTTGCGTGTTGGTAGAACGCAACGAAACCGCCGAGTCCGGTAGATCCACCTACGGCGAGGTATTGTCCGTCCGGAGTCAAGTCTACGGCGCGAATGTCGTTTGAGCCTTGTGGATAGTTGATCCAGGTTGGTTCCTCGCTGAGAGTTGACCTTGCCCCACAGCCTGCAAAGTAATACACGCTTTCGCCTGTGCCACCCACCAAAACGTATTGTCCATCATCTGAAATGTCTATCGTGCGTCTTTCGATGCCGCCGCCCAAGTCGCGGCTTCGCCATGTGGGGGATGCCTGCAAGCCTGACCTAGTCCTCGAACTATCAAAGTAGTAGACGTATCCCGTGCTGGTTCCCAGTGCAACCTGACCAGCATCATAGGATATAGCGACGGACAAAGGAGTTTCTTCAGAGATCAGCCACCACCAAATCGGATTTGCACTTTCTGACCTGAAGAAGAATAAGGCTCCACCCGAAACAGTGCTGTTAACGACGGCCAAGTATTCGCCGTCTCCTGACACTGCCACGTCATTCACACTCATGGAATTCGACCAGAGAAGGCTCACTCCGGCCTCACCTGAAACTCTTGCACAGCTCAGCGAGCTCACCAATAGGATGGAGACCAGAAACAGCAGCAGACTGGATGTAGACTTTAGGTTCTTCATGACCTATCATTGCCAACTACAGAATTTAAAACTTGTTACAAAAAAAGAACTCACATGACGCAAGAGGCGCGTGTTCCCTCAACAAGCGGGCCTGAACAGCAATTCCAACTCTTTACTCTCCGTGCAAAAGACTTAATCTGTGCACTCATGTCAACTGTAGTAGTCAAAGCGGGGGTACCCGAGCCAGGTCTAAGTAGGCGGGCCAGAAGCCTAAGACAAGGGGGAGGACTTAAGATCCTCTGGCGAAGGCCTCCGTGGGTTCGAATCCCACCCCCCGCACCACCCATGGAAAAGGTCTCGGAGTTCGTCTCATTTTCCCTTTAGCCAGCCTGAAATCCCCAGCTCTTTCACTTTGACAGTTGTTGGTTCTGGTTCGTATGATCTATATTTTCCCGTTTCGTCGAGGTAGAGGATTTTGAGCTTTGTGGTGAATGTTCCCTTGGAAAGGGCTTTTAACACAAGCCTTACTTCTTCGGTTTTGAGAGGGTCTAGCCTCTTTCCTTTCATGTCGAGGCAACCGTCTTCCACACGATAGGACTCTGGCTTCTCTTTTATTTCAAAGTCTTGAGGAGCAATTTGCTCGGTCCTGACGAGAAAGGCGGGTCTTCTTCCAACGTTGATGAGCTCTATCAAAAACTCCACCGAGTCACCCACGTTTAGTCTATTGGGATACACGTTGATTCTCCCTTGGACATTAGCGGACTCAGATTCGATTAGGCCTATTGGTTGATCGCGGGCAATAATTGGAGCCGAAACGTCGGCTGAACCTGATATCATTGCAGCTCCTGAGAGCATTTCGCTGGAAGTCAACAGAAGCTGTTTACCTTGTTCTACCCTCTCAAGATGTCTCAGCACTTCCTCTTTCTTTCCTGTGTAGCCTCCGTCTTCAAAAAGCCTGACTGCTTGCTGAAGGTGTTTTTCCGCAAGAATATACAGTTCTTTTCGCCTTACCGGATCTAACTCTTCCTCTGCCCTACTTACGTAGGTAAGAGCGTCAAAGAATCTCGTATAAGCGACTACGTACGCTGACCTGGATTTGAATCCTGCTTCAACGTAGTATCTGGCTGCAAGTTCAAGTTGTCGCTTTGCGGCGGCATAAAGGACGTTGTCCCTCTTCAATTGAAACTCTGTGCAGTGTTCTAAAGCCCTGCAAAGAGCTCCGTTCCCTAAGGCCAGCAAACCTAGTTTCTGTTTCTTTGTAGAATCTTTGGCTTCCAAGAAAAGCGTGGCGGCTTCGGAATATCTTGCTGGTGACACCTCAATTTCACCTTCACGCATTTTCTGCCATGCTCTGCAAAGTAAGGAAGTAGTTTTAAGTTCGGCTCTAGCCTGTTCTTCGGCTACATCACTGACCAGTTCTTCGAACATGGACCCGGCCTTTCCATAATTGCGGGCGCTTTCCGTGTTTCGTCCGTTTTTCAATGAAATTCTGGCCTCTTCCAGAATTGCCCTAGCTAGACTCAACTTCTCTTTCACTCTGGCACCGAATAACCAGTCTTGAAAAGCTTCTATTTCTATGGCAGAAGCATCAGCTGGTAGCGCCTTCTGTGAGTCTAATACGTGTCGGAATGACTTCGAGGCTTTGTTGAAGAGCTCCAGAGCTTTCTCCCATTCATCTTCAATGCTACAGGCTTCTGCCTCCTCTATTAGGCTGCAAGCCTCATAATATGCCGAAAGAAAAGACCATTTGCGTGTCTCAGAGAGAATCTTGGAAGCGTTATTATAACGATTTGAGGCATCTTGGAATCTTTCTTCTTGATGGGAATTCTTAGCTGCTTCTATCTCACACCATGCTTTTAGATAATGAATGTGATCTTTCACAGTTTCAGTTAGTTGAGGGTATCTCTCTATCACGAGCTGATAATTGTTGGCAGCTTTTTCAAAGCTCTCAGTTGCGTCCTCAAGTTCGTCCACTCCGTCTTGCATCTTGGCTAACCTCCAAAACGTTTCAGCAGCTCGAATCGGTATTCCTTCAGCTGAGTACGCTTGCCCCGCCTTCTCAAGAGTTGAAAAAGCTTCCTTCAGTAAATTGTAGTCGTGGGCTACCTGAAAAAGCTCAAATTGAACTCGACCAAGCTCTTGTAAGGAGCCAGCTAACATTGCACGAATAGAGCTGTCTAACACGCCAGCTGTGAAGCACTCAATTCCATTCTTTGAATATTCGATAGCTTCTTGAAGCATTTTCGTCTTAATCTCTTTATCATCCTCTAAGCGGGCAAGTTCCGACCTAATTGCCGAGTAATTGAGAAGGTGGTCTCCTATATTCTGATAAGAATACGGCATAAAATTCTCTATAACTGCAACCCATTCATTTGCAATTGCTAGGGCTTCCAGAAGTAGCTTCTTCCTTCTGAAAGGGTCCTGTTCTATTGAGGCACGATGTTTCAAATGGTAACTGTAGGTAGAAAGAAACCCCATTCTGCCAACCGGAGAGGTGTGCTTTGGGATTTTCTTGGCGTATTCGATGCCTTGTTCGAGAAATCTGACCCTAGGTTGGGGATCGGTTTCAAACAGAAGACCATAATTTCGGTAGCTTATCCCCAAGACCCAGTATGTATAGCCCAGAGAATTCGTCCCCCTCACTATTCCTTCACTTACGCTGTTTATCCTGACAGATTCATCTGCAAGCCTTTTGATATCCGCAAATAGCTGTTGAGCCTTATCGCGATACGTGGTACTGTTCAGCTGGTGTAAGAGGACATAGAGCATGCAGTTTAACATACTTGTGATTGTGTGTCTATTTTTGGTCTCTCTGCAATCTTTCAGCAAATTTTCCAAGTTTCCAGAAAAGGAGGGTGCAGACTCCCCAGCTGAGCTAACATTCTGCCAATGCACCATAGAGCTGACCGCTTTTGCTCGAACAACTCTGTCTCCAGTCCTTTCTGAAAGTTCTAGCACCCCTCTGAGATATTCTTCTCGTTTTTTCTCGCACATTGAACGCCTGTTCTCATCAGGGAGAATGCCGCTACCTGTTCCACACAGCTCCGAAGCCTCAAGGTATACCTCTGCGAGGTCGTGTTCATCCCTCAAGTCCAAGCAAGTATGTACGGCCTCTTCACCGCAGGCCAGTCCAAGATCAACGAGTTTCACGCGTTGACTTTTTGCCTCCTCGTATCCCAGCAAATCATTTATGGTTCGGAGAGTCTCCCTGTACAGTGCTCGTTTGCCACCTGCGTCGCCGTGGTTCTTGTGTACGTCAAGCGTGTCTTGTTGGAGTTCGAGGACCGCATACAAACCCTGTCTAGTTTCTTGGGTCTCCTTGGGAAGATATTGAGCGCAGTATAGTGCCAAGGCCTTGCAACGTAGGCCTGACGTCTTACCTACAGGAGTGGCTAAAGAAGCGAAAGTCTCACTGGCAGTTTCATATGCTTTAACTGCCTTCCGAATGTGTTCACTGAATGTGTCTGAGGTTTCCGCTTGAAGGGCGCTTTCAAAAAAGCACAGTCCAAGCGACTCATGAAGTTGACCTACAGTACGTTTATCGGACACCAAGTCTAAGGCTTTCGTGTAAGATTCAGCCGCACCCAACCAATCGTATTTTCTTTCTTTTTCTACAGCTTGACGGAGAATTGGCTTTTCACGCAACTCCTCAGACATGTCATAAACCACTAAAAAGTATCCCTAGCTGTTTGAAAAGGCTTTTGATAATTCTCACCAGATCGAATAGACACAGAGAAGCCGTCGCGCTTCACATTAAACAATAGTTATCAGAAAAAGGGAAGTTGCGGTAGATTTCGCCAACTTGGGCGTGAGTTTAAGCCCCAATGCCCCGCACCAATTTGCCACCGACTTAGCGCGCTTAAACGTTTATTCTTGAGTCGCGCACCCCTGATTCGAGCCTATTTAGGAACACACAGGGAGCTACCGCTGTTCAGTCTTTCAGGAGCTTCCCAGTCGTCACAAATTCCTTTAATATTCTGTTGAACTTGTCTGCTGCTGTAATGGATGGAAAGTGTCCTGCACCTTTAATAATGTAGTTTTTAGATCCCTGAACGTTTTCCTGCATGTACTTAGCACCCTCGGATACGCGCGTGAAGACGATGTCCTTTTCCCCGTGAAGGATCAAAGTCGGAACATCTATCTTCCTCAAAAGCGGGCGAACGTCAGCTTGAAAAAGATTTGTGAGGGAGTTCACGGATATCTCTGGAGGAGCCTTGAGGGCCATCTTAAGTCCCCATTCTCTCAGATAGTTGGTTCCGGGTTCGGGGAATATCAGCTCCAAGAAAGCCCCCAAGGCCATGGAATACGATCCCATTGCAAATGCCCGTTGTATGTCAACGAGCCCGCTCGCGGGCATGCCATATGGAAAATCATCCGTAGCCATGAACTTGGGACTTCCACCGACTAACACCAATTTAGATACTTTCCCTGGATATCTAGTAACGTATTTGATAGCAATCGAAGCACCGATGGACTCGCCTATGAGAACGATATTTTTCTCCTGCAGTTCTTCTATTATCGAATCAAGATCGTCCGCATACAAATCAAGGGTGTAATCACCCGCTGGTTTGTCCGACTCGCCTGTTCCTCTCATATCAATGGTAACCATCTTGAAGTTCTGGGAAAAATAATTCACTTGAGGGAGCCAAAACTCGGCAGTCCAGATCCACGCAACCAAGAAGACTAGAGTCGGCTGCCCTTCGCCATACACGTAATAAGCAAGTTTTACCCCATTCTTGTCCAGAACCATCTTCCTGCGTGTTTTCCTGCGCATTCTATCCTTTGTTACATCGTCTTTTGCACTGATAATCCCTTTTTCATAGCATTCATTCGCGTTTTCATGTTGAGCGGTTAACGCATAAACGTCGCCCAGTGCTTCGAGAGCTCTTGTCCTATCCTCGCTCCATCTTTCATCGTTCCCCATGATCTCTAGCGCCTGAGAAAAGAACTTCACCGCTTCAAAAACTGCCCATTTCTCCCTCGCGTCCTCGCCTGCCTTAAGGAGATATGGAATACCTTTCTGAGCGTTTCCAGATCGATAATAGTGATACGCCAGCTCATTTACAACTTCTTTCAAACGATCCTTATTTTCCTCTTCAATGCACCTTGCAATCATTGAATGGTATTCTTTCCTCAGCTCCGAGGGAATTTCGTTGTACAAAGCTTCCCTAATCTTTGAGTGGTCAAACCGACACCCACCTTCAAAAGAGTGTACGAGATGATGTTTTCTTTCGATGTTACTCAGGCTTTTCAACAGCCTAATTCGATTTAGACCTGAAACCTTCTCAACCACACTAGAAGAAAACTCTTCTCCTATTACTGACGCACAATCTACAATTTCTCTCTCCTCATCCTTTAGGGCATTGATTCTGCGAACGACAACATCGTATACCCTCGGCGGAATTTCAATCTCCTCAGTGTTCTTAGAAAGCTTCCAGCCCGCGTCTTCCTTAATTAACACATTCTGCTGCATCAACAACCTAATCGTTTCAATGGCGAAGAATGGGTTTCCCTCGGTTTCTTCGTAAACTAGTCTCACCAAGTCGTCAAGCTCAACACCTAGCATAGAAGAAATGAAATCAAAATAGTTGACTTGGCTCAGTCTCTCAAGTTCTATCTTCTGAAACAAGTTCTCCCTGCTCATCCTCTGCAAAGTGTCAAGAAGCGGATGCACGGTTCCCTCATAGGTCTTGGTTACCTCTTCTGGACGATACGTTCCAACAACGAGAATCTTGGAGTTTTGAACATGCCTCGCCAGATAATACAACAACGACAGTGAAGGAGTGTCGGCTGAATGCAAATCGTCAATAAAGAGCAACAAAGGTTGCTTTCCTGAAATCGCAACTAACAGACTAGAGATGGCTTCAAGTCCTTCATCCCTCTCAAATAGAGCCCCTAACCCAACTCTTTTTTCGCCACTTTTCTCATCTTTGTAGGTACGATAAGCTACAGTTATACCCGCTATGAGGTTGCCAACAAAGGGAATAGCCTGGACAAATTCAGGAGCAGACTGCTTGACGACTTTGCTGATTTTGCTTCGTTGCAGTGGAATGACATCACTCTTCGTAACTTGAAAAACGCTCCTTAACGCTTCTCTAAAGGGTAGGAAAGGGGTCGGAGACTCATGTAGGCAACGGCCTTCCAGAACCTTGACACCTACCGGCTCCGCATAAGCTTCAAGCTCTTTGACTAGCCTGGTCTTTCCTATTCCAGCTTCTCCGGACACTAAAACAGTATTACCCTTCCCATTGATTGCGGCATGCAAGAACTCTTTCAGTTGAGCTAGTTCCATGTCCCGACCCACCATCTTGGGAATGTAATATTCCATCAAAGCCATGAAGAACTACCCATAGAGACAACCGAACTTTCAACTGATAAATCTTCCTAGGCTCCAAGATCGATCGATTGTCAGCTGAAAAAGAAAAAGGGGGTTGCGCGGGAGACGTCGCCACTGGAGATAGGGTTCGAATCCCACCCCCCGCACCTCATAGAGACGCCTGTGCACGCTCTTAACAGAACCCATTTATCACTTTGAAAAAAGGAGGGCCATGGGTAGTGTTGGTTGAAGTGGCCTGCAAGTATTATGGCGTCCTAAATATCTACGACATCGTCGCTGTTGATGATTGTTCTTTCTTCCGAATATTATGGTCCACGCCATTTGCGCCTGTCGTCTGCCCACCGATGAAATCAACAATTAAGAGGGTTAAGCACTTAGGGCGGTAACCTTGCCACTGTTCAACCTCAATCCAAAAGAATCTCCAAGAAAACTGTTTTGCGCACATCCGTGTTGAGGAATTCGGAGAAAAGAATCTTAAGAACGACTTATCCCGATAGTTAGAAGAAGCAAGAGGAATGATGGGTAACACGATGTCCATGGAAGATCTGACCTGTTCAACGATTCTGAGGCTCAAACCGGTTCCCCCGTACGACTTTGCGCTCACGGTTCACAAGCCGGCTGGATGGTCGTTGCTAACGCCGTTTGAAATTTTCGAGAAAGGCGTGCTGTGGACCGCTATGAGAATGCCTTCTGGAAAAGTGTTCGGACTGAAACTAAGGTCCCTCGGCACCGTTGAGAAGCCAGGGATATCCTGCGAGACCTACTGTCGCAGAAAGCTTGGATCGATCGAAAGAAGAGAGCTGTCGAAAACCGTGGTGTGGACGCTGAACCTCAGCGAAGACATCAGCCAGTTCTACGCGCTTGCCCAGCATGACCCATTGGTAAAAGTCTTGGTGAAAGACCTATATGGAATGAGAAACACAAGACAGCCTGACATCTTCCCGCGACTAATCCTAGCCTTGACTCTGCAGATGGCGCCGATATCGAGGAGCAACCAGATGATGGACCTGTTGATCAAGGAGTACGGCGAAAGAGTGAGGTTCGATGAAAAAGAGCTCCTTTACTGGCCCTCTCCAGAGAGGATAGCCAACACCGAGGTCAGAGAACTTGAGAAAAAGTGCAAGCTCGGTTACCGAGCGAAATCTCTCAGAGGCATAGCAGAAGCTGTACATGAGGGTTTCCCGTCGCCTCAAGAACTTGAAAAGATGACGGATCAAGAGGCAAAAGCCAAGCTTATGGAACTCAAAGGGATAGGCGAATACTCCGCGGACATTGTCTCTCCCCACCCGGGATTCGCGCTGGACGTTTGGAGCGCAAAAATCTTTAGCTTGCTCATCCTCGGCAAAGAAGCGGAGTCGCCACGCAGCGTGATTCCGAAGCTCAAGAAGATGGCTGAAGGCAGGTGGGGCCAGTGGAGAGGCTACGTCTTCATCTACGTGTTTCACGACCTGACCAACTTGTCAAACAGATTCAAGCTAGATCTTACACGACTCTAAACACGACTCAGACGTGACGGCCTCAGTGTTCTGCCAGGATTCGTTCTTCTCTGGAGAGAGAGGCACCACACACGTTACAGTACTTTGCCGTGATGAACACGCGGTTGCCGCACATCGGGCAAACCGTGTGCAGATCAAAAACCTGAAAAACTATCTCTTTTCCAACCCTCTGTTTTCTCAAAAAGCCGCGGTCCACAAGCTGATTCAAGTAGTCACTCTCAGCTGCCCTGCTCCTCCCCGTTTTCTCAGCGCGCTAGCGTGTTCCTAAATTCTTTGGAAAGTAGCTTGCGTTGCCTATTTGCTCTTCAATCATATTTGGGTCATATAGGATACCCGGGGGGGAGGGTGTGAGCAAGCAAGCACCCAGCCCGAACCGTTAGAGTAGCCATCGGAAAACGCCATGCCTGCCTCTTGAACCGAATTTAGGAACAAGCATGCGCGCGTCACTCGAGCATTGATACACTGTTGCGGCGGAAAACCCGACACTGACCAAGGCACAAGAAGAAGCACTGAAACTGGTACGGGGAAGATTCGAGGGAAAAGAGAAAGAGGAATTGGAAAGAGCCACCGACGATGTTGCTCGAGTAGACGTAGCCGTTAGAACCAGCAGTCAGACACCATTGTGCAGCAAAGAAGACTCTGAACAAGCACTGAAGACTGCCTCCAGAATCGCAGACATGTTCAAGCGCATACTGATTGACCATTTTGCAACTGAGATACCAGAACTGGAAGAAGGGAAATGTCCGAAATGTCACTCTCTTAACGTTTCAACGCAGAGCTTAAACCAGCGTGCAGCAAACTCTGAATGTAACAGCTGCCACCACAAGTGGACCGAGAACCGCGACTAGCCAAGAGCAGAAGCTTTACGTTGGGAAAAACCAATTCCACAAGCGGATAACCACAGGCTTATGGGGCAAGAGGCAGATTGAACACAGAAACAAGGCAAATAGCAAGACAG
>Ga0315282_10002084_pt1 | contig 37282 bp, 32 predicted proteins | sample YL17G07_20_MG_FD_203693 | JGI IMG/M metagenome (GOLD analysis project Ga0315282, IMG submission 203693) | Sediment microbial communities from Yellowstone Lake, YNP, Wyoming, USA - YL17G07_20 | ecosystem: Environmental > Aquatic > Freshwater > Lake > Sediment | place: USA: Wyoming | collected... | reverse complement strand
GTGCGGGTGGGGGTGGACAAGACAAAGACCTTTTGGTCCCCCCTCCCCTTCATCCCCTCCCGCCGAAGGGAGGGGAGATTTTCTTGGATTATGTCTTTTCAATTATGGACTCCTTAGTAAGTCACTTTTAACTCGTCTTAGTCTACCCTCCCGATTTGTACATCTTCTCAATAATATCTTTATAGGTCTCGTTGATGAACTTCCGTTTCACCTTCATCGTGGGTGTCACTTCACCATCTTCCTCGTAAAGTCTCTTAGGGATGATAGTAAATTTCTTAACCTGCTCTACCTGGGCCAAGGTCTTGTTCACCCTATCTACTTCTTTCTGAATCAGCTGTTTAATCTCCGGCGCCTGCGTGAGGCTGCCATACGTTCCGAATTGGATTTTGTGATCTTGCGCATATTTGATAACATTTTCTTCATCAATGGCAATAAGTGCACTGAGAAATTTCCGCCGATCCCCAATCACGATCGCATCATTGATATAAGGGCTGAATTTGAGTTGATTCTCAATATTTTGAGGAGCGATGTTCTTCCCGCCTGCCGTAATGATCAAATCTTTCTTTCGGTCCGTGATCTTTAGAAACCCGTCCCCATCCAACTCCCCCACATCCCCTGAGTGAAGCCAGCCATCTTTAAGCGTCTCTGCCGTCGCTTCCGGATTCTTAAAATAACCTTTGAATATCCCCGGACCTTTGACAAGAATCTCGCCATCGGGAGCAATTTTCACGTCCACCCCTGGCAGGGGCCGTCCGACCCTACCAATCTTAAGCTGGCCCTTTCGACTGACGGTAGTGACACCTGTCCCTTCTGTCTGGCCATATCCTTCAATGAGTGGAAGGCCAATGGCATTGAAGAATTTGAGAACCTCCGGTGAGATCGGCGCGGCTCCGGAGTAGGCAACTCTTACACGATCGAAACCCAATCGCTCCTTGAGCTTCCGGAAAACAGCCCCATAAGCCGCTAAGTAAGCCATTTTCAGGTAAAGGGGGACCGGCTTAAAATTCAGTTTCAGCCCGGCATATTTCATCCCGATTCCCATACAGGCTTTGAAGACCATGCGTTTAAACCAGGTTGCATCCGACATCCGAATCATAATCCCGGAGGCATATTTTTCCCAGATTCGGGGGACACCGCAGGTGACTGTTGGGGAAACCTCTTTCATGTTATCCATGACCGTATCGGGACTCTCAATAAAATTGCAAACCGTCCCGAACCGGATATTGATCATCACTGTAAAGAGCTGTTCGAAGATGTGACAAAGAGGCAGGTAAGAAAGGGTTTCGTCACCGTCTTTAATAGGATTCGCCTCAACCATGGCTTCACTCATATACAGGAGGTTGCTATGAGTGAGCATAGCCCCTTTGGGGGGACCTGTCGTGCCAGAGGTATAGATGAGGACCGCTAAATCATCGGGTTTCACTTCGTTACAACGTTGTTCAAATAGCCCTGGATTCTTTTCATCAAACTCCTTCCCCAATTTCAACAGATCATCAAAGCTCATCAACAGCGGGTCCTTGTAACGTTTCAAGCCCTCCATCTCAATCACAACAACCTTTTCCAGATGGGGATTGTCTTTTCTGAACTTCAGAGTCTTATCGAATTGCTCCTCGTTTTCTGCGATATAGAATCTCGATCCAGAGTTCTGGACGATATATCCACACTGCTCTGCCGCATTCGTCGTATAAACCCCGGCCGTGGTTCCACCCGCAGACATGACCCCGAAATCGGAATAGACCCATTCCGGCCGATTCTCGCTAATGATGGAAACGCATTCTCCCTTTTTGAGGCCGAGACTCATCAATCCCATGGCGACGTGCCTTACCTTTTCTCCATATTGAGCCCAGGTCACATCGTGCCAAATGCCGTAATCCTTGTGTCGCAAGGCCACTCGATCAGGTTCCTCTTTGATGTGCCTTTGAAAATAGGTGAGAAGGGTTTCGTTTCCCATGCCTGCTCTCCTTCTATGAACGATCCTCTTGTCGTTTTCGTTCTCTAAGTTTCTCCCGCGCTCTCTACGATGTTCTTTGCCCCGGCACAAAAAACCCTTGCAGCACTCCGCCATCGATTACAATTTCAGCACCCGTCGTATAGCTCGAAGCATCCGAAGCCAGATAAATCGCCGCACCGGCTATTTCGTCGGGTTCGCCGATGCGTCCTATAGGTGTCATTTCAGCCATCGCTTCTTTCTGCTTTTTCGCCACTTCGGGCGGAAGGTTGAACCAGTGCGAATCGAGCAGCTTCGTGCTAATTGGCCCGGGGGCAATCGTGTTCACCTGAATGTTAAAGGGCGCCAATTCTAAAGCGAAGGCTTTGGTGATCATCCGGACACCGGCTTTGGAAATGTTATAAATGCTCACCCCGGGTTCCGGCTTGAAGCCGTCGATGGAGGCAATATTGATAATCTTGCCGCCGCCTCGCTTTTTCATGATCTTCGCTACTGCCTGGCTCGTGAAATAAAATCCCTTCAGGTTCACGCTGATGATGGTTTCCCAGAGACGTTCGTCGGAATCCAGCACAGTACCCAAGGCAGGATTGGTACCCGCATTATTGACCAATACATCGATCCTGCCCAACTTGTCCATCACCGTGTTGACCATCCTGTTGATCTCTTCCACTTTCCCCAGATGGGCCTGGAGAGGAAATGCTTCGCCCCCGAAGGCCTTAATCTCCGCGGCGTTCGTCTCGAGATCGTTTATCTTGCGGCTGGTCAGCACAACCTTCGCGCCCGCCTTGGCAAAGCCCAGAGCAATCGCCTTGCCGATGCCGCGGCTGCTGCCGGTCACAATGGCTGTCTTTCCGTTTAAAGAAAACTTTGAGAGATCAAACACCTCTTACCTCCTTAAGTGGGATTACGAAAAATCCCATGGATTCAGATTGAGCTAAATCCCATGAAAATTAATAGCTCATGGAGCGATTGGTGTCAAATGAAAATTCCGACCTAAATCCTGATATAGAGAATTGTCGTTGCGAGCGAAGTGAAGCCTTTTGCGATCGATATTGCCGCGCACCTTTCAGGTGCCTGCCTACGGCAGGCAATGACGGGTTAAGAACGAGGTTTTGTTTTCTAAATCGGGCTTTCGGTCCGATACAGTTCTGGTAGAAGATATTTTTCCAATGAGGCGCTTTCGTCTTACATGCATTTTCATCCGTTAACCTTAATGACACAAGCATCTGCCTGGGCCAAACCGCCGCAGATGGCACCGATAGCATATCCGCCACCCCTCCTTCTTAATTCGTAGGCCAGGGTCATCATGATCCGAGCACCACTGACCGTGTTAGGATGCCCGATCGCAATCGCACTTCCATTTAGATTGGTCCTTTTTTGAATTCCTCTTGCCTTGACCTTATCCCGATCGCAGAGAACCTCTACGCTCACAAGGGGAACTGCAGCAAAAGCTTCGTTGATTTCGATCACGTCGATTTGATCCAACCTCATTCCTGCCAAATCCAATACTTTTTTGATGGCAAAGCCGGGACCTTCGGGCATTCGATCTGGCCGAATGGCAATCGACGTCATCGCAATAATCGTCCCAATCGGTTCAAGATTTAGTTCCTTTGCTTTTTCACCGCTCATGATAAGAATGGCTGCCGCCCCATCGTTCAGCCCGGGCGCGTTTCCAGCGGTCACTGCTTTACATCCGTAAATCGGCTTCAGTTTGGATAGTTTTTCTAAGGTCGTATCTTCTCGATACTGCTCATCGACATTCAGAACAAATGATTCCTTCCCCTTCTGAGGAATTTCAAGAGGAATCATTTCATCCTTAAACTTTCCTTCTTTCCATGCCCTCCCGTAGTTTTGATGGCTTCTCAAAGCCCATTCATCCTGTTCTTGCCTTGAAATCCCATATTCGGCGGCCACAGTATCCGTGTCCACCGAAACGGGATTGTAGTCCTTGTAGCCCAATTGAAAAAGAGGGTCCTCCATTTTGACATCTCCGAGTCGAAACCCGTTGAATCGGAGGCCCCGAACAATGAGTGGCTCTTGACTAAACGAAGTGGCCCCTCCTCCAATGGCAACATCAATATCGCCTAATCGAATGGACATTGCTCCCAATTTGACTGCCGACATAGCAGAAACACATGCCTTATCCAGACTGGTGGAAGGAGTTTCAGGAGGCAATCCAGCTTTCAATAGGGTTTGCCTGGCTGCCACGGGCGTATAGACGTCTTTACATACAGATGTATCTCCGACTCCCCAGAAAACCTCCTCGACAACCCTGGGCTCAATGTTGACCCTTCTTATTACTTCGCTCATGGGAATCGCACCAAGATCAAAATAATCGAAATCTTTTAGCGATCCACCATATCTGCCAAAAGGAGTCCTTAAGGCACTGATCATCACGATTTCTTTTTTATCCATCGTCACATTTCTTCGGAAACAATAGTGTCAGTCACCCATTCCTACCAGGCCATTTCGCCTCCGTCCACACACAAGATATGCCCGGTGACAAAGTCCGAGGCCTTTGAGGCTAAAAAAACCACCGCCCCCTTCAGATCATCCTCTCCGCCAAATCTCTTGAAAAGAATTCGGTCGAGCATCTTTTCCCTAAAATGTTCCATACTCCATTTCGTCATTTCAGTGGTAAACCAGCCGGGGGCAATGGCATTGACGCGAATTCCGTATTTTGCCCATTTGACTGCAAGGTCCTTGGTGAAGGTGATGACCGCTCCTTTGCTCGTATTGTATGCAATCGCATTTAAATAGTCCGGGTCGGTTCCTCTTAGACCGGCATAAGAAGCAATATTGATGATCTTCCCACTTTTTTGCTTAATCATCTCTCTTCCTGCCTTCTGAGTCATTTGAAAGGTCCCCGTAACATTCACATCGATCACTTTTTTCCAGCCCTCAATATTAAATTCTTCTACTAGGTCCCCCCAAGTTCTTCCGGAGTTGTTAACCAGTATGTCGATCTTTCCAAATTCTTTTATCGTTTCTTTGATAACCTGGTTAATATCTTCCCCGCGAGCAAGGTCGCAACGAAGGGCCAGTGTCTTCACACCTGAAGATTTAATCCGATGGGCTATTTCCTCGCATCTCTCCAGTTTCCTCGAACACACAACAATATTCGATCCGGCCTCTGCCAATCCAGAGGCCATTTGTTCGCCCAGCCCTCTTCCTCCACCGGTCACGATGGCCGTCTTCCCTTCCAAACTGAAAAGATCTTTAACGTTCATCTGATCCTCCCATTCTCTAACCTTGAAGAAAATCCGGACGCCAACTCTGCCATTATTTCAATCTGGATTTCACTTTGAATCTTCTTTCCAGTGATCTCGAATGTCTTTTTATTTAGCGACTACGGTTTCGGGAAGTTTCCGGGTGAGGATTTCCACTGCCTCTTCGACCATCTCTTCGAGCACTTGCCGGGCAGGCTTGATTTCCTTCACCAGTCCCGAAATCTGCCCTGCGAGGCCACCCACATAATCATTCTTCTGCGCTTTAATGAAACTGGCCAGAAGACCTGAAGAGATAAGAACCTGAGTCGGAAACGGCAAGGGCTCAAGTCCCGAACCATCCCAGAGATCGTGGAACTTATTGTAGCTCGCCCGTAGTGTCTTCCCCGTGTATGACTTGCTCACTCGTGTGTCTTCATCCGTGGAGTCGATGATACGCTTCTTATTGACCGGGAGAGCTCCCGCTTCTTCCGTGGCAAGAAATCGGGTCCCCACCCAAACTCCCACACAGCCCATTGCCAGAGCCGCTGCCAGGCCTCGGCCGTCTCCGATACCCCCTGCGGCCAAGACCGGCACCGGGAATGCCGCATCGATGGCCTGGGGCAGCAAAGCCATCGTTCCGATTCGTCCTGTATGGCCTCCTCCTTCATATCCCTGCGCTACTAAGAGGTCAATCCCCGATTGCGCCATCCGTCTGGCGTTCTTTGTATTTCCTGTAATACCCAGCACCTTCACACCATTGGCGTGGGCTTCCGCCACCATAAACCCAGGATTTCCAAGGCCCGCACAGAAGAGAGGAACTTTTTCTTCGATGCACACCTTAACGGCCTCGGCCGGGCGCATGGTGGTTGTATCCATCTTCACCATGATCTCCACCTCAGGAAGCTGAAGCTCTTCTTTCACCTTCTTAACCCAGTCCTGATGCGGTTTGGGGAGTGTACTTAGGATCATGCTCAGAGGAAGCTCCTTGATATTCTGCTGACCAAGCCCGCTCCCTATGTCAAGCTTCTGCGGCAGGAGAAGATCGACCCCATAAGGTTTATCCGTCCTGGCCTTGATCTCCCGAACCGCCTCGCGCAATCCGTCCACGGTGAAACCGCTTCCGCCCAACACTCCGAGACCGCCAGCTTCGGATACAGCCACCACGAGCTCTACAGGAGCTCCGGTGTTCTCCCCAATGAGAGTTGGCCCCATCCCAGCCGCTATGACCGGGTACTCAATTCCAAGCATGTCGCAAAGTTTTGTCCGAAGGATCCTCTTGCTCATAAAACCTCCTGAATTGACTTTTATGTTGCCCAAGTTTTGAAGGCAAAAATCCCCTCATTCCTGAGGATTTCGTTCACAGGAGAAGGCTCGTCTTCCGATAGGTGACTCGATTTTGCTTCTTTATCGGTGAACTGGCATTAGCCAAGTGGAAATAGACTCGCGATGCGCTGGGCCAGCATGATGTTACCCGTGATCTTAAGCTTGCCAGTCATGAAGGCTGTCATGCCGTCGAGTTGGCCGCTGCACATAGCGATCCAGTCCTTGTCTGCCAGTTTCAGTGTAACCGTTGGGTTCGCATGCACACCCTCAGACACCGTACAAGTTTGATCTTTGACGACCACATACCAATCCCCGCCATCGGCACCCTCAATGTTATACTGAAACACAGCGTCCAGCCCGGCGGCAGCATCACGATTAAAGACTCCTGGCATCCCTGAAAAAATCTCCTTCACCGACGTAAATGTTCTTGCCATGTTTGTTCCCCCTTTCAAATCCCCCTAACCCCCCTTACCTAAGGTGAGACAGGAGGATTAACAATTTTACATCTTATAAAATGTTTTACCCCGCTCCGCCATCTCTTTGAGAAGGTTACAAGGTTTGAATCTCACGCCGTGTTCTTTTTCAAGTTTTAGAAGATGCTGATAGACGTTGCCAATTCCCCAAGCATCGGCATACCGGAGAATCCCACCACGATACGGAGGAAATCCTGTACCGTAAATCATCGCCAAGTCCATATCCTGGGGCCGGTCGCAAATCCCTTCCTCAATCATGTAGGCCGCCTCGTTGATTGCTCGAGCCAGCATCCGGTCTACGATTTCCTTGGGTGCCGCTTCTCTCGGAGAAACTCCTTTCTCTCTTAGATAATTCTGGACAACCTCAACCACCTTTGGATTCGGCACAGGCTTTTCGCCGCTGTAATCGAACCATCCGGCACCGGTCTTCCGGCCGTAGCACCCCGTTTTATAGACAAGTTCATAGACCGGCGACATTTTCCACCGCCCCCCAAAAGATTTTTCGAAATTCTTCCCGACATGGTATCCAATATCGATTCCAGTCAGGTCGCTGAGCGTCGCTGGCCCCATGGGTAAGCCATAATCGATCACCGCCTCTTCCACCTTAGCCGGATCTATCCCTTCTGACAACATGAAGGTTGATTCACCCAGGAGGGCGGAAAGCTGTCTGGAAACATAGAAGCCCGGGCCATCGTTCACGACGACGGGGACTTTACGAATGGCTCGGCCAAAAGCCACGCTTGTCGCCAGCGTCTGATCCGAAGTCTTCTTGCCGCAGATGATCTCCAGCAACGGCATCCGCTCGGCAGGATTGAAGAAGTGCAACCCGATCATTCGGCCGGGGTCTGTCAAGACTGAGGCCATTTCTGTGATGGGGAGTGCCGATGTGTTTGTTCCAAAGACGACATCAGGCTTGCAGATTCCTTGGAGACGTTTCCAGATGTCCTGTTTGATTTTCATGTCCTCCAAAACGGCTTCGATCACCAAATCGACGTCTTTCACGGCTTCCAGCGAGACGGTCGTAGTCAGGTGTTCTCGAATCATCCGATCCAGTCCCTCCTGGGTCATCTTTCCCTTCTTGATCGGGTAGGCGTAGGTCTTACGGACTGCCCCAAGGTCCTTCTGGATCACCTCGTCATTGATATCCCATAAGATGACATCGAATCCATTGCTGAGGAGGAGGTTGGTGATACCCGATCCCATCGCGCCACCCCCAAGCATGGCCACCGTCTTGATTTTTTGAGGGGCAATCTTTTCAATCCGGGGGAGCTTTCCTGCGGCGCGGGTATTCAAAAAGATTCCGATGAGGTTCTTAGCAATATCCGATACCGCACAGTCGGCAAAGAGCTCGGCCTCGACTTTTAGGTCGGCCTCGAAATTATCGGTGAGCCCTCGCTCCATAGCTTCCATGGCCTTAAATGGGGCAATATATCCTTTGCCCTCTTTGGCAGCCATCCCTCTCGCAAAAGCGATAATTGCAGCTTTCTCTTCAGGCTTGGGAAGCTTATCCTTTTTATTCTTGGTCACTCGATCTCTGTGGTTCAGCTCTCCTGAAATAAACCGACGGGCGGCTTTCAATGCCTGGTCCAGAAGTTGGTCGATCGGGACGACCTCGTCGAGGGCTCCTTTTTTCAGACCTTCTTCCGCTGAAATGGGGTTACCCGTTGCGATCATCTGAAGGGCATCGGGAAAGCCGATCAGCCGGGGAAGCCGCTGTGTACCACCGGCTCCAGGGAACAGACCGATCTTGACCTCGGGCTGCCCGATCTGTACCCCCTGGGCGGCAATACGGTAATGGCAAGCCATGGCGATCTCCAGTCCACCTCCGAGACAATGGCCATTGATGGCCGCGATCACCGGCTTAGGCGCATCTTCAATTCCATTAATAAAGCGATGGTTTTCCATCACCCGAGGCAAAAGAATATTTTTATCCTTCACCTTCTGCATTTCAGTAATGTCAGCTCCGGCGATGAAATTTTTTCCGGTTCCTGTAAGGATGACAGCCTTGATGCCATTATCTGCCGCCGCCTGAATGAGCGCATCCGCCATCTCCCGTACAAAATGCTCAGAAAGCTGATTCACCGGAGGGTTATTCAAAGACAGAATAGCCACCCCATCTCTCACCTCCACCTTCACAGTCTTGTAATCCATCTTCATAAGTTACCTCCCATTGGAATAGGTATCTAAAAAGTGACTCTCTCAGCTACGGCCTCCGTGGCTCTCTTCTCCCCTTTGCCCGTCATTTCTTACTTTTGGCTTCTTCTTCGGCCTGCAAGACCTTCCGTAGAACTTTTCCAATCACGGACTTTGGAAGGGAAGTTCTAAACTCTACGAGCTTTGGTACCTTGTAAGCAGCTAATCTCTCTGCGCAGAAGCTAATGATCTCCTCGACGGTGGCTGTTTCCCCAGGCTTCAGGACAATATAGGCTTTAACCGTCTCTCCCCTATATTTGTCGGAAATGCCTACCGATACTCCTTCCTGCACTTTTGGATGCTTGAAAAGAACCTCATCGATCTCCCTCGGGTAGACGTTGAACCCTCCGGCAATGATCATCTCCTTCTTGCGGTCTACGATGAAGAAATAGTCGTCCTCATCCCGCGCAGCAATATCTCCGGTATAGAGCCATCCCTCTCTTAGCTGTCCAGCCGTTTCCTGTGGGTTGTTCCAGTAGCCCTGCATGATTTGAGGGCCTTTCATAATGATCTCTCCCGGTTCTCCTCTCGGGACATCATGAATGCCTTCTTCCAGATCGACAAGTCGCACGTCGTTATCCATGAAAGGGATTCCGATGCTTCCGCTTTTTTTCAGGTTCAAGATCGGATTGGAGAACCCTACTGAGGAAGATTCAGTAAGCCCATAGCCTTCACTAAAAAAAATTCCCATGTCTTTCACCTGCTCGATCAACTCCATGGGCATCGGTGCAGCTCCAGAAGTCAACAGGCCTATTTTCCGACCCAGGTTTAGTTCCGCAGCCTTGGGATGATGAATCACGGCCTGGATCAACGTAGGTACGGTGGGAAAGTGGGTGATCTTCTTGAAATTTGCCAGTATCGAGATAAATTCGTCAACCTGGAACCGGGGGACCATGATTTGAGTGGCACAATTGAAAAGGGCCCAGTTCATCACCACGATATTTCCGTAGGCATGGAAGTAGGGTAAGATGGCCATCACAGTGCGTTGCTCAAAGGGAGTGTAGATGACCGTGGCGTTTCCCCACAGAGAACACTGAAGAGTCGCGGCGATGACGTTGGCGTGGCTGAGAACAGCTCCCTTGGGGATCCCGGTTGTTCCGCCGGTAAACTGGATCAGGGCTGGATCTTTAGGGTTCACCTCGACGCGGGGACGCCTCGTATCCTGGGACCCCTCCAGAATCGACGAGAAGTGGTACCAGCCTCCCTCCAGCTCAAGACTTGCCGCAGTGGACTGGCCCAGTCCTTCTATATAATCCGTGATCTTGGTCACAACCACTCGGGGAATCTCTGTGGTTTTGCACAGAGTGCGGACTGCGGGCAATATCATGTCAAATGTGAATAGGGTCGTCAACCCGGTGTTTTCAACGATCACCTTCAGCTCTTCCGCCGTGTACATGGGATTGAGATTTACGACAATGGCTCCGAGAGAAAGCACCGCATAATAGGCAATCAAGTATTGAGGGCAGTTCGGCAGGTCAATACCTACCCGCTCGCCTTTCTTGACCCCCAGAGCCCCCAGAGCGTTTGACATGCGCAAAACCTGTTGGCGCAACTCCCAGAAGGTCATCTCCGACCCGTAAAAAGTCAGAGCGGCTTTGTCCGGAAAGGCATTCGAGGGTATCCCAAGGAGTTCAGGGATGGGCAACGGCGGGTAGTGGATCGTCGTCGGGACGTTGTAGTCATAGTGCCGATACCAGGGTTTTGTTTCCAAACTTCTCATCATTCTCGAATTATTTTTGTGATGATACGGATCCGTCCTCGGGCATTATTGTTTTTTTCAGATGAAGGGAAGTAATCTTGATGAGTATTACTATACGCTATGCATAAAAGTCAAGTAAAATCTTTAACCTGCTAATCCCTACTTGACAAACGGATCTCTATTTACTATAAAAGCAAAATAACATGGATGGGTGAGCAAAGATAAAGCTTTTTCTCCAGTCTGCCAGCGATCTGGATCTACGGAGAGCCATTTGGCTTGAGCCAAAATCAATCCTCAATTGAAAAAAACAGCCGATCACGAACAAGGTGAAAAAGGCTTTTTGAATAATCAGGCGTTGGTGATCCAACTATTCAGGACCGAGCATTGACGTTCAAGCGGGAGAGGAAATTTTGAAAATCAAAGAGCTGGTTGAGCGCACCAAGGTTTCCAAAGAAACCGTTCATTATTACATTCGTGAAGGCCTGCTCCCCAAACCTCGCAAACTGGGAAGGAACATCGCTGACTACGATGAGAGATACATCGAGCGCATCCTTCTGATAAAGGAACTCCAGGATGATTATTTCTTACCCCTCTCCCTCATTAAGAATATTTTAAAGTTTCAAAAGAAATCCCCCGAAGGAAACACTTATTTGAACCTTAACAGGAATTACTTTCGACCTGTAGATCGTCTTCTCCCCAGCGAGATCGCAGGAGAACCGGAATTTCGGGAAGCGACCGGCATAGGGAAAAAATGGCTGGACAAGATGGAAGAGTGGAAGATCATTACTCCGGAAGTTCGGGCCGGACAGAAAGTTTATTCTCAGGACGATATCACGATTGGTAAATTAATCGTGGAAATGGACGAAAAAGGGTTAGGGCCGAAGGATGGATTCGATCCGGAGGCCCTTCGGCACTACCGGGAAATATTCCGGCCGATCGTGGTCATGTCTCATAAATATTTTATTCAGGCCAGCTTAGGAAAGCTCTCCCCGGAAGAGTACTCCCAGAAGGAGGTCCAGGGGAGAGAGATCATGAGCACTTTTTTTTACCATCTCTATCGCAAACTTTCCAGGGAGGAACGCAGACGAATTCTTTCCCTCATGGCGGCAGAGGCCGAGAAGGAAGAACTCGATTCGCGCCATCCTCCAGGGACCTGATGAATCAGGGAATTTATTTTCTATTTCCGCTTAAGTGTTTTATGATTTGTAAAACCATTCAATTGGAAAGGAGGAAGGAATGAGAACCAAACAGCAGTACATTGAAGGCTTGCGAAAGATGCGCCGGAATATTTATCTAAACGGCGAAAAAATCGCTCGGGACGACGAGATCCAGATGCCGACCATCAACACCTATGGCCTCACCTTTGATTATGCAGCCGATCCCAAATACGAAGACCTGTGTACGGCCAAATCTCATCTGACAGGGGAGAAGATTAATCGATTCTGTCATATTCATCACAGCAAGGAGGATTTGCATAAAAAGCAAGATATGACCCGGGCCCTTTGTCAGATGGCCGGGGGTTGCATTCAGCGTTGTATGGGAATTGATGCCACGAATGCAATCTATAACGTCTCTTACGAAGCCGATAAGCTGAACAACGGAGCCACTCAATACCATAAAAATTTTGTGAAATGGCTGGAGAGATTTCAAAAAGAAGACCTGGGCGGCTGCTGTGCCCAGACGGACGTGAAGGGAGACAGGATGAAGCGGCCCAGCCAGCAGAAAGATCCGGACTTGTATGTCCATGTCGTGGAGAGGAAGAGCGATGGCATCGTGGTCCGGGGTTCAAAGGTTCATATTTCGGAAGCCTCAGTCGCCGACGAAATTTTGGTCGTTCCTACGCGCGCTCTTCTGCCAGAGGAGAAAGACTGGTCCGTGGCCTTTGCTGTTCCTGCAGACTGGGAAGGAGTGAAGCAAGTGGTGTCCGTCCATAACCTGCGTGATCGGCAGCACTTCAAGAGAGGATTCACTCCTGGTTACACCGATTCTTATACGATCTTTGACAACTGCTTTGTTCCGTGGGAACGGGTCTTCCTCTGTGGAGAAACACTTCACGGGGGGGCATGCGCCCTTCTGTTTGCTCTCTTTCATCGACACAGCTACTCCGGTTGCAAACCAGCTTTGGGGGATTTAATGCTCGGTACTGTCGCGTTGGCAGCAGAGTATAATGGTATCGCAAAAGCTCAGCACGTGCGGGACAAGTTAGCGGAAATCATCCGCGTGTCCGAGCTCGGCTATGCCGCGGGGTTCACGGCTTCGGAGTTGGGAAAGCCTGAGTTGTACGTGCCCGGGGTGGGATTTATGCCTTACGGGCCCGGAAGCTATATTCCCCATTCCATCTATGCCAATGTCGGCCGCTGTCTTACGGGCGAGGCGGTCTTCCGGGAAGCAGAGATTCTGTGCGATGTCACCGGCGGTATTCCGGCCACCTTTCCCTATGAGGGAGATTTTCTGAATCCAGAGACGAAGGATCTTCTCTACAAGTACATCACTCGAAACCCGGATATACACCCGGAAGATGCCGCACAGCTCTGGCGCTACATCGGCGACATCCTGTGCTCTGCGAGCGGTGGAATTCATTTGATTGGTTCCTATCACGGGGGTGGCTCTCCCATCATGGAGTCAATCGCCATCACAACGCAGTACGACATCGAATCCCGTAAGAAAATGGTAAAAAGACTTGCTGGCATTCAGGATAAAAAAAGAGTTCCTGAGGCGAGATGAGAGGGGCCAGCCTAATAAAAAATCAGGAGGGTAAAATGAGAGATGCAGTGATCGTCAGATATTTGAGAACCGCCATTTCAAGGTCTAGACCCAATGACCCGCCGCGAGACTGGTTCTACAAGTTAAGAGCTGATGACCTGTTGGCCAAACTGCTTCCCGAGGTGATCAAAAGAACGGGAATTAAGCCTGAGGAGATTGATGATTTCATCGTGGGATCGTCCATCGGAGTGAATGAGCAGTGGGCCTATGGGGGCCGTACGCCGATCTGGCTGGCGAATCTTCCCGAAAAGACTGCCGCCAAATTCGTCGACCAGCAATGCGGCTCATCCATGGCAGCCATTCACGTTGGTTTTATGGAAATTGCTATGGGCTTTGCAGACATCGTCATGGTTGGGGGAATGGAGCATATGACGCGTGTCCCGATGGGTGGAATGGCCCCAAAGGAACATATCTCTCTGAACATGCGCCTCTTTACAGAGCCGGCTTACAAGCATTGGGACATGATGACCTCTGTTAACATGGGGCTCACCGCGGAGAAGCTTTTTGCCCAGAGGCAATTTACCAAGGAGGACATGGACCGCTGGGGAACGCGCTCCCATCAGTTAGCTTCCAAGGCTTACAAAGAGGGCTTTTTCAAAGACGAAATCCTTCCCATCGAGGCCGAGCAGGCGGACGGAAAGACCCTGGTCGTGGACCGAGATCAGGCCGTCCGGGACGACGCGACGCTGGAGGGTATGAAAGACCTCAAGCCCTCCTTCAAGCCCGATGGTGTCATCACGCCTGGAAATTCATCCCCCCTGAATGCTGCGGCCTCTTCCATGATCCTGATGTCCAAGGAGACGGCCAAGAAAAAGGGCATCCAGCCCATGGCAACCCTCCGCTCCATCGGGTTTGCCGGAGTGGATCCCTCGCTCATGGGAATTGGTCCTGTCCCTGCCAGCCGCATGGCCCTGGAGAAGGCAGGTTTGCAGGCGAAGGACATCGATTACTGGGAGATCAACGAAGCTTTCTGTATCGTCGTCCTGAACTGCATGAAAGAATTGGGTATCAATCCTGACCGGGTGAATGTGATGGGAGGGGGCACAGCCATCGGGCATCCCTTGGGAGCCACAGGAATCCGTTTGGTGGGCACGCTTGCCCGGATTCTCAAGATCAGGGGTGGCCGCTATGGCCTTGCCAATGCCTGTGTTGGCGGAGGTCAGGGCATAGCCACGATCATCGAGAGGGAACCGTAACCTTCGGCCATCCGAACTTGCTCATCCGCAAAAAAGAAAACCCTCCCCTGCCTACTTATTCGTAAGCAGGGGAGGGTTTTCATTTAAGGAGAAATCATGAATCTTTTGTCATCCCTTTTTTCTTCCATCAAGATAAAATCGCTGGAGTTAGTCAACCGGGTGGTCATGCCTCCGATGGGAACCAATCTCGGCAACCCAGACGGCACGGTCAGTGAAGCGAATCTTGCTTACATGAAGCGCAGGGCGAGAGGAGGAGCAGGCTTGATTATTACCGAAATCACCTCCGTCCATCCGAGCGGTTCCGTATTACCGAATCAACTGGGGATTTATGACGACCGGTTCATCCCCGGACTGAAAAAGGTTTCCGACGCAGTGCATGCTGCCGGGAGCAGGGTTGCCTTGCAACTCCACCATGCAGGACGGGAAAGTCTTTATCTTCTACAGGAAGGAAAAGCCATCGCCCCTTCGGCCATCCGGTCTTTGGTTTTTGGCCTGACCCCACGGGAGATGACTCTCGAGGAGATTCAAGAGATCATCGCTGCTTTCGGTGCTGCCGCGGCTCGGGCTCGGGAGGCAGGGTTTGATGCTGTGGAAGTGCACGGCGCCCACGGATACTTGCTGACGCAATTTCTATCCGCTCTCTCCAACAAACGAAATGATGAATATGGGGGGAGTCTCATCAACCGCAGCCGCTTCATCATCGAAGTATTGCAGGAGGTGCGCAAAACAGTGGGCGCCGATTTTCCCATCTCTCTGCGCCTTTCTGTTGAGGAGTGCATTAAAGATGGTTATACATTCGAAGATATTCAGCCGATCCTTCCCGATCTGGTCAAAGCCGGAGCCGACATTCTACATGCCTCTCTCGGAACGCACGGAAGCCCGGGCGGCATTACGAGTGCTTCCTGTGAGTATCAACCCGGTTTCAACGTCTGGCGAGCCAAAAAGTTAAAAGAAGCAGTTGGTCTTCCAGTGATTGCCGTCGGCCGATTCACAGATCCTTCGCTGGCAAATGAAGTCATTGCCCGCAAGGAAGCAGACCTCGTGGCATTCGGCCGCCAGCATTTGGCTGATCCAGATTTCCTTATCAAAGCACGGGAAGGCCGTCCCGAAGATATCCGCAAATGTATCGCCTGCAATCAGGGCTGCATCGAGCGTTTGATGCTGGGAGAAGGGAAAATCCGTTGTGCCCTCAATCCCGAAACCGGACAGGAAATCATTTATCCCCAGGGTCCAGCCGCCATCCGCCGCAACGTATGGGTGGTTGGAGCCGGACCGGGCGGCCTTACTGCAGCCCATGAGGCAGCCCGTCTCGGGCATCGGGTGACCCTGTATGAAAAGGAAACGGAAACAGGCGGTCAACTACGTTATGCAAGTAAAGCACCCTTCAAAGATCATTATGGGATTTGGGCCTCCTGGCTTTCCTCTCAGGCTAAAAAGATGGGTGCCACCGTGCAAACAGGGATCGAGGTAACGGAAAGCATGATTTCCGAATCAAACCCGGAGGTGGTGATTTTAGCCAGCGGAGGCGAACAGATCGAGCCTGAAATTCCCGGGATTGATCTGCCCTTGGTTTGTAGTGCCTGGCATGTCCTGGGAGGAGCGGTCTCGCCAGGGAGACATGCAGTAGTAATTGGCGGTGGGCTGATTGGAATGGAAACAGCCGATTATCTGTGCCAGAAAGGGACCCGAGTCACATTGGTTGAGGTTCTGAAACGCTCACCAGTTCTAAAAATTACCTCTCACGGCTATATGCTTCACACCCGGCTCAAGGAAGCCGGGTGCCGGCTTCTTTTCAACTGCGTTGTAAAGAAAATCGAAGAATCTTCTGTAACGCTTTTTGCTGAGGAGAAAGAGCAGGTTCTTTCCCCGGTCGATCAAGTCATCGTTGCCGTCGGACTCAAAACCAACGACAAACTGAAAGAGATATTGCAGGCTAAAAAGATCCGACATTTCATCATCGGTGATGCCCTTTATCCCCGTAGAATCATCGAAGCCACAGAAGAAGGCGCCCGCGCCGCCTGGAATCTTTGAATCCGTAAAGGCAAAAATCGAGAGCTCGTCAAGCGCCATCTCCATCCCTGAATCTTTGGATAGACACTGACCGCGCCTCACTTCCCCTTATCCTTTCCTCCCGCGAACTCCAAGAATTTTTTTACAGCAAGCTCCGTTCTGATCTCGCGGGGAACACAGTGCTGGGGAGCGAAGGTACGGATATAGTTGATTTCCTCCTCCGTGGGGATAGGGAAAGGTTTGAGAGGGTTGGCCACCCGGAGGTCCCAAGGGACTTTAGACTTGATCTTGTTGAGATCAACACCTGGAAGCAGGGACTCCAGATAAACTTCCTTGGTCTTCTTATCGAAGCGGAAGATGGCCTCGGTGGAGATCATCATGCTGGGTCCGGAACCCGGGGCAAAGAGTCCGCAGCGGTCACGTTCATCCCCACCTCCCAGGTATCCAGGGGAAGTGAAGTAGTCAAGTTTGTCCACAAACTCCCCGCCTTTCAAGGTGAGGATGGTCTCCTTGGCGTAAGAGACGAAGTCAGGCGCCCCACCAGCGCCGGTGAGCCGTATTCCGGTTTTGGCAGTGCCTCCTACGAAGGAAGTGTTGATGTTACCGTATTTGTCCACCTGTCCTACGCCCAGGATGGCCTTGTCTACAAACCCCCGGTAGTTGATGGTGGTGAAAGTATTGAAAAGATCGAGGGCATAGGAGTAGCCTTGCAGGCACATCACATCGGCGATGTGGTTAGGGGGCACTAAAGGCTTGAAGTCGATGATGCCGGCCTCGGTCATGAGTACGACATTCGGAGCATGGGTAGCCTTTGCCAAGCTACCGGCAGTAGTGGGAAGACCGACCCCGAGCAAGACCTTTTCGTAATCCTTGATCTCGCGGGCCACTGCGATGATCATCAACTCTTCCTTAGTGGCTTTTGGAGACATCGATCAACAACTCCCTTTCCTCCAATAATTTTTCGAATTCTTCCCTGGTCATATCGAACAGCAACATTTTACCCTCGTCATCCCACATGGATGTGAAGGCGCAGCCGTAATTGACAGGCGCGGAATAGTAAGGCCGGGCCTTGATCCTGTCGAGAGGCTCTTTGCCGAAACGCTCGATGTAGTGCTCAAGATAGGCCGCGCGACTAGGAAGGTTATAAATCCATTCCTGCATCCAAGCTCGGAACCCTTCCTCGCTCCGGTTGGCCACATCCATCATGGCCCAGAACAGGGTGTCGAGATTGTAGTAACCCGAGAGCTCGGCGGGGTGGGCACCTCTCGGCTCCTCGATGACCGCATTCACTCGGAAGCTGGGAACGATCGTGTAATTCGGAGAGGATTTGACGATCTCATGATCCACAATCTCCTCACAGCTCACCACCACCCTTTTGCTGGCCAAGCACGCCCAGGATACAGAACCGAGAGAGCCCCAATATTGCGCGTTCCCGAACTTGTCTGCTCGCTGCACGTGAACGATGCAGACGTCCGGGTTAGCCGCGGGAACCACGGGCACGTCCTGGCCAGTGAAGGGACACTTGACCATGCCGAACTTGCCATCACCCATAAAGTCCCGGACCTTAAACACGTCCGAGGCCATGATACCGGGCAGTACAGGCATAAATGAGTATCCCTGAGCACCCGCGGTGAGTCGAGCGTTGTAAGTGAAGTTCGAGTAGTCCTCCACCTCGATCTTTCCTGCCCGCTGGTAGCGCTCGAGCATGCTTCCGCCGGACCGGCCCCCCGAGCGCATACAATAGGTGGTGACCACCCGGCTCACGCAGTCGCCTGCAATCAGCATCTCCACATCAAACACCCCAGACTGGCTGTAAATCGTCAACCCCTTCTTACGCTGGCGGACGATCTCGGTGATCTGATTGTAGCAGGTGCCAACCGTGTAATTACCAATCACGACGTGGTCGCCGTCGTTTACAAAACGACGTATGGCCTCCTCGGTGGTCATCACCTTGTTTTGGTTTTCCCCGGACATTCTTTCTTTCTCCATCCGATGCCGTGACGACAATAAACATGGTAGTTCAGTGAGTTTTCGGATAGGACGAGCTCGGGTGATCGGAGCTTTTCTTCATCTCCTCTTCTCTGAGGATTTTTCTAAGGACCTTCCCCACATTTGATTTTGGAAGTTCCTGGCGAAACTCAACCGACGTGGGCACTTTGTATTTGGCCATATTCTTCTGACAATACTCGATGATCTCTTCTGGGCTGGCCTGTTGCTTTTCCTTCAAGACCACAAAAACTTTCACCGTCTCGCCCCGGTACGGGTCTGGAACGCCGAGGGCGCAGGCTTCCTGAATTTTCGGATGCTGGTAGAGAACCTCTTCGATCTCCCTGGGGTAGACATTATAACCGCTGCAGATGATCATGTCTTTCTTCCGGTCGACAACATAGAAATAGCCTTCCTCATCCATGTAGGCAATATCGCCGGTGTAAAGCCAACCGTTGCGCAGAGTCTTGCTCGTTTCCTCAGGCCGATTCCAATAGCCCTGCATGACCTGCGGGCCCCGGATACAAAGCTCTCCCACCTCGCCCGGAGGAAGGTCTCTCTCTCCCGTTTCCAGGTCAACGATCTTGGAGTCGACATCAGGCCTGGGCAATCCGATGCTTCCAATCTTCCGTTTTCCCAAGAAGGGATTGGCATGAGTTACCGGGGAGGCTTCCGTGAGCCCGTATCCCTCGCTGATTTTTGCGCCGGTTAACTCTTCAAAACGCTTTTGGGCTTCGATGGGCATGGGAGCCGAACCTGCACTGCACACACGGATTGAGGAGACATTATATTTGTGAATTTGGGGATGGTTCATAATGGCCATGTACATGGTGGGAACGCCGGGAAAGCGGGTGGGCTGGTAAAGATTGATGGCCTCCAGGGCATCGTCAACGTTGAACCTCGGTAAAAGGATGATCATAGCGCCTAATTCAATCGCTTCATTCATCGCCACGGTCATCCCATAGGCATGGAAAAAGGGAAGAACCGCGAGCATTCTCTCCTCTCCTCTCACGGCATCTCGATTCCAGCTGACACATTGAAAGACATCGGCAATCAGGTTTCGATGGGTCAGCATAGCCCCTTTGCTGAAACCTGTCGTGCCCCCGGTATATTGGAGCACTGCTACTTCTCCAGGGTTTACCTCCACGAAAGGCGGAGGGAGGCATCTTCCCATTTCGAGCAATTCTGAGTAGTCCAAAATTTCTTTGCCCGATTTTGGCAAACACCTTTCAACGTCTCTCTCATCAAGATCGGTAAGGATAATGGTCTTCAAAGAGACCGCATCCTTGACTGCTTGCAATCGTGGATAATAATCTCTCAAGGCCAAAATCACTTCCACCCCAGCATCCTTTAGCTGGAATTCGAGCTCTCTTTCGACATACATCGGGTTCACATTGACGACAATCCCGCCGATTTTGAGGATCGCGTAATAAACGACCACATACTGCGGGCAATTGGGGAGCATGATGGCCATGCGCTGCCCCTTCCTCAGCCCTTTCTGGGCAAGACCCGAGGCCGCGTTGGCGACCTCTTCACCCAGTTCGCGATAGGTGATCTTCCGGCCATGGAAAACGATGGCGTCCTTTTCGGGGAAATCTCTTACCGCGTCATCCAGAAGGCGATCCAACGGGACGTCCGGATACTGGATGTGATGGGGTACTCCAGGTTCGTAAAATTTTAGCCACGGTCGATCCATTTCACCATCTCCTCAGTAAATTCTGGGCTACGGATAGCACTTAAAAAACGAATCTCAGGTCTCTGCGTATCCCGCGCCGAGGTAAGCCTCGATCACTGCAGCATTGCTCCCTACCTCTTGCGGCGATCCGTCGGCAATCTTTTGTCCATAGTTAAGCACGACAATGCGGTCAGAGATATTCATGACGATCTTCATCTTGTGCTCGATCAAAAGAATGGTGATTCCCCGAGTCCGCACTTTTTGGATCAGGGCCATCATTCCGATATTCTCTTCTTCTGTGAGACCCCCCGCGGGCTCGTCCAGGAGTAATAGCTTGGGTTCGGTGACCAAAGCCAGCCCAAGGGCCAGCCGTTTCTGAGACTCCTGAGGGATATTCAGGGCAAGCTCTGAAGCCCGCTCCCGAAGGCCGATAAATTCCAAGATCTCTTCAGCCTTCCGGCGGCACCGGCGCTCATCCTCCCGGGAGCGGCTGGTCTGGACCAGGGCATCCCAGAAACCCATGCGGGTACGGCAGCGATAGCTCACGATGAGGTTGTCCATGACCGTTTCGTCATAAAAAAGGGACGTTGTCTGGAACGTGCGGGCAATCCCCAGGGGAGTCGTCTCGTATGGCCGCGAACCTGTAATCTCTTGATCCTTAAAAAACACCTTTCCCCGGGTGGGAAGAAGGGTACCCGTGACGAGGTTGAAGACGGTTGTTTTTCCTGCGCCATTTGGACCGATCAGACTCAGGATTTCTCCGGCCTGAACATCGAAACTCAGGTCCATCACCGCAGCCAGCCCTCCGAAGAAGCGCGTCATTCCCTGTACGGTCAAGAGCGCTGTCATGGTGCCTCCTGTTTTCGCTTTCTCCCCATCAAACCCTTCATCCAACCCACAATCCCCCGCGGTAAGTAAATGATCATCACCATCAGGATCAAACCGTAAAGCAGCAGCCGAAATTCGGCGGCGATGTGGAGTGTCTCCGGGAGGGTAACGAAGAGGAGTGTGCCGATGATCGGGCCGACCATCGTACCAACCCCGCCAATCATCACATAGATCAGCGAATCAAAGCTTACATGATAATCCGTGAGCTCCGGGCTGAGGAAACCGATATAGGAAGCATAAAGTACTCCGCCCACACCGGCAAAGAAACAGCTGATTGTGAAGGAAAGAATCTTGGTTCGCATGGCGTGAATGCCCACGGCTTCGGCCAACTCCTCGTTTCCTCGGATGGCCTGGAAGGTGCGCCCGACGAGCGACCGGATGATGCGCCTTAACACAAAAATAGTCAGAAGGAGAAAACCCAGGACGATGTAATACTGGGCGGCCATGGTCTTGAAGGTAAGCTCCCCTCCCCAAGGCAGTGGTATGGGGCTCGGTCCGGGAATCCCCATCAATCCTCTGGCCCCCTCGGTCAGACCTTCCCAGCGGTCGACAATAAGAGTGACGATGATGTTGAAGCACAAGGTCCCGATGGCGAAATACGAACCTCGGGTTCGGAGAGCCGGCAGCCCAATAAGAAATCCAAAGAATCCTGCGATCGCTGCGGCGAGTGGCAAAGCGAACCAGAAGCTCATGTTTAGTTTGAGCATCATGAGCGCCGAAGCGTAGGCTCCGATGCCGAAGAAAGCGCCGTGGGCCAGGTTCACCTGGCCCGTGTATCCCAGAATCAGGTTCAGGGAGAGGGCAACGATTGACCAGATGCCGCTCATGATCAGAATATTCATGTAGTATTTATTGGTCACCACCAGGGGGATCATCACGGCGATGAAAAGGATCATTAGGATAAGCCATTTTCTGACCATTCGGTTCATCGCACCCCTTTTCCGAAAAGTCCTGTAGGACGAAGCGTGAGGAAAGTCACCAAGGCTCCAAAGGCAAAGAGGTCTTTGTAATCCGTAGAGATATAACCTCCGCCCAAGGCCTCGATCAGCCCCAGCATGAACCCTCCGAGCACTGCCCCGGGGATCGACCCCATTCCTCCGATGATGATGACGACAAAGGCTTTCAAGTTGGGCATGGCCCCCATGGTGGGATAGACCAAGAAGATGGGAGCAATCAGCGTAGCAGCCCCTGCCGCTAAAGCCGTTCCGATGCCAAAGGTCAGGCTGGAGACCCGGTCAATGCTGATACCAACTAACTGGGCTCCCTCAGGGTTCTGGGCAACAGCTTCAATCGTTGCTCCGAGCCAGGTGCGTTTGATAAACACCTGCAGAAGAATGATGAATAGGGCGGCTCCAACGATTACGAGAAGACGCTGCAACGTGATGGCGACACCAAGAAGATGAATGGGTTTATCATAGAGAGAGGGGAAACGACGAAAGTCAGCTCCCCAAAAAATCAAAGAGAGGCTTTCCAAGAAGAGGAGCAGGCCGATCGCGGCGATGAACGAATTAACATGGGGAGCATTTCGAAGGGGTCGATAAACGAGTCGCTCCACGCCAACTCCCGCGAGTCCCAGCACGACCATGGCAATGAACAACGAAACCCAGTAGTTGGTGTGGAAATTCACGACCAAGAATAAGCTGGTAAAGGCGCCCCACATGTATTTATGCCCATGGGCAAAGTTCGGGATGTGCAGGATCCCGTAAATAAGGGTCAAGCCAAGGGCAACCAGGGAGTAGACTGCCCCCAGCATGATGCCGTTGATCAATTGTTGAAAAAAGAGGACCATCATCGCTTCCTTTAATGACTTACTCTTGGTCAACGACGAATGTATCTGTCGCCGATTCCTTACATCTCATCAGCAGGGATTTCAATACCGGATCCCAAATGGCTCCGTCCATTTTCCACCGACCACTTCTGTTCCGTAGGTGATGCGTAACTGGGCCCCGTTATCCCTTAAACCGTAGACTCCCGTCGGCGCCAGTGTCCCTCGCTTTTCCAGAGGAAAGACCTGAGGCATGGCCGCCCGGATCTTTCCGACATCGGAGACGGTTCCGGCGATCTCCATGGCATAAGCCAGAACATAGATGGTCTCATAATGACTGGCAGATTCGAACGTCGAGACCTCTGTTTCACCGAATCGCTTCTGATAAGCCTTGCTGAAGGCCGGAGCATCCTTAATCGGTCGGTTGGTGAGAGGAGTCACGGCGATCGTCCCTTCCAACTTGTCGACGGGGACCACCTTGATCATCTCGTCCAGCTTTGCCTGGTCTCCCAGGATGAATTTCCCTCGGAAACCCAGCTCTCTGGCCTGCTTGACGATCAGCGCAGCCGGCTCAGAAGCCCCGATGAGAAGGATAGCGTCGGGCTTCCCGGCAATCACCTTCGTCAGATGGGTGTAAAAATCGGTCTCCTTCATGTAATCCGCAGGGCTAATATCGGTAATCGCCCCCCCTCGCTTAGGCCATTCTTCTGCGAAGATGTCCATCCATATCTTGGCATACTCATGCACTCCTGGAATAGCGGCGACCCTCTTAATTCCCCGCTCCTTGGCCTTATCGCTGAAGGCGGATGCATACGCCCGAATATCAGGGGGCAGACGGATGATGAGCTTATTACCCATTTCCACGGTTTTAGGATGGGTGGTATATCCCATGACAATAAACCCATCCTTTTCGTTGAAATTCATCATGGCCAGAATACCGCCGCTGTGGGGGCAGAAGACCGCCGGAACCTTGTCCAGGGAAGTCATACGGCGGGCATTCTGCACGGCGAGATCCGGCTTGTACCGATCATCCAGGGAGACGATCTCGATCTTATACTTCTTGCCGGCTACGGTTATTCCACCCTTGGCATTGATCTCATCGATGGCCATGACCATGCCCGCCTCGCAGTTCTTTCCGTACTTCGCCGCACCCCCGCTTAACGGCCCCGAATAGCCGATCTTCACCACATCGGCTCCCCATGCCGTAGCAGTAATAAATAGAGCAAAAACCATCAGAACGCCCGAGATGACTCCCAAATTCTCTTTTTTCATGGTTGCCTCCTTTTCAAAAACAGCTTAGTAACGAATCGGAAATGGCTCGCTCCATTTTCCATTGATCACTTCCGTTCCGTAAACGACGCGGATCTCCGCCCCATTCTCCTTCACGGCAAAAACACCCGTGGGCGTAAGCATTCCCCGCTTTTCTAAAGGAAACACTTGGGGCATGGCAGCCCGAATCTTCCGGACGTCGGAGGTCGTCCCCGCGATCTCCATGGCATAAACAAGAAGGCCCAGACTCTCATAATGCTGGGCTGTCTCGGTCGTGCAAGCCTCCTCCTCGCCAAACCGCTTCTTATAGGCTTTAACAAAGGCTGGAGCATCTTTCACCGGGCGATCGTAAAGGGGGGTGAGGCCAATCGTTCCCTCCAGCTTATCCATGGGGACAATCTTTGCCATCTCTTCCATCTTGGCCTGGTCGGCCAGGATGAAACGACCCTTAAACCCGAGTTCCCGACCTTGCTTGACGATGAGCGCGGCCGGTTCGGAGGCACCGATGAGAAGGATGGCATCCGGCTTGCCGGCAATGACTTTGGTGAGGTGGGTGTAAAAATCCGTCTCCTTCATATAATCGGCGGAGCTTACGTCGGTTAGGGTTCCTCCCCGCTTTGCCCATTCCTCCTTGAAAATATCCATCCAGATCTTGGCATATTCATGGACGCCGGGGATCGCGGCTACTTTCTTGACCCCGCGCTCTTTGGCCCGTTCGATGAAGGCGGACGCGTAGGCCCGGATATCGGCTGGGATGCGGATCACCAGCTTGTTTCCCATTTCCACGATCTTGGGATGGGTAGTGTATCCCATGATGATGAAATCTTCTTTCTCATTGAAATTCATCATAGCGAGGATGCCGCCGCTGTGAGGGCAGAAAACCGCTGGGACTTTGTCCAGCGAGACCATACGCCGGGCATTCTGCACGGCGAGATCGGGCTTGTACCGGTCGTCGAGAGAAATGATTTCAATCTTATACTTCTTACCGGCTGCAGTGATGCCACCTTTGGTGTTGATCTCCTCCATGGCCATGACCAAACCTGCCTCAGAGTTTTTCCCGTATTTTGCCGATCCCCCGCTCAACGGGCCGGTGAAACCAACCTTGATCACCTCTGCCCCCCATGCAGGGATATTCAGAAAAAAGCTCAAGAAAACAATGCCCCAGAGAATTCTTGCCGTTTTGCTTTTCATGATGTCCTCCTTTGACTGCTTTTCTTCCGGGCGAATCGGTACCGAATCTTTCTCCTCTTCCTTCGTCTAAGCGACCGCAGCTAGGCCTCAAGTTCCCAAGTAGGCGTGTTTAACTTTCTCTTCCTTTAAGAGGTTCTGGCTGGAGCCCGTTAAGACAATTTTCCCAGTCTCCATGACGTAACCTCGATGCGCAATGTGTAAAGCCTGTGAAGCATTCTGTTCGACAAGAAAGATTGACGTCTGGCGCTTGTTGATATCCTGGATCGTCTCGAAAAGAGTACGCACCACAAGCGGGGCCAATCCCAAAGAAGGTTCATCCAACAGGAGGAGTGCGGGATTGGACATTACGGCTCGGCCCATGGCCAGCATCTGCTGCTCTCCTCCCGACAACGTACCGGCTGATTGTTTGGATCGTTCTGACAAGACAGGGAAAAGTTGAAATACCTCCGCCAGAGATTTTTCAATCCCCTTTTTATCCTGGCGACGGACGAAGGCCCCGAGTCGAAGATTTTTAAGAACCGACATTTCTGAAAAAAGTTTTCTTCCCTCCGGACATTGAGAAATTCCCAGACGAACGATTTCATTCGATCGGAGTGTTTCAATCCTTTTTCCTGCAAAGGTCATGGCCCCGGAACGGGACCGCAGAATGCCGGAAATGGTTTTGAGAAGCGTCGTCTTCCCGGCTCCGTTGCTTCCCAGCAAGGTGACGATTTCTCCTTTTTCAATGTAAAGAGTTACTCCACGGAGGGCCGGAAAATTTCCGTAAAAGGTATGAACTCCCTCAAGGTTCAGCAGCATGTCTGCTCCAAATCGGAAAAAAGGGTATCCTGCTTTCGCTTCTTATTGCCCACAAAAATAGGCTTGGGTTGGAATTCCTATATGCCAGGGAAAATTTAGACGTTGGGAGCTTACGGATTTGAACCTTAACAGGGCAAAAAAACCTTGTCAAGCAGAATTTGCCACTTGCCCACCCCCAGTTTTCCTCTTTTGGGGAGAAAGAAAGTTTTCAGAGAAGCCATCGATACAGAGGTTCCTGCCTACCGGTAGGCAGGAACCTTTAGAATGGGGTCATGAATGGATTGTATGGGGAACCCTCCCCCTCTCAACAATCAAGTTGAGGAAAGGTTTGAGCCTCCTTCGCGAGGTCGCCTTAGAGGATGCCGCCCTGCCTTCGCCGAAGCGGCTTCGCGCAGGCAGGTCTAAAGTTCCTCCAACTCGCCCCTCTTTATCTGAGCCTATTGGGGAAGGATGTATTTTATTATTGCCCGACCGGGGTGGGTCCCTGGAGAGGCTTCATCGCCCAACCTTTTAGGGGTTTGCTGCATAAGTTTCAAGGAGAAACTGGGGTTTCAAGATCATGGGGGATTAACCCTGATTGATTTCAACGAGGGCCTTATGAAGCCTCGGAAGGGATTTACCCCGGTCATGGGCAAGAAAAACTGGGGGTTGGGCAAGGAATCTGTCAGAGCCCTGGAAAAGGATCTTGAGTCTTAGTGAACAAGGGGGTTTAATGAAAAAAATTCCTTTTATGTGATCCCACAAATTTCAAAAAACCTATTCAAATGAGATCATTCTTGCTATGAGCGATCATTACCAGTAGTTGAACGACCGCGTTCGAAAGTTTTGGAATGATACCTCCCCGTTCATTCTTTGAAGTTTTTCAGAGACCTCCTTGTGTTTTGAAATGTGGTGTTCTGGAATGCTTGACAGGCAACTCTGTTTTTTCGTATATTCAACCCTACCAAAGGCAACCTTTTATCATTTTTTTGAAGCCGGCGTTACGGAATTGCTGCTGAAAAGTCTGCCGATGGTTTCCGCAACCGCAACTGATTTTGACGAGTCGGAGGTTATGCATGAGCTATAAAGACATAACGGTTACGACGGGGGATTTCGTGAGCACCATCACGCTGAATCGGCCCCCGGCGAATGCGATCAACCTTGGAATACGCGAAGAATTGAACCAGGCGATCAACGAACTGGAGCAGAGCAAAGATACCAGGGTCGTGATCATCACCGGCGCTGGTGACAAGGGCTTCAGCGCGGGAATGGACGTGGCAGACATAGCGAATATCAAAAAAGGACCCAACGGCAACGACATATTCAATCGCATCGACCGCGTCACCAAGCCGGTCATCGCTTGCATCAACGGGTATGCTCTCGGCGGCGGGTGCGAGCTTGCGCTGGTATGTCATTTCAGGTTCATGACGGACAATCCGAAGGCGACGATCGGGTGCCCGGAATTGAATCTCGGGATCACGCCTGGCTGGGGTGGCATACAGCGGCTGCCACGGCTTCTCGGCCGGTCCAAGGCGCTGGACATGATCCTCTTTAGCAAAAGGCTTCCGCCGCAGGAGGCGCTGGCCATTGGCCTTGTGGACCGGGTCTTCCCTCGGGCGGAGCTGATGAAAGAAACCATGACCTTCGCACTCACGCTGACGAAGCGGCCGCCCATTGCAGTGAGCGCCGTGCTGAATGGTATGGCCGTGGGATTTGAAAAGGGCATCGAAGAGGGAATCCGCGTTGACCGGGAGTGGGCCGATAAAATCGCCAAAAGCGATGACGCCAGGGAAGGATTCACCGCGTTCTTGGAGAGGCGCGAGCCAATTTTCAAGGGAGAATAGCGGCACGTTCCATTCGGCTGAACGGCCTATTGCCTCCCTTGCCTATTCTTAATCGAACAATAAGGAGGAAACCATCATGCCAGAGGTTCAGTTTAACTTGAAAGGCAAGGTCGCCATCGTGACAGGAGGCGGAAGAGGAATTGGCCGGGCGATTGCCTTGGGACTTGCAGGAGCCGGGGCCTCTGTGACCGTGGCCAGTCGGACCCAGAATGAAATCGAAGCGGTTACCGAAGAAATCCGTAAACTGGGCGGGAAAGCGCTGGCAGTCGTTACAGATCTAACCATCAATGATCAACTCGAAAATCTGGTTCAGATGACTCTGAAGGAGTTCGGCCGTATCGATATCCTCGTCAACAACGCTGCTCGGAGCTTCTTGCGCGGTCTCCTTGATTTGCGTGAAGACGGGTGGGACAAAATCTTCAACACGAATGTCAAAGCAGCTTGGCTGTTGAGCCGGGCCGTGGCCCGTAAAATGATCGAGCAGAAAAGCGGATGCATCATTAATATTACAACGGTGGGGGCAGAAAAGGCGGAGATGGGCATGGCTGCCTATGGCTGCAGCAAGGCAGCTTTGAAAATGCTTACCCGCTGTATGGCCCGTGAATGGGCATCGTTAGGAATCCGGGTCAACGCCGTCGGCCCGACCTTGACCCGAACAGAATTCAGCAAGCCTATCTGGTCCAATCCTGAAGTGGCCAAGCACGTGGCCTCGGCGATCCCCATGGGTCGCCTGGCTGAGCCCGAAGAAATTGTAGGCTCCGTCCTTTTCTTGGCCTCGGATGCGGCTAATTTCATCACTGGTCATTCCATTTATGTGGATGGTGGTACGCTTACCACGTAAACAAAATTCTGTGTTTGGCAAACAGGTGGGCATTGACCTCCCTCTTCAATGCCCACCTTCTGAGAAGTAGAGGGACATTCAATTGGTTGCAAAAAATTCCAAATGAAAGGAGCAAGACCATGACCATCAATGATATAAAGAACATCTGCGTCGTCGGAGCCGGAAACATGGGGCACCAGATATCACTCCTCTGTGCCATCCATGGATACAAGACGACTTGCACGGACGTCATCCCTGACATATTGAAGAAGGCTGAAAAATTTGTCGATACCTATTTGCCCGGGCGGGTTGAGAAAGGAAAATTGACTAAGGAGCAGGCCCAGGCAGCGCGTAAGAATATCTCTTTCACCCTCGACTTAAAGGAAGCCGTGAAAGATGCTGACTACGTCATTGAAGCCATCATCGAAGTCCTTGACGTCAAGAGAAAGCTTTATGTCGACCTCGACCGGTTGGCCCCCGCCCATGCGATTCTGGCTACCAACAGCTCAGCAATTGTGAGTTCCCGGATCTCCGACGCCACGAAAAGGCCTTCCAAGGTGGTTAATCTGCATTTCTTCAACCCGGCCTTGGTCATGCAACTCGTGGAAGTCGTGAAGGGACCTCATGTCTCAGACGAAACCGCCCAGATCTCCATGGACCTCTGTACGAAGTTGGGGAAGGTGCCAGTCCTGATTAAGAAAGAAGTGGAAGGGTTCCTCCTGAACCGGATCTTCCGTGTGATTGTGCAAGAAGCCCTCTGGATGCTGGAGATGGGCATTGCCACGGCAGAGGACATCGATAAGGCCTGTGTCTATGGAGCAGGCCATCCCATGGGGCCCTTCCGGCTCATGGACCTGACGGGAATCGACCTCAACTACATCATGTCCGTGGAGCGGTTTAAGGAAACCGGCGACTTTGCCGACCTTCCTGTTCCGAGCGTCGTGCAAAAATACGTTCAGGGGCATTATGGGGAAAAGACAGGCAAGGGCTGGTACGATTACACCAAAAAATAAGACCCTTTGCCAGCTTCACTTTCGACGGTTTATAAAAAGTCATGAGGATGGGGGCAGAATAAGGGGTCAAGATGCCGTTTGAAAAAGAGCTTGGGGAGTTAAGACGCCGAAAAGAGAAGGCGTTACAGATGGGGGGGCCGGAAAAGATAAAGCGACAGCATGAGCAAAAGAAGCTCACTGCACGCGAACGCATCGATCGCCTGCTTGACCCGGGGACTTTTTTTGAAGTGGGAATGTTAAACCATTCCGATATTCCGGGAATGGAAGATAAGACACCCGCGGACAGCAAAATCGGCGGCTATGGCAAGATCGATGGCCGAACGGTCGCCGTGATGGCTAACGATTTTACGGTCCTTGCCGCTACCTCCAGCCGGGTAGCAGGTCACAAGGAAGGTGAAATCAAAGGAATGGCCCAGCGAAAAGGCTTCCCGCTTGTCTACCTTGGAGAAGCCGGCGGGGCGCGTATGCCGGACATCATGGGTTCAAGAGGGATGGGCTCTTTCGGCGGCGGAGGGTTCGACACCTTTCTCCAGCTCAACAGCCGGGTAAGAAAATCTCCCATGGTAACCGCCGTCATGGGCGAATGCTACGGCATGCCGACGTGGATGGCCTGCCTCTCTGACTTTGTCGTGCAGGTAAAGGGATCTGCCATGGGGGTTTCCGGACCGCGTGTCCTCGAGCTGGCCATCAGTGAAAAAGTGACGGACGAAGACCTCGGAGGCTGGAAAGTTCACGCCGAAATCACCGGCAACTCTGACCGGGTGGCGGAAAACGAGGAAGAGTGCTTTGCCATCATTCGAGAATTTCTTTCGTATATGCCCTCGCATTGCGATGAGCTGCCACCGGTCAAACCCGTTCCCGACGGTTCGGGAAGCCGCATGGACCACATTCTTGATCTGCTCCCCGAAAAAAGAAATCGGGTCTACGATATGAACAAAATCCTGCAGGCCATCGTGGACGGAGGAGTTCTCTTTCCCTTGAAGCCGCTCTTTGGCAAAAGCGCAATCACTTCGCTGTCACGCATCGGCGGGCGGGTGGTGGGAATCATCGCCAATCAGCCCTATTTTAACGCCGGTGCCATGGATACCGACGGGATCGACAAGGTCATCAGTTTTCTCTGTCTCTGCGATTCTTACAATATTCCTCTGCTCTTCTTCCATGACACGCCGGGGTTCCTCGTTGGGAAAGAAGCGGAGCGGAGGCGGGTCGGCGCACGAGTGATGAACTATATGAATGCCCTGGGACAAATCACCGTCCCGAAAATCTCCACGATCGTCCGAAAAACTTACGGCATGGCCTTCTGGAATATGGCAGGATCAGGCTGCGCCACCGAATTTCTTGTTGCCTGGCCGACCGCGGAGATGAGCTTCGTCGACCCTGAAATTGGCGCCAATGTCGTCTTCGCAGGAAAGCTCCAGTCCTCCCCTGAACTTGCCGCTCAACGTGAAGAATTGGTCCAGCGGTTGATCGAAGACAGTGCTCCTTATCCTGCCGCCGGAATGCATTACCTGCACGATGTAATTGATCCGCGAGAGACCAGGGATTACATTATTCACGCTCTGGAAGTGTGTCAGGATCGACGAACGGGTGGAATCGGCCAACACCGCCTCGCCAACTGGCCGACCAAGTTTTAAGCTTACCTCTGTTTTTGAAGCAAATGACAGCTGTACGCTAAAGAAGTCTTTTCTCAACTCCATTTTATAAACAAGAGTTTGTGGAGGAATTGGGAAAACAGATGAAGGATATATCCCACCGATTCGTAGAAGCTAACAACATTCGAATGCACATCGCGGAGAAGGGAAAAGGCCCATTGGTGGTCATGTGCCACGGCTTTCCAGAATTGTGGTACACGTGGCGGCATCAGTTACTTGCACTTTCCGAAGCAGGATTCCACGCTGTCGCGCCGGACCAGCGAGGATACGGCCAGACGGACCGGCCTCAACCAATTGAAGCCTACCACATCTTCCATTTGGTCGGTGACATCGTAGGACTCATCAACGCCCTGGGTGAAGAGAAGGCAGTCATCGTGGGGCATGACTGGGGGGCCAACGTGGCCTGGCATTGTGCTCTGCTACGGCCTGACATTTTCACTGCAGTCGTGGCCCTGAGCGTACCCTTCTTACCCCGCCCGGCCGGAAATATCCTGCCCACAGAGATAATGAAAAAAATGTCCGGCGAAGAGGTGTTCTACCAGGTTTACTTCCAGGAGCCCGGCAGAGCCGAAGCAGATATGGAAGCCGATGTCCGTAAAACGATGGAAAGGACTTTATACTCACTTTCTGGAAATGCGCCCCCGGAGAAACGCTGGCGGTTCATGTTGAAAAAGTCTCAAAAGGCTCTGGATGTCTCTTCCAAACCGAACACGCTACCGCCCTGGCTGACCAAACAGGATGTTGACTTTTTTGCCGGTGAGTTCCAGAGGACCGGTTTTCGCGGAGGACTGAACTGGTATAGGAACATTGACCGGAATTGGGAATTAACCCCGTTTCTGGAAGGCGCGAAGATTCGCCAACCCGCGCTGTTTGCGGCCGGCGAATTGGATCCGGTGATCACCATGTACCGTAAAGCCTATGATAACCTCGAAAAAAATGCCATTAACCTTCACCGGAAAATATCGATCCCCGGCGTTGGTCATTGGATCAATCAAGAACGTGCGGTCGAAGTTAATCAACTGATCATTCAATTCCTAAAGGCCCTTTGAGGCCGATCTCCTGTTGCCTCGGGATGGGATTTTCAAACTCTTCTATAGGAGGTAGCAAAAAATGGATTTTTCTTTGAAGGATAAGGTTGTCCTCATCACCGGAGCCAGTCGGGGGATTGGCCAGGCTGCTGCAATCGGGCTGGCTCAGACCGGCGCAGACATTGCAATTGCCAGCCGGAAACTTCCTGATCTCGAGAAGGTCGCAGAAGAGGTAAGGAAGACAGGAAGAAAGTGCCTGCCGGTAGCGGCCCATATCGGCAAGACGGAGGAGATTAACAATCTCGTCAAGAGAGTCCTCGAAGAATTTGGAAAGATCGACATTCTGGTGAACAACGCCGCCACGAATCCTACGATGGCTTCGGCAATCGACGTAGACGAACGGACATGGGATTCAATTATGAACCTCAATCTCAAAGGACTATTCTTCTTGAGCCAGGCAGTGGCGAGGGTGATGAAGGGAAAAGGGGGTGGCAAGATTATCAATGTCGCTTCCGTGGCTGGAATCACTCCAGACATACTGCCCATTTACTCCATCAGCAAAGCCGGCGTGATCATGGCTACGAAGGTGATGGCCCAACAATGGGCTCCGTACAATATCCGAGTGAACGCCATTGCCCCGGGTCTGACCAAAACTCGCTTCAGCGAAGCCCTTTGGAAGAACCCGGACATCCTTAAAATAGCGATGACCAGGACTCCGATGGCGCGGCCGGCCGATCCCGAGGAGATGGTGGGAGCGATGATCTATCTGGCTTCCGATACATCGAGTTATGTGACAGGTCAGGTCATCGCCGTAGACGGCGGAATGACGATATAAGATCCTGAAAAAGTTGTTTTGGGCGATTCATCCGCAGATTCCCTTGGCAAGAAAATATAGAAACGACGGTACTGTCCTAAGACAGTTCAGGAACTCCTAACCCTTATGCTAACACAGGTAGAATTTCTCACTTGACAGGCTTGAAATCTATGTAGTAGATTAATGGCTGTTCATTAATCTAATAAATGAGAAATCCCTGATAGCTCTTATTGTTCTATTCATATTGTTCTCATGGGACCACGTCTCTCGGAAATGGTTTGGTTCAGATGACAAGAGGCAAAGTAAGACCCGGTTTTCAAAAGGCGAAGATGCTGGAAACAGCACGAAGGCTTTTCTGGGAAAAAGGCTACAACGCCACCAGTATGCGTGAAATAGCTATATCCTACGGTTGCAGACCGGCCAATATCTATAATTTCTTTTCTGACAAAGAAGAAATCCTCTTCGAGGTCCTTCGTGAGGAAATGGAGCAGATCATTAATCCGATTAGGCACCTGGAAGAGGATGACGGTACCAGTCCTATTGAACAGTTGAAATTCATCATTGAAAGTCATTTAAAGGTGACGTTGAGCTATAGAAGATCCGCTAAGCTGCTTTTTGACGTTGCACTGGACAGTCTCTCACCCGACAAACGAAAAAAAATCGTAGATTTTCGTGACACCTACGACCGAATTATTCGAAAAGTCATTCGCAGAGGCATTGATACGGGGTATTTGCCTGAAGTGGATGTGAGATTAGCCGGCTTTATGATTGCCTCAATGATTACACGAACGAGAATTTGGTTCCACCCAAAAAAGGGGGTATCGGTTAGCGATCTCACAGATTTCATATTCAAATTCGCCTTTCAGGGTCTTAGGGGTGACGGCACGAAAGATTGGGGCAATACGACCTATTTTGTTACAAAGCAACAAAAAAAATCTGCTTTCAATTGATTTTTTCATGAAATAAGCATATAAATGCGCTGAGGTAAAAAGCTAATTTATGAATAAAAAAGGAAGGAGGGACCTATGGACAGATTAGGCAAAGGAATTTTCATTTTGGCAATGGCTTTCTTATTTGCGGTGTCGTCCTCGGCGGTTTCTTCCGCACAGGACATCAAGATCGGCATCATCGGCCCGATGAAATTTGTGCAGGGCATAGGTCAGTGGAATGGGGCAACCATGGCGGCTGAAGAGATTAATGCCAAAGGGGGCATTCAAGTTGGCAAAAAGAAGATGAAGATTCAGCTTGTTCAGGCAGATTCCAATGAATTTCTCAACATCACGGACGCCACCAATGCCATGGAGCGGCTCATGACGAAGGACAAAGTAGACTTCGTCCTTGGCGGCTTTCGAACCGAGGCCGTCCTGCCAATGCAGGATATTGCCATGGAGAATAAGAAGATCTTTATCGGAGTTGGAGCTGCTCATGATGAGCTCTGTAATCGGGTGGCCAAGAATTACAACATGTACAAGTATTGGTTCCGGGGCTCTCCTTTCAATTCCTCATTCCTCGGCAGGACGAGCTTTATCCATCTCGCCACTGTTGGAGCCATAATGAAACAATCTTTAAACATACCCAAAATAAAAGTCGCTATCGCCGCGGAAAAGGCTGTGTGGACGGAACCCATGATTAAAGCGGCCGAGGATGTCATCCCAAAGATGGGTATGGAGATCGTAGGAATTTGGAGACCCTCTCCCGTAGCCACGGATGTCACAGCTGAACTGTCTGCCATCCAGAGTTCAGGGGCCCATATGATTTTCACGATCTTTTCCTCGTCAGTAGGGATTCCATTTGCCAGACAGGCAGGAGAACTCAAGATCCCGGCGGTACAGGTCGGCATTAACGTAGAGGGCCAGAAGGATGGTTTCTGGCAGGCCACCCAGAAGATGGCCAATTATGTTTTTACCATGAATACCTATGCCCGTGGGGTCGAGTACAATGAGCTCACAAAGCCATTTGTTGACGGCTATGTGAAAAGATTTGGCGAGACGCCGACTTACACCGCGGATACTTACACTGGTATTGTCTATACGCTTGCACCGGCCATCGAGAAGGTCGGAACCCTGGATTCTGACAAGCTGGTGGCCTTTATGGAAAATGATGTGCATAAAGTTCCTTCCGGGGTAGTGGCATTACTGAAGGATGCTGAAGGAAGACCCCTCCATGAACTCAGATGGGGCCCGGGGTACCTGACAAGCCTGGGTGTCCAGTGGCAGGATGGTGAGATGAAGGGGGTCTGGCCCAACAAGTGGAAAGCGACCCCAGAGGCGCCTGAGATTACATATAAGGGAATCGTCCCTTACAAAATACCGCCCTGGGTTGTCGAGAAGTATAAGAAGTAATGGCCCTGGAAATGGATTTATAAAATCCCTCCTACCCTCCCTTTGCCAAAGGGAGGGTTAATTCCCCTTTTTAGTAAAGAGGGGGAGGGGAGATTTTTACAATCAATTATGTTTGTACAATGAGTCCCTTACTAAACGGGTACATTTGCCCTCACCGTTAGACTGAAGTGCTATGGGATTGATTCTGAACATCATCATCAGCGGCCTCATCAGCGGGAGCGTCTACGCCCTACTGGCCATAGGGTTTTCCCTTATTTTTGGTGTGGCTCGTATCGTGAACATCGCTCATACCGCCTTCTACATGGTGGCTGCTTACTGTATTTATTTCGCCACCCAGAAGATGGGCTTCCATCCCATGTGGGGTATGGTCGCAGCTATCATTCTGGTCACCCTGTTGGGCCTAATCTCTTACAAGCTCCTGATAAATCCTATTCGGGAGCATGAGGGTGCTGTGCTGATAGCAACCATTGCCCTGGCGATGGTCTTCCAGGAAGTGATGACACTCTTTTTCACGGGGACCTATTTGAGCGTTCCATCTCTTATTAAAGGATATCATCTGATCTTAGGGGTAAAGGTCTTTTATCAGCAACTCCTGACCTTTTGCGTGGCCTTGCTTGTCATGGCAATGCTCTGGGTCCTTCTGATGAAAACCAAACTGGGATTGGCCGTCCGATCCACTGCTCAAGACAAGGAAGTGGCTAATCTCATGGGAATCAATGAGGCCCAAGTGGCTATGATTACCATGGGCATCTCCGTTGCTTTAGCCGCTTTCACGGGTGCCGTGGTTGTGCCCCTCACCATACTTGAGCCGGGCATGTGGATGCATCCGCTGATCATGATGATGGCAGTCGTCGTGCTGGGTGGGCTTGGTAGCCTCAAAGGCAGCTTCATCGGAGCATACATCCTCGGCTTTGCAGAGGCATTGGTGGTCTTTCTTGCCCCGATGGGTTCTTTTCTCAAAGGTTCAGTGGCACTTTCCATCATGATCCTGGTATTACTGATAAGACCAGAGGGACTTTTTGGTGTTTCCTTCGAAGAAGAGAGATAAATATGGATCTCATTCTATTTTACCTGAGAAAGCTGTTTACCATCCTCAAGAACGAAGTGCTTGTTCTCCCGTCCCGGGTTGTTGTCATACTCTTTTTTATCTTTTTGCTTCTTTTGCCCCTGATAACAGAAGATCCCTATCTCCTGCGTATCTTCACTCTCACCAGTATCTTTGCGATCTTAGCTGCGAGCTGGGATCTGCTCTCCGGGTTCACTGGCCAGATGAATTTCGGCCATGCCCTCTTCTTTGGAGTGGGGGCCTATGGTGCAGCTTTGCTCAATCTGCACCTACATATTCCTCCGTGGGGTAGCATTCCTCTTGGTGCGTTGGGTGCAGTTCTTGCAGGCCTGGTCATA
>Ga0315282_10002083_pt1 | contig 37285 bp, 30 predicted proteins | sample YL17G07_20_MG_FD_203693 | JGI IMG/M metagenome (GOLD analysis project Ga0315282, IMG submission 203693) | Sediment microbial communities from Yellowstone Lake, YNP, Wyoming, USA - YL17G07_20 | ecosystem: Environmental > Aquatic > Freshwater > Lake > Sediment | place: USA: Wyoming | collected... | reverse complement strand
TTGTTCCAGCAACGAGATGGCTTTTCGCCGCCGTTGCTCCAATTGTTGAGGGCTTCCTACGGGTCTCATTCCCGTATTATCGGATATTGACTGTGCGTTCGTTTAACTTTTCAAAGAGCAATAATTTGTACAGGAAGGAATGAATTCTTGCCCACAGTAACAGACATACTATCTATCCAATCGGCATCTTCTTTTGGCGGACCAAATTTGTAAATAAGAAAATCGTCACCTACGCTTACCGGCACTTGTTGCCCAAATTGTTTATTTCCCGGAGATAACAAGCCTCTACTAACTGCCTCAAAAAAAGTACGTCCTCCAGCCAACTCTGAACGGTGTACCACCGTTCGTGTTTTATGTAGGTCAAAACCCTGTAAGATTTCACCATCATCATAATATATGTAACCACTGTCGCCACAACTTAACACCTTACCATGTGCAAACCAGCCTTCACAGGCAGCTCGGAATCCGTCCTTGTCTGACTCCAACTGATAGAAGTGTGCATAATTAATTTGACCGATTCGCTTGGTAATGGTTGCCCATGCCACAGTTACTCCGTCAATAGAGCCGCAAAAATAATGTATTCCTAACATTACGGCAATAATTATCATAGCCGCAGCGGCAAGTTTCGTAATTGAGCTTTTCATAATCGTTCCCCATAAAGAAATGTCCTGTTTTGGTTGCGCCAAAGTTTTGCCAAACGCCGCTGATGCCTCTTCAGCAATCTTGTGTATCTCGGCAGGAACATCCTCACCGCCGACCCTTTTCAGAATTTCTTCAATGTTCTCTTTGTCCATTTTATTACTTCCGTTCCGCCATAGTCGCCAATTTGCTTTTCAACGTTGCCAGCGCCTTGGACACATTCGACCTCGCCCCAGCCTCGCTGCAATTTAATCTCTCAGCGATAGCCGAATAGTCTTTTTGCTCAAGGTATCTCATTGCTATCGCTCTGCCCTGTTTAGCTGGCAGTTGTGCTATCTCCTGCCTTACTATTTTTGCCAGCTCGTTCTCGCTAATCCTGTCCTGAGGTTCTTTTGCTTCGCCGACTTGAGCGTTGCTGATTTGCCCGTTTCTGCCGATTCTGTTCCGCCAGGCCTTTGAATTAGCCGTCAGTACTATCCTGTAGATGTATGCCCCAGAGCTTTTCAATACGTTGCCACATCTCCAGCAGAGCGTACTGAAGCGCCTCTGCAAAAAGCTCATTGTCGCCTGTCAGTTTCCAGAGAATCGATGTTAGAAAACCGGCATATTTAGTTCTTACTTGTTCAAAGATTTCCAAACGTTCGGAATGCTTCATCCGTTACACTTTCGTATCCCAGCACTGAAAATTTCCAGATTCCACATAATAATAACAGCCGAAAGTGTGTTTTGTGTAAAACTTTTACGAAAATTGAAAATCCCCCGCTTTTTCTCTTAACGGTTTTTCTGCTTCGCCAGTGTAGCTTTTAACAGTTCGCCGGTCTTAACATCATTAGGACATATTTGCAGCGCCCGCTGGTATCGCCCTATTGCCTCATCGATTTTACCCTGCCGCTCCAGAAGAACGCCTATATTCCGATGCATCTCCGCATCGCTCGGCCTGTTCACCAAAACCATCTCGAACTCCCTTATCGCTTCATCCGTCCTCTTCAAGCCGGCCAATGCCAACCCCAGCCGACCGTGCGTAATTACGCTGTCCGGCTCAAGCCTTAACGCCTTTTTATAATATTCAACCGCCTCATCAAACTTACCCTGACCCGCCAGTTCAAACCCCAGGTTGCTCAGAGCATCCACATTATCCGGCTCAAGCGAAAGCGTCTGGCGATACTCGCTTACGGCATCTTCGCTTCTGCCCTGCTTGTCCAGCGCTACTGCCAGGTTATAATGCGATTCTGCAAATTTCGGGCTCAAACTCAATGCCTTCTTGTAATACTCAATTGCCTCATCCACCCTGCCGAGACTGACTAAAATATTGCCGGCGTTATTATAAATCTGCGCAGAATCAGGTTTCAGCGCCAGTGCTATATTAAACTGCTCGACCGCCTCATCGATTCTGCCCGCCTCTTTCAGCACAGTTGCAAGATTACATCGCATTCCTGCCTGATTGGGATTCAGTTGCGCCGAGCGGATAAATTCCCTAATGGCCTCATCAGTCCTGCCCGCACCTCGCAGCGCATAACCGTAATTTGTGTGTATGAAATAATTGTCGCCGCTGACCGCCAGCGCTCGCTCAAACAGCACAATACTATTTTGCCAGTATTTCAACTGCATCCGGGTACATACCGCCGCTGCCGAAAGTATAACAGCCGCCGCCAAAACCGAAACGACCTTCAGATAAAACCGCCCCGCAACCAGCGAGCGAACGCCCCACGCAATTACGATAAACAACCCAATCAGCGGAATATACGTATACCGGTCGGCCATCGCCTGGTTGCCGACCTGCACAAGTCCTATTACCGGCACTAATGTCCCAAGATACCACAGCCACCCGACCAGAAGATATTTTCGCCCGCGAGCAAGCCGGAATATCAGTACGGTTACAGCCGCCAGTATTAGTGCCGCAATCGCAATTTGCAAAATCGTCAATCTGCCGCCCGGATGCGGGTAAAACACCGCCAGTCCCGCCGGCCAAATCATTTTTTGAATGTACCCTACATAAGAAACAACAGCATTGCCGATTCGGCTCTTTACATCAATCACCTCTACCGGCGATACCGCCCCGCTGCTTTTCTGCACGAGAAAAGTAACAACGCTCGATACTGCCGAAAGCACAAAAAACGGCACCTTCTCCGAAAGTAGTCCCTTTATGCCTCTTTGTAGTCTATTCAACGGCCAGTAGTCCAGCAGCAGCAGCACAAACGGCAATGTCACCACCATCGGCTTGGCCATCAGCCCAATTGCAAAAAGAGCAACTGTCGCCAGATACCGCAAAATCCCAGGACGCTCCGCATACCGGATGTATGCCCACATCGTCAGCAGCCAGAAAAAAGTGCTTAGCACATCTTTTCGCTCGGCAACCCATGCCACAGATTCAACGTGCAGCGGGTGCAGACCAAAAATTGCCGCAACAAATGCGCTCGCCCATAACGCCCCCGTCGCACGCTCAAGAACGATAAACAGCAGCAGTGCATTTATCGTATGAATCAAAACATTAACTAAATGATGCCTACCGCTCGCCAGGCCGAAAAACTGCAAATCCAGAATATGCGACAGCCACGTAACAGGGTGCCAGTTGCTCTCGTATCCGCTGGTAAATGCCCACTTGACCCCATACCACGTCAGCCCCGACCGTATATGCCGGTTATTGGTAACATAGCCGTCATCGTCATATTTGACAAACTCATAGCTGCGCACCGGCCAATATACCGCAAAAGTCACCGACATCAGCAGGATACATATCAGAGCATACTGATATTTACCCGTCCGGCTGTTCATTAATCACTTCTCGAATTTCTTTCCGGTCAATTTCTCGTACGCCTCGATGTATTTCGCACTTGTTTTTATCACTATGTCCTCGGGCAGCTCCACTCCCGGCCCGGACTTGTCAAAGTTTATGCTCTCAAGATAATTTCGCACAAACTGCTTGTCGAAGCTCTCCTGGTCCCTGCCCGCCTTATATTTGTCCGCAGGCCAGAACCGCGATGAGTCCGGCGTCAACACCTCATCAATAAGAATAATCTTTCCGCCGACAGTCCCCCACTCAAACTTCGTGTCAGCCAGGATTATCCCCCTGCTCTCGGCGTACCTGCCGGCCTTTGCAAAAATCTCCATACTCTTATCACGCACATAACCAGCCGCCTTTTTGCCGATAATGTCCACGCACCTCTTGAAATCTATATTTTCATCGTGCCTGCCCTGCTCCTCTTTTGTCGCCGGCGTAAATATCAGCTCCGGCAGCTTCTGGCACTGCTTCAGCCCCGCAGGCAGTTTCTGCCCGCACACCGTCCCGCTTGTCTTATATTCCGCCCACCCCGAACCCGCCAAATACCCTCGCACAACACACTCCACCGGCAAAACCTCAACCTTTTTGACCAGCATACTGCGCCTCGCCAACTGCTTGCCATATTCGCAGAACGGCTTTGGAAAATCTCTCACGTTATCGCTTATCAGGTGATGTTCGACATCACCAGCCAGAAAATCAAACCAGAATTTTGAAATCTGCGTCAGCACAACGCCTTTATACGGTATCCCGTTGGCCATAATCACATCGAATGCGCTTATCCTGTCGCTGGCCGCTATCAGCATCTTATCGCCGAGGTCGTATATGTCCCGCACCTTCCCCCGTTTCGCCTTCTGTCCCGCTATCTCCATCCGCAAAACAACCTCGCTCATAACTTCCTCTCTTTTTTTATCCTTAAATTGACATAACTGCAAATCGTCTCCCTGACTTTTTCGATTTCTCTCGTTTCCGGCAGAAAGCTGAATATCTCTCCGAGAAACCCTCGCCTCTTTATCCGTTTCAGCGTCGCCGCAAAATTCACATCATACACCCACCCTAATTGCAGCAGCCTCATATCGTTCAGCACCCGCAGTTTACTATATGATGTTCTTCTGCCGTTAAGAATATCGTCAACCACTTTCGGTGTGTAGGTCGGCTTATCCGGGAATTCCAGCTCCAGGCTAAACTTCGCAGGATTTCTCCTGTACTGCCTGCAATACCTCGCCACTATATAATATACGTCTAACTTGTCCGCATCACGTATCAATTGGCAGAACAGCAGGCAATCGCCGTCCAGCCCGCTCGGCAGTTCCTTCAGCCCGTGATATTCAATCGCCTTTCTAATCACCTGCTTTTCTTTATTCAGCAGCCCGTCAAGCACATTCGTCTCTCTCAAAACCTTAACACCCAGCAAGCTATGGTCTATACTTTCGTGGTCTTTGTATGTTCTATACCGGGCGAATTGCTCGAACCTGCCGACATCGTGAAAAAGGGCGATGGTTTCCGCCAGGAGCGCCTGCTCTCTTTTAAGTCCCAGTTCCCTGACTATATACTGCATTTCCTCGCAGACCCGCAGGCTGTGTTTTTCTTTCAGCTTTATATTGGCATTGACATAACCATCTCCGCCGTAAAACCCGGACACATAACTGAGAAACCATTTTTTGAAACTTTTTAACTGCTGCAACCTCATAATTATCCTGCTTTTACTGAAAACAACGTTTTTGGCCGTTAATTTATAGCAACTTTCCGCAAAAATTCCAATTGCATATTCAAAAACATTTCCTTTTACAGTATAATTTGCGGCAAATGCTCTTTTGAAAGGGAGGATTTAAAAATGCCAAAGGTTAGAGATGTGATTGTAAAAAGGCCTACTCAGAAGGAAGTTTCCACCTGCAAGGCCTGGCCTATCTGGAATTGTCAGCCAAGCACCTTCGACTGGCAGTACACCGAAAAGGAAACCTGCCTTATCCTCGAAGGCAAAGTAACGGTTACTGACAAAACGGACTCCGTGAGTTTCGGCCCCGGCGACCTCGTCATCTTCCCGCAGGACCTCGAATGCACCTGGCACGTCAAGGAAGCCGTAAAAAAGCACTACAACTTCGGCTGATGCTTTATATTTAGCCTGCCGTTTCACGGCGGGTTGCATGAGTTTACCCCGTGGGATGCGCCGTTTGCTATCCCATCGGGGCGAGGTCCGCTCAAACCTTTTTCAACGCCCGCTGTCCGGGCGTTTGTATTTAGCCCACGGTTTCACCGTGGGTTGCAACCGTGAGGCCCGCTTTTTAACCCCCATCAACGTCCGTCGTTTGGACGTTTGTATTTAGCCCGGCGTTTCACGCCGGGGTGCCCGCGCGAGGTCCGCTTTTCGTTTAGCGGTCGCCGGCATTTATCCGCCGTAGGCGGACGGCGACCCCCCGTCATTCTGAGCGCAGCGAAGAATCTCAATTGTCATTGCGAGGCCGCCATAGGCGGCCGTGGCAATATATATTCCCCTCAACCTTTTTTTCTGCTTGCCTTATCCCCCTTTTAATGGTAAAATTCGCCCGAATTTGCCTGAATGAAAATTCCGGGGAAATAAAAAATGATAGAACGAATTGGCAGTGGTTTTGAAAAGACGCTCCTTAAGGCAGCGGATAAGCTGCGAAAGAATATCGGCACCACCTTCAAGAATAACGACCAGTTAAAAACAAACACCGCCCTGCAAATAGAAGCGGCAAAAATAGAGTTTAAAGTTATATGAGGTGACGAAAACGACTATGGAAAATACAGTGCTTATCACTTCTAAGGGGATTAAAAATGCCCTTGAAAGATATAAAGAACCCCAAGTTGTAGCCGAACTTATTTGGAATGGATTTGATGCTCAAGCAAGCTGTGTTGAAATAGGATACAAGGCAAATACTATAGGCTCGTTTGAATCCTTTACAGTTTTTGATGATGGATATGGCATTGACTACAATCTTTTAGCGGCTAAGTTTAAACCATTATTTGAATCTGAAAAAGTAATCGATTTCGAGGACAACAGAAATTCTTCTGCTAAACATGGGAAAAACGGTGTTGGTCGTTTGACATTTTTCAAAATTGCCAGCAAGGCAGAATGGCACACAATATTTGAAAATAACAATCAGCTAAAAGAATATGATATTACGATAGATGCTGATGCAATTAATACATACCAATCAACGTCTCCTGTTTCTTCTAAATCCAAGCATACCGGTACCAAAGTCGAACTTAAAAGCATTTTTGCACTGCATGAATATTCTTTTATAAATGAAATCATCCCTTATTTAAAATTAGAATTTTGCTGGTTTCTTGAATTAAACAAAGCTCATGACTATAAAATATTGATCAATGGAACCAAATTAGATTGTTCTGATGTTATTGGGGATAGAGAAAAAACCGTTATTAAACACAAGCCAAGCAATACTTTCTTTGATATCGAATATATTAGGTGGAATAAAAACCTTAACAAGGAATTTTCAAAATACTACTATCTCGACCAACACAACAAAGAGCAATGGAAAGAATATACACGTCTTAATAAAAAAGGAGATAATTTTTATCATAGCTTATTTATAAAAAGCCCTTATTTCGAAAACTTTAATTGGTCATCATCTGGAAGCATTAAGCAATATTCAATAAAAGGAGTTGGGTTGCGTTCTGATCCGCAATATGAATATCTACAGAATGAGATACATAAGTATTTACGGGACAAACGAAGCCCTTTCTTGAAGGTCTATGCGAATCAATTAGTAGACAGTTATGAGAAAGAAGAAATAATTCCAAAGATTTCTAATGATTGGGACAAACTCCGAATTGATGACCTGAAAGATACAGTGAAAGGTCTTTATGAAGTTCAGCCAAAAATTTTTACTGGTATGAATCTTGAGCAGAAGAAAACATTCGTTCGTTTATTGGATTTGATTCTTGACTCAGATGAACGCGAAAAAATATTAGACATAATAAAAGAAGTTGTTGAGCTTACACCTGAAGAAAGAGATCAGTTGCAAGAATTGTTTAAAGTCACATCACTATCAAGAATAACACAAACTATTAGATTGCTTAAAGACCGCTACAGGGCAATATCTAATCTTAAACAATTAGTATTTAACCCTGACCTTAAAGCGAATGAGGTTGACCATATCCAAGAATTTGTTGAAAACCATTATTGGATATTTGGCGAACAATATAATCTCGTGACTGCTGCCGAGCCGGATTTTGAAGAGGCATTGCGAAGATACCTGTATATACTTAATGGTGAAAAAAAGAAAATAAAAATATCTCATCCTAACAAAAACAAGGAAATGGATATATTCCTTTGTAGGCAGAGATATTCCGAAGGCATTGAAAACGTAATAGTAGAATTAAAACATCCAAATAAATCCTTAGGAAAAAAAGAACTTGATCAAGTTGAAGAGTATATGACCACAATTTTAAACATATCCCAATTTAATGATAGAACAGCAAAATGGTCGTTTTATCTAATAGGAAAACAATTGAATAAAGCAAAACATGAAAGCAAACCGCATATCCAAAGCAAAATCGATAGTCTTAAAAATTGGGGTGAGCAGAATTTGGCCGCAATTGAAGCTGATATGAATTATAAAGTATATGTAAAAACATGGGCGCAGATATTCAATGAGTATGACCTAAAATACAAGTTCTTAGATGAAAAACTAAAGCTAAAGAAAGAGGCATTATTGAAGGAGTATAAAACTGCGGATGCGATTATTGAAGATTCCAAAAACAATGTAGCAGTACAACCGGCTGAAATTATCGCTTAAACTAAATAAACTTCAATTTGATCCGACCTGCTGCGACGGGCGCCTGCCGCGACGAGCGTAGGCACGGCGGGCAAGCACGGCGAGAAGAGTTTATGGCGGAAAAGAAAGAGTTTAAAATTAAGTTTTGACAATAAATATAAAGGAGATAATTATGAGAGTGAAAAACATTAACGGTACCAGCGGCAACATCTGCAAATGTGGTAGCTGGTTAAAACATTGGGAAAAATTCAGCAGACAGTCGCTTCCCCCCTATTGCTCTGAAAAAACATGTATGAAAAAGCCAGAAGTAGGTGCCCATGTCCAGAAAGACAATTCTACTGATAATAGTTGGTATATTGTTCCCCTTTGCAATGTGCATAATGGAGAAACTGGCAAATCAATAGACATCATGGACAGCACAGTATTAGTATCGGCCAATGTCAGCGAGACATGTGGAAAGTAATTTCTAATGCTTAGGTAAAGTTGCTTCTTAATTGTAATAGTTAGGTCTTAATCTGACATTGAAAATCTGTGTAAATCCGTGTTAATCCGTGTCTGAATTGGCCGTTGATTCAAATCGACAATCGACATTCTGCAATCGACAATCCTGTTGTCCTGTCTAAAAAAACCGTGCTTGCCCGCCATCTGTGTGGCGGGTTCATTCGTGTCCATTCGTGGTTAGATTTCAATCAAAACCGGAGGGATGCAAATAAAAAAATCCCCCCATCGCAACATTTTTTACAATTTCCTTACTCCTTATTTCACAATAACTTATCTACTCTCTGTGTCCTCCGTGACCTCTGTGGCTAACATTTTTTTCACTACAAACACGCATCCCCGCCCAATTATAGAAAGACACTACGTCTCTATGTTGTATGAAACGAAATTTAATAAAAACAAAGATTTATCCGCTGCTCCGTTTGGCGGAGATCCGTGTTTTTTGCTCGGCTTAAAAAATGGGCGGCCTGTCTTTGGTTACCCAGCCTGCCCTGCGTAGCTTTGCAAGCGAAGCGGGGTGGGCGAAGACAAATCCTGCGATTAAGCTTGCTTAAAAAGCAGGGTTTGTCGAGCACACCAAGCCGAGAAAAAACAGTGTTAATCCGTGTCAAAAACAAATTCTGTGAAATCTGTGAAATCTGTGGCTGGGAATACTTCAATCAAAAATATCAAATTATGCGAAACGAACCCAATTTTTCAAAAAGTCAAATGTTTATAACCTTAATAACAACAACGAATTACAACAAAAAATGGCAAATGGACACTTGGTCAAAACGAACCCAAACGAACCCAATTTTCGGGACGACAGACCCGCCCTGCTATAACCCGCCTCACGCGATACGACATACGCACGACTATATACGGATTACTTCGCCGCCTCTATCTTCGACAATACCGCCTGATACTCCTTCAAAGCGGCGTTGTAAGCCTCACGCCTCTCATCGTTTACTCCCATACATCTCGACGTCGTATATCCTGATGCCGCATAGCCCCCATATATTGGCCCTCTCATAGTAACAGGCGTACAAACAAGATATGTCGGCTTGTCCGGCGCCGCAGGCCTTTCGCCCGACTGGTAATTCCAGTTCGTCAGCGTATTCGTATAATTATTCATCATCGCAACGTATGGGTCCGTGTATTGCTGGCTCCCGCAGCCGCAAATCACAAACAATACAAAAATGCAAATCAACTTTCTCATTTTGCTAACCCCCTTTCTATTTTACACTTCTTAATATTACAATATTTTTGTCTTATCCGCTATCTTTTTCGAGCTTAAAATCTTGCTTCTTTTTTTCATAACCAGGGCAAAAATATTAACAACAACCGCAGCCAATATGGTGCCCCCTACCACCTCGTAGAGCAAATCTAAACGAAACACTCGTCAGAAATATACAGTGCCAAGAATCGAACAAACCCATAATCTAAAGCGTCATATCAAATCACTCTGTCCGCTCTTTGCTTGTTAGAAGCTACAAACAACGAAACCCCGAAAACTTAAAGAGCTAAACCTTTGGCGTAAATAGGCGGGGACGCATTTCATACGTATTAGGACTTTATAGGGTGCTACAAAAATGCCAAAAAAGATTAGTGTCGGCTGACAAATTGACGTAAGTGCTTGTGATACAATAAGTTACTGGGGGAGGGGGCAATTACACGTATAGACGAAAAGGCAAATCTACATAAAGTGGCAACCTGATAAAACTGATTAGAAACAAAAGTAATAATGGGGGACAGTTACAGAGAGGAGTATCGTATTCAGGAAAGTTAGGCAAGAAAGGAGCAAAAAATGGGCAAGATGAAAACCCCAACTAAAATTTTGTTACTGGTAGTATTGGTCACCGGACTTACAGGTGCGGCAATAGCGGCGACCAGTACCGCTCAATCGACTGTAACCATCACCTTCAGTGAGGTCGCAGCGATTGCTGTAAGCGGCAACCCAAGCACCTTAACTATTGTTTCACCTACAACGCCGGGTAACCTGCCTGCTGACCAATCAGACTCTACGTCCACGATGGCCTAGACCTCGACCGTAGCCACTGGTCAAACAAGAAAAATCACAGGTAGTATTGCTTCGCTATTCGATGGTATCGACCTGTATGCAACAGTAACAGCCGCCAGCGGTAAAGGGACATCAGCAGGTGAGCAAAAGTTCGCCGCAGCCGCTACAACCTATGATTTTGTAACGGGAATAGGTAACTGCAATACCTCCAATGAAACGATAACCTTCAGAGCCAATGTCAGAGCAATAGTAGCCCCTTACACGAACACGCAGAAAGTGGTTACCTGGACGCTTACTGAAGACGCAGTTTAACCACATTTAAAACATCGGTTAGGGCAGGCCCCTGATGACTCGCACTGACCAAACTCTTTCCTATAGACCCGGAAGAGGACAAAATTGAAATCAGCAGCTCAGTATATCATCCCGGCTCTACTGGTTTTGCTTCTATGCTGTGGGGGGGTATGCTGGGCAATATCAATTACGGCAACTGGCAGCTGGTCCAGGACCATAAGTGCCTCGGACTTAACTGCCGGCGCCGGAAGCGACCTTATTAGCACCTACGAAAGTGCCTCTGACGCAATCTCAATAGATATTATCGCCTCTTTAAAATATAGAGTTGACGTAAGCAAAGTTGACGGTAACTGGCATTCTAACCTCCAATTATTCGTTAAAAGAACCACCAGCGGCACCGGCGGAAGCGGCAGCTCGGTCAGCGGCGGCACTTCCTACCAGCAGGTAACAGGTATTGCCACGAGCTTCTTTAGCGGGCAGCGTAACAGGTCAAATGTGAAAATACAGTTAAAGCTTACAGGCGCTTCCATACAGGTGCCGCCCGCTGTTTATACGACCACGGTCTATTATACGGTCACTGACATATAATTAAGGAAAATAGCAATGAAAAGATGGACAAAAATTGTTTATTTGGCTCTGGTTTTTTGTCTTTCGATACCCTCTGCAACAAAGGCAGGGGTATCTATTATAGGAGGCTTAAGCCACGAAAAGAAGGCTAAGCCGGGCGAAATCTACAAAGGCTCCGTTCTTATCCAAAACAATGGCGCCGAGCCGGAAGAATTCAAAGTCTACCAAACCGATTACCAGTTCTGTTTCGACGGCAGTAATAATTATGGCACGCCCGGCAAACTGGAACGCTCCAACGCCAATTGGCTCAGCTTTAACCCGCATCGGCTGACAATTCGGCCTGACGAGGTATTAACGGTCAATTACACGGTTAAAGTGCCGGATGACTCAAACCTTGTAGGCACCTACTGGAGCATGCTTATGATTGAAGGTATACCAAAAAGCTCGCCGGAAAGCAGCCAGCTGGAGGATGGCAAAACCAAAATAGGCATAAATCAGATTATGCGCTACGGCGTCCAAATGATTACCAATGTCGGTGATACCGGCGAGCGCAACCTTAAGTTCCTGCAGACAAAACTCCTGAAAGAAGACCAAAAAAGGGTTTTGCAGGTGGATATAGAAAACATCGGCCAAAGCTGGCTAAAGTCATCTTTGTGGGCCGAACTCTATGATAAAAACGGCAGGTACATCGGCAAGTTCGACGGCGGCAGAAAACACCTCTACCCGGGCACTTCCGTTCGATATAAAGTTGATTTAACTGACACACCGGAAGGCACGTATAAGGCCCTGGTGGTTGCTGACTGCGGTGGTGATAATGTTTGGGGGGCTAACTACAACTTTAAATTCGAGAAATGAAAAATAAAATCTTGTTTGCTTTTATAGGCTTTGCTGCTCTTACTACTGTGCAGCCGACAGCAGCATCTCAGGGTTTGGAAGTAAGACCCGCTGGGCGAGAGCTATTCCAAACCGAGCCGAGACAAATAGTAAGCACAACGTTTCGCATAACAAATAACACAGCCGATAGTCTGGAACTGATAAGCACCACGGAATTGCCTGATGGTTGGATACTTATAACCGACGATTTCCCTCTTGACCTGGCAGCCAATGAAAGCACAACAAAGATTTTAAGCTTTTTTGTCCCGGAGACAACACCTGCAGGTAAGTACAAAATCTCATACATTGTCAGCTCAAGAAAGTACCCTTCTATCCGTGACTTTTATACAATCGACCTGGTAGTGCTGCCCTGCAGTAAATTAGAGGCAAAGCTGGCAGAGACACCGGAATATATAAGCTCTCGTGAATGTTATCGCACGTGTTTTTCAATTACCAACAAGAGCAATAAGGAACACAACGTTGAAGTAAGTGTCGTAAGCAGCGATAACATGCCTTTTGAAATGGATAAGCAAACCCTTACTCTGGCACCCTGGGAGTCGCAGACAGTTACCGTAATGGTAAGAACCGACCCGAAGCCTGTACGAACATTAAAACACCACCTGCAGCTCACAGCCCAGATTATTGACGAAGGCAAGCCGGAAGGAGAAGCTAAAGCTGTCTCTACGATGGAAATTCCACCTTCATCTGACGACCGCCGCCCGCTTGACAAGCAGGTGCAATCTCCACAGAATAATCCCATTAAAAAACAGGATAATACCCAAAAAAGTCCGTTTTATTCGCGGTTTATACTAGGTCCAAAGGATACGAAGGAATCAATTCAGACCGAACCCAAAGCAGTAGTAACCACTGTTTTAGCGGTTACTAATCCAACCGATAAAACGAGGCAGTTTGTTACCGAGGTTGAGTTGCCGGAAAATTGGAATCTAATCACAAAGGACTTTCCTTTCGAATTAAATCCGCAACAAACTGATAACAGGCTTTTAAGCTTTTTTGTACCTCAAACAACACTGGCTGGAAACTATGAAATCACTTACACAGTCCGGGACGAACAGGACCCATCGCTGCAAGACTCCTGCAAAATGTATATACTGGTTGTGCCTGTGGGTAAGCTGCAGGCTAACCTGCTGGAATCACCGAAGTATGTAATTGCAGGTGAGGAATACCAGAGCTCCTTCGCAGTTACAAACCTGGGTAACACCCAGTATACTGTTACCGCTCAAGTCGCCGGTAGTGAGAACATACCCTGCACGATTGACCGGGAACAATTTACGCTCAGCCCCGGGCAATCAGAAACAGTTACCGTGACCGTAAAAACCGACCCCCAAATAGCAATTCTATTGAAACATCGCGTTCAGCTAACAGTAGAAGCCCTCGAAGATGCTAAAATTAAAGCTAAAGCCGTAGCCGAGAGTATTGTAGATATAGTCCCTAATATTAGTGGTGCAGAGCAGCCCTATCACACAATACCGACGGAATTGACCGTAAGATATGTCTCTCAAAAAAACGAGGAACGCAACTCTGGAATTCAAACCGAAATCCGCGGCCAGGGAACTTTAGACGAAGAAGGCAAACACAACATAAAATTCAGGGCTATGGGTCCCGACCTGCAGCAAAAATCAATTCTTGGTGAGCGTGACGAGTATACACTCAGCTACTGGACGGATAAATACGAGATGCACTTCGGCGACCGAAGTTACTCGCTGTCACCATTAACCGAGAATTACCTTTATGGCAGAGGACTCGAAGGCAGGTTTAACCTCGATGATAATCTCAGCCTGGGTGCTTACCATATGCAAACACGCTGGCTCCAGCCTGGTATTGAAGAAACAGGGGCATCTCTGGATTATCTGATAAACCAAAAAGATAAAATTGGCATAAACTATCTTAGAAAGCAGACAGACGCTAACAGCCCCGCAGTTAATAATATCGCCAGCCTTGAGGCAGAGTTAAAACCTTTTGATAATACCGACATCGAGCTTGAATATGCTTTAGGGCCGGGCGGCGCAGCGAAGGACAACGCTTACCTGACAAAATTCTGTGGTTATAACGACTGGCTGCGCTATTACTTGAATTTAACCCACGCTGGCCCCGACTACCCGGGATACTACAAAGACCTGGATTTTATTTCAGGAGGGATGTCCCTGCCTTTGACCAAACGCCTTAATTTTAATACCAGCTTCAGGCAGCAAAAAAATAATCTTGACCTTGACCCGCTGTTTTACTCAGCTCCTTTAGAGAAGCACTACGAGTGCGGTGTAGATTATAAGCTGGCAGACAATACCTCGCTTTCTTTTGACTGGCTGAACCAGAACCGCCGGGACCTGCTGGAAAATCCCCAGTTTGACTACGAAGAAAACACTTTCAGGCTCGGCTTGGCCCGCTCCTTCAAGAAAATAAGTCTTTACACTTCTGCTGAAGTAGGCAAGACAAACAATAATCTTGATGATAATAGCTCAAAGACCGAAAGGTATACCGCCTCTGTAAGCTTTAGCCCAGGCAGCAGGCAGTGTTACAGCGGCTACCTCTATTATGACAAAAATAGTGATTTTACCGGCGAAAATAAACGCAGTACAACTCTTGGGCTAAACGCACAATATCAAATAGCGGATAGAACTTTCCTTAACTTTCTGCTTCAAACCAACGATTACGAAGGTTCAGCACAGGGAGGCAGAGATAACTTCGAGGCAAGATTAAGCCATATTTTTACCAATGGTAACAGGCTTTCCGTTGTTGCCCGCCATACCGTGTTCGAAAATTCAAACTCCAAAAATGATACCGCCTTGATGGTGCAATACACAATTCCTTTAGGTCTGCCGGTGTCCCGAAGAAAAAGTATAGGCAGTGTTAAGGGACATCTTTATGACCAGCAGACACAAAATCCTATCGCTAATGCCATTCTAAGGCTTAACGGCTCAACTGCAGTAACCGACAAAACCGGCAATTTCACCTTCCCCTCCGTAAGGCCTGGCATCTACTACCTGAATGTGGATACGGCAAGCATCGGTATGAACCGAATTCCCAGCCGAAAGACACCCATCGAGTTGGCCGTTCAGGGCGGAGAAAAAACCTCGGTGGATATACCCATAACGCTGGCTGCCCGGCTTTCAGGCCGGATTATGGTCTATGGTTACAAAAACAACTATGATAAAATGTCCCCAGCCCGGCAGCTCCGCGATGCCAACGAGCTTTACGTTACCGCAAATAACAGCAGTAACAATACGAACGCCAAACTTATTGAAGACCACGGGCTGACGAATACAATTGTAGAACTTAAAAGCAGTTCGGAAATAAGACGAACTGTTACAGACAATCAAGGGTGCTTCGAGTTTGAGGAACTAAGGCCCGGCAATTGGACTCTCAAAATCCAGCCGGAAAACTTGCCGGACCACCAGTGTCTTGAGCAGGACACATTCGACCTTCAATTAAAACCAGGCGAAAAAAATCAAATCGACACAAAGGTGTTGCCAAAAAAACGCCGTATCCGTATGCTCGCCGAAGCACAAACCCTGATTGAAGAAAGAAAATAAAATATGGAAAAGCAATTTATACTTATTCTTCAGCCATTGTCCGGCAGACTTTTTTATGTATAAAAACTCCGAATCGGCCAATAAAATAGCCAAGTATCCTGTGCTTAAAGCCTGACTTAAACGAGCCACAAACCATTATTATACTCTCATAGCAAAATAAGAACAAAATAAAAAACTGCCCCTCGCCCCAAAAAATACACAAAAAAAGGCCTTGACTTCAGAGAAATCCAGGCATAGAATTATTTTGCTGCGGTATAAGATTATTTTGCTGTCAGCTTAAAGCGGAATTCGCCTCATTTTTTGGAGCAGCGGAGCGATGAAAAAACCCATTTCATCCGTGCGAACATTTCACTATCTATTTCCTTACCCTAACAAATTTAGAACGTAACTTTATAATAATTTTTTGAAAGGAGATTAACATGAACCGTAAAATCCATTTATTAACTGTCGCCATTTTTTTGGCATTTATCTTCTCGGGTATTGCCATCGCAGACAAGCCCGAACCGGTTCTGCCGGCAAAGAACCTGAAAGTCTCTGAGGTTCTTGCCCTCAGGGAAACCTCTCTTGACAAGACCGGACACATCCAAAGATTGAGAGTTGTCAAAACAGATTTCAAGTATCCCAATATCTGCATCAATGAAACCATTCTCAAGAAACGCGACAAAGTTTCAGGCCAGGAGACCGAAACCGTTCTCGACCAGAAAGCGATAGTCGCGGACCATATCGTTGTCGGCCTTCGTCCCGGAATGACCGAAAAAGACCTTAAAAAGGTCTGTCAAAAATTCGGCGTCAATATCCGCAGAACTTTGGTAAAGAACGAGTCTTACCTCATCGAGATTCCCATTAAGGGTGTTGACTCCGTTCAGCAGGCGGTAAAAACCTTTTCAAAAGAAAATAATATTATCAAATATGCCGAACCGGACCATATCGTTACCGCCCTAGCGACCATCCCCAACGACATACTTTTCGACCAGCTATGGGGTATGAACAACACCGGCCAAAAAGGTGGTGTTCCCGATGCCGACATTGACGCCCCGGAGGCCTGGGACATAAGTACAGGCAGTTATAATGTTTTGGTAGGCGTTGTCGATACAGGCATCGATTATAACCACGAGGATTTGGCGGCCAATATCTGGACCAATCCAGGCGAAATTCCCGGCAACGGCATCGACGATGACCACAACGGGTATATCGATGATATTCACGGCTGGGATTTTTACAATAATGACAATGACCCGATGGGCGACCACTTCCACGGCTCTCATTGCGCAGGAACTATCGGCGGCGTCGGCAACAATAATAAAGGAGTCGCAGGCGTCTGCTGGAATGTGAAGATGGCAGCCATCAAATTCCTCAGCTCCACAGGCTCCGGCACCGACTCCGATGCCGCCTTGGCGCTTCGTTATGCCACAACCATCGGCGTCGATTTGACCTCCAATTCCTGGGGCGGCGGATTCTCGCAGCTTATAAAAGACGCCATCACAGACGCCAACGACCACGGTGTTCTCTGTGTTGCCGCTGCCGGCAATGCCAGTACGGACATTGACCTTAACTCCGAATGTCCCGGCGGTCTCGACAATCCTAACATTATATGCGTTGCCGCTACCGACAGGTACGACCAGATAGCCGGCTTTTCAAATTACGGTGAGATAAACGTCGACCTCGGCGCTCCGGGCGTCGATATCACATCCTGTATGCTTAACAATACTTACGGCAGCGCAAGCGGCACTTCTATGGCCACCCCGCACGTCGCAGGCGCCTGCGCCCTGGTCAAATCAGGCGCTCCAAATCTTTCTCATCTGGAAATCAAAAAAATCATTATGGATTCCGTTGACCCTATCCCCGCACTGGCCGGAATAACCGTAACCGGAGGCAGACTCAACGTCTGGAAAGCTCTGGCTATGCTCAACCCCAATATAGTCGTCAATGCCATAGGAATAGATGATGACAACATCGGCGGAACCTGGGGCAATAGCGACTCAATAGCCAATCCAGGCGAAAGAATAGGACTTATTGTAAAGCTCGAAAACCTCAACGTTCTCGCCGCTCACGGCGTTACCGCCACGCTTTCCACCACCGATTCCAATATTCAGATTATTGATAATTCTGCTACTTATGGTGAAATTCCCGGCAGAACCGCCGTCAATCCCACCGACCAGTTCATTGTCAATATTCCTTCAGGGCTTTCCACCCCCTATTCGATACCCTTCACAATGGTCGTGCAGGATTCTAACAGCCACGTATGGAATCTTGCGTTTAATCATATCATCGACGTAACCAGAACCGTCAGCGGCACAGTCACCCTCGATAGCGCACCGCTTCAAGGTGCCTCCGTAACTTACGTAGGCCCCAACGGCGCCCTGGCTAATCCTGCCATCACAAATTCAAGTGGAAACTATACCGTCTATACAATCAACGGCAACCATACCTTCACTGCTTCAAAGAGCAATTACGTCGATGCCATTCAGCAAATCAACATTCAGTCAAATCTGACCGGCGTAAACTTCGCATTCACCACTGCTACGATGAGAGTAACCGTAACCGATAACGTTACAGGCAGTCCCATTCAGGGTGCAACGGTCGAATACACCGGCGTTGTTTCCGACTCAAATACGACCAACAGCAGCGGCTTCTGCCAGTTTGTTCGCGCATTCGGCCGACCTGTCAATTTGGCCTTCATTGCCAAAAAACGCACCACTCATTTCGATTCGGACACCGTTGAAGTCAACGTCCCGCCCGATGTCAATATCAATCTCCAACTGCGTCAGCCGACATACGCTTTCACCGCTATTGGAGATATTAATATGGTTCCTCATGGCCTCGATATGGACGATACAGGCAATTTCATAGTTGGTTCCACCGAAGATGACGCAGACATTTACAAGCAAAAGGCCGTCTATTGGGAAAACGGCGTAGTTCATTCGATATATCCCGACAGACATATCCACAATGAAGCCACAGGAGTCAATAACTCCCACCAGGTCTGCGGACAGTACTGGGTAGATACCGGAACGCCCTGGCCCATCTATCACCCCTTCCTCTGGAGCGGAGGCTCTTTTACAGACCTGCTGCAGGACCAAAACGATGTCTCAAGATTTACTTACGGCATAAACAACATCGGCCAAATCATCACAACCGACTATCTCTGGGACAGTGGCAACTGGATATATATCGGAGGTTATTGCCAGGCTATTAACGACCTCTCTCAGGTGGCAGGCGCAACTGATTACTCCACAGGACAGGCGTTTGTCTGGCAAGGCGGCGTTACGACCCTCCTTTCCACCGTGCCGGGCTTCCACAGCAGCCTAGCCTGGGATATCAGCAACTCAGGCTGGGTAGTCGGCCAAATGGAAGTAAACTCCACAGACCCGGATTATGTCTATCAATACAAAGCCTATATGTGGAAAAAGAACGGCTTTGTGCTCGACCTCGGCGGGCTGCCTGGAGAAACATCCCATTACGCAAAGGCCGTCAACAACTGCGGCCAGATTGTCGGTAACTCCATTACTTCAACACTCAGCGGCGGCTCCGCCTGGATTTGGGAAAACGGCGGGCCGCCCCAGAACCTCAACAAACTCGTCCTGCCTAACATCGGCTGGCACCTATCCTACCCGAACGCCATCAACGATAACGGCCAGATTCTCGGACAAGCCTCTGATGGCTGGAACTGGACGGCTTTCGTCCTCACGCCAACCCTGCCGCAGTGTAATGCAACACTCGCTTATGACCCCACACCCGCAGATGGCGCAACAGGCACAAGAATCAGCCTGACCCTCACCTGGCGTTCAGGAAACGGCGCAACTCAGCACGATGTCTACTTCGGCACAAACGCCAACGCAGTCGCCGATGCCAACCATTCATCGCCGGAGTTCAAAGGAACAACTTCCATCGCCGGCTTTAACCCTGGCGCTCTTTCTTACAACACCTCGTATTATTGGCGTATAGATGAAATCGGCGGCACTTGCTCGCGAAAAGGCGAGACCTGGTCGTTTATGACAGGCGGCACTACTCCTGTTGCAGACTTCACTGGTTCACCCACATCAGGCACCTCACCGCTGATTGTCAACTTCAGAGACACTTCGCAGGGCGGCACCATTACCGCCTGGAGCTGGAACTTCGGCGACAGCGGCACAAGCAACCTTGAGAACCCGACTCACGCCTACACCTCCGCCGGAACCTTCACCGTTTCATTGACCGCAACCGGCCCCGGCGGAAGCAACACCAAAACAAAAACTAATTACATAACCACAGCACCAGCCGCACCTGTCGCTAACTTCTTCGGCTTACCAACAAGCGGCCCGGCTCCTCTGACCGTCAATTTCACCGACAAAACCACGGGCGCCGTTACCGGATGGAGCTGGAACTTTGGCGAAGTCGGCGGAAGTAACGCCCAGAACCCCTCTCACGTATACAACTCTAACGGAACGTATACCGTAGAATTGATTGTTTCAAACGCCGGCGGTAGCGATGAATTAACAAAAACATCTTATATAACCGTCACCTCGCCCCCTGTTGCCGCCTTCTCCGCCTCACCAACATCAGGCGTAGCGCCGCTTAACGTCAGCTTCACTGATTCATCCACCGGCACCATCACCGCACGGAGCTGGAACTTTGGCGATGGCGCCACAAGCACCGCCCAGAACCCAAGCCACAGCTACAGCGCAGGCGGCGCATATAGCGTAACCCTCATCGTAACTGGTCCCGGCGGTATGAACACCTGCACAAAAACAGCCTACATCCAGATTTGGACCACTTACAATAATTCCAATACCGGCGGCGCAATCGGCAACAACAACATCAATGCCGTGGGCATCGAGTCCGGCGGTATCAGGTGGTTCTGCACCAACGGCGGCGGACTGGCTAAATACGACGGAACAAACTGGACAAAATACACCACCAGTCAGGGTCTGGCAGGAAATGTCGTCAACCACATTGCCTTTGACTCCTCCGCTAACAAATGGGTCGCTACAGGCACAGGCGTCGGAAAGTATACCGGCTCAAGCTGGACTAAATACACCACCGCAAACAGCGGCCTGGCCGGAAATAACTGCTATTCAATCGCTGCCGAAGGCGCCATAATCTGGGTCGGCACTTACGACAAAGGCGCCTGCAAATTTAACGGCTCAAGCTGGCAAACTTACAACACCACCAACAGCGGCATTGCAGGCGTTCGCATCAACGATATTGCCATTGACGGCTCCGGCAACAAATGGTTCGCCACTATGAACGGCGTAAGCAAATATGACGGCACCACCTGGACAACTTATGCTTCTCAACTGCCCAGCGACGATGTCTACGGTGCCGTAATCGCCCCCAATGGCGACAAATGGTTCGCAACTGTAAGCGGCGTCAGCAAATTAACCGGCTCAAGCTGGACCACTTATACCCAGTCACAGGGACTTGCCAAAAACGACAACCGCTCCATCGATGTCGCTCCTGACGGCACCGTCTGGGCAGGCTCTAACGGCTCCGGCGCAAGCAAATTCACAGGCTCTACGCCCTGGATAGTCTACAGCACCTCCAACAGCGGCCTGGTCAGCAACACCGTCAACGCCGTTGGCACAGAAGGCAGCACACTCGTCTGGTTCGGAACCGCTTCAGGTGTCAGCAAATATGATTCTACACCGCAATCGCCTCCTGCCGCACCAAACGCCCAGTTTACAGGCTCTCCGACAAGCGGCAACTTCCCGCTCACCGTCAACTTCACCGACCAGTCCACCGGCAGTATCCTCATCCGGAGCTGGAGCTTCGGCGATGGCGACACAAGCCTGACACAAAATCCTTCCCACGCATATCAGTATGCAGGAGTCTATTCCGTCAGCCTCACTGTCACTGGCCCAGGCGGCAGTAATACACAAACAAAAACCGGCTACATCACCGTTACCACACCCCCTGCTCCTAATGCCGCTTTCTCAGGCTCGCCTACGAGCGGCCTGATTCCGCTCGCCGTTAACTTCAACAACCAGTCAACCGGTAATATTACCTCTTACAGTTGGAACTTCGGCGATGGCGGCGGAAGCGCCGCGCAGAACCCAAGCCACAGCTACAGCAGCGCCGGAACTTATACTGTAACACTGGTTGCTACAGGCCCAGGCGGAAACGATGTGGAAATGAAGAATAATTACATCACCGCAAACATCCCGCTGCCACCCGTCGCCGATTTTAACGCCTCACCCACCAGCGGAACTCGTCCTCTGACCGTTAACTTCACTGACCTGTCCTCAGGGACTGTCTCCTCCTGGATGTGGGACTTCGGCGACAGCGGCTCAAGCAACACACGGAACCCCTCGCACATATATCAGTCGGATGGCCTCTACACCGTCAGCCTTATCGTCAGCGGCCCAGGCGGCAACGACTCGGAAACCAAAGTCAATTACATCTCCGTCTCAACTCCGCTCCCGCCCGTCGCCGACTTCAGCGGCTCTCCGACAAGCGGCTATTACCCGCTGACCGTCACCTTCACAGACTTGTCCACAGGCCAAATAAATACCTGGAGCTGGACATTCGGTGACAGCGGCACAAGCACCCTGGCGAGCCCGACCCATATCTACCAGTCGCTCGGCGTATTCACCGTCGGCCTCACTGTTACCGGTTATGGCGGCTCTGACACTGAAACCAAAGTCAATTACATTACAACCTCGACGCCTCCCGCGCCAGTCGCTCAGTTTACAGGCTCGCCGACCACAGGCTATGCCCCCCTGACCGTCAACTTCACAGACCAGTCTACAAATAATCCTGCTGCCTGGAGCTGGACCTTTGGCGATGGCGGCTCAAGCACCGCTCAGAACACATCTCACATCTACAACAACGCCGGAACATACACCGTCAGCCTCACTGCTTCAAACCCCGGCGGCAGCGACAACGAAACAAAAACCAACTACATCACCGTCTATCCTGCGCCGTCCACATTCACTGATAACTTCAACCGTGCCGATTCCACAACCCTCGGCAACGGCTGGACAGAAGTCCAGGGCGACCTCAAAATCCTCAGTAACGAGGTGAGAAACGAAGCCATACAGATATACCATATGGCCATTCAGGGTTCGCTCTCAGGCACCTATCAGGATGTTGCCTGCGACTTCGCAAGAACCACCTCCAACGGCGCACCTCGCTTCGGCGTTATGCTCCGCTATCAGGACATCAACAACTATTACTACGTCTGGAGACAAACAGGCGGCACCAACAGACTCTATATCTCCAAAGTTGTTAATGGCGTGAAAACTGATTTGGCCAATACATCCATATCAGGCCCGGGCGTCAACACTCTCTTTACTATCGAAGGTATTGCTGATGGCACAACCCTCAAGCTCAAACTCAACGGAGTCGAAAAGGTATCTACCACAGACAGCACCTTCTCCTCCGGAAGTTGTGGAATCCAGTTCGGCCCAACGAGCAACACCGATTCCCACCGTGCCGACAACTTCTCTGCTACCATCGGCTCATTGTAAGCCTTATAATTTTGGCTTCAAAGGGACGGGTTTCACAACCCGTCCCTTTTTTCTTTAAATACATTCGGTTATAATTGTCGGCGCTATGAAAGCACTAATCTATGGCGCAGGTTCGGTCGGACTCGGCATCGCTTCCTGCCTGCTAAAAGGCCACTCCGTTGTTGACATCATCGCAAGAGAAAACACCGTTACCGCACTCCGCAAAAAAGGGCTTTTCAGAACGGGTCTGTTCGGCGACTTCCACGCCTCGCCCCAATCCTTCTCCGCACATACCTCACTGACCGAAATCCCGCCCGCCGACTATGACTATGTCCTCGTTTGCGTTAAATCTTTCGATTCCCTCACAGCCGCAACCGACCTCTCAAACCACAAATCACTCCTTGGCAAAAATGCAAAAATCGTCCTTTTCCAGAACGGCTGGGGAAACGCTGAAATCTTCGCCTCTTTCTTCGACTCCCGTTTGATTTACAGCGCCCGCGTCATTACAGGCTTTCACCGGCCGGAGCCAAACCACGTCCTGATTACCGTCCACGCAGACCCAATCCACATCGGCAGCCTCTTCGCCGCCCTGCTGCCGGACATCGAACCGCTCTGCGAATCCATATCCGCCGGCGGCATCCCCTGCGAAAAAACAGACGCCGTCGACAAAGACCTCTGGGCCAAAATGCTCTACAATTGCGCCCTCAACCCCTTAAGCGGCATCCTTGATGTCCCCTACGGCAAACTGGCCGAGAACGAATTTACACGCTCCATAATGAACGGCATTATCGAGGAAATATTCGCCGTCATTGCCGCCGCAGGTTACCGCACTCACTGGCAGAGACCCGCCGATTTCCTCGAAATTTTTTACAAAAAGCTTGTCCCCGCCACCGCCTCTCACAAATCGTCCACCCTTCAGGACCTTCTCGCGAAAAAGAAAACCGAAATTGAAGCACTCAACGGCGCCGTCATCACGCTGGCCCAAAAGCACCGCATCAAAACCCCCTGCAACTCCACCGTTTACAACATCCTCAAATTCATCGAAACAAAAAATCAGTAAAACCTCCGCACTTGTGGACCACCAAACCCCCTCGCTTTTTTAACCGTTCTTAATCCCGCGAGGGTCGTTGCCTTGCTCGATAGCCGTTATCTTATTTATCCTTCTTTGGTGTCTGCCTCCGCTAAACTCGGTGGTCAGCCATACTTCCACCATTTTTCGCAGCACAACCTCCCCCGTCAAATCCCCCGATACGCAAAGCACATTCGCATCGTTATGATGTCGCGAAATCTGCGCCGTCAGCTCATCATGACACAGTGCCGCCCGTATCCCCTTTATCTTATTTGCCGCTATACACATCCCTATTCCGGTCCCGCAGGTTAAAATCGCCCTGTCCGCCTCTTTCTTTGACACCGCCAATGCCGCCAGGTACGCCTGGTCGGGATAATCAACCGGATTCTTGCTGTCGGTGCCAAAATCGACATACTCATGCCCCATTTGTGTAACTATGGCCTTGATTAGTTCTTTGGCTTCATAACCGCGATGGTCGCTTGCCAGAGCTATCTTCATATCTTCAACCCGCCTATTCTTTTCTTAACAGCTTCTTCTATTATATACGCACACCTGTCATAAACGCTCTGCGGCTGCCCTATCGGGTCCTCAATATCCCTGTCTCCCGCCAGCAGCACACATTTATCCGCAGAAACAGGGCTCAAAGCAGCAATTCGTTCGCAGTGTACCCGGCTCATCGCAAAAACAAAATCGCAGTCCTCGACAAGCTGCCTGGTCAATCCTGTGCTGATATGTCCGCTTAAGTCAACTCCTCTGGCTGCACACGCCGCCACCGCTTCAGGACTTGCCGGCATTCCTGTTATGCCCATTGTGCCGGCTGACAATATCTTATACCCCATTTCTTCGAGCCGGTCAACCCCGCACCCCAGTTTTTCCGCAAGATATTTGCTGAATATCGCCGTCGCCATCGGGCTTCGGCACGTATTGCCCGTGCAGACAAACAGAAATTTGACCGTCGACATCAGCTTAATCTCTTCCTCGGAATAAACCCCGGCTCTCAGGATTTCGAGACCGTTTTTGCCTATTTTCACTACTCCGCTGCTTTTCTGATATTTGCAGCGCCCGCCGTCCAGCACCGCCTCTATTTGGCCGTCAAACCGCTCAAAAACCTCCTCAGCCGTTACCGCTGGCATCTGCCCCGCCAGATTCGCACTCGGTGCCACCACCGCATTACGCACCCTTCGCAACAATTCAGATGCTATATCATTATCAGGACAGCGAATACCTATCGAGTTGTTCCTATACAGATTTTCAAAAACCTCTTTTTCAAGATCATTCCGCTGTTTCTCAATATCCGCATCGTTTAGCTCGAAAACGATTGTCAACGGCCCAGGCCAGGCATTCTTTATCAGCTTTTCCGCCCTTAATCCCACCATCAGCAGGTATTTTTTATAATCTTCCTTGCGCCCGATATGCAGCGTGTAATACTTATCAGCGCTTCGGCCTTTAATTCTATCAAGTTTGGACAACGAATCCGTTCTTACCCGGCTGGCAATGCCGTAAACTGTTTCGGTGGGGAAAGCTACTAGTTTGCCGCTATCGACCAAATCAGCAGCCTCCCTGATTTTCGCCAAATCAATATTTGCAGCATCAATTTTTACAATCTGTGTCCGCACGATTATTTTTTAATACAAAAAATCACTCACAATAGCAACATTTTAAGCTGTAAAAACGGTTCTGCCGCCGACTAAATGGCAGCCAAAGTCTTATAAAACCGCAAAACCCAAAATACCATAAGGGCATATCAAAAAATTTTTCAACAAAAACACTATTTTGCCTAAATACACTAAATTATCCATTTTAACATTGCCGATACATTCTTTGTTTGACGGAACAGCATTTTTTGACGTTTATAAGGAGATTCGACTATGGAGACACAGGTAGAGCATCGCCAGGACACACGAACCGAAATTACCTGGCCTGTTAGTATCTGGCTGCCGGAGGCTAATCGTTTCTTTACCGGCCAAAGCACCAACATCAGCAGAACCGGCGTCCTTCTTACCGTACCGGTTACAACCCCTGTCAGAGCCGGAAATATGGTAGAGCTTAATTTCCCCCGAACTATGGCTCTGGCAAAAGAAAAGGGGGGGTTTGCCAGGATAAAATGCGGTAAAGTCGTCCGTGTCGACCGCGGCAATATGCTCAGAGCCGCCAGCATCGGCGTCGCCGTCAGGTTCGACTAATTCGGCGTGGTCAACAGGAAAAACATATATCCTTCATCCTGCCAGCCCAGCTTGTATTTCGAGGCAAGCTGCTCCGCAAGTCGCAGTTTATTCGGGTCATAAACCACTATCACATACGCAGCACAGCCTTGAGCATTGGCCTCGATTTCGTTGACATCGGTCGAACAAACCAACGGTCTGCCGATATAATAAGATATCCACCGGTCAATCCAGCAGAACGTGTTATTGCCGAATTTCTCACGGATTCGATAATCCTCAGAAGTCATCACCGGTACATTGGGCGGAACAAACTCTTCGAGCTTCTTGTAAAGTCTTGCTATTTTGTTCATATACACTATATCTGGTTCCCCCAATTCTTGCTCCCCAATCTGATGATACCAGTTGATAGACCTTACAAAAAACGGCATAGGCAAAACCATCAGTAAAACCATCACCCACACAGCCGCACGCAACGACAATCTCGAAACCGCCGCAAATACGCTAAGCACCGCTCCTGCCATTGAAGCAGCTATAAAAGGCGAGCAATAATACTGCCAATAATCATGCACCCTCGACTCGTGCTTAAACACAATAAGCCATATCGCCCCCTGAAGCAGCGTCAACAGAATCGGCATCATCGACATCCTGTTTCGGACAATTCGCCGCCAGGGAGAACTATGACCGCTGAACCAAAGAATCGCAGGGATAACCGCAGCATAAATGACCGCCGCCCCGATACCGAGCATCGTGAAGTTCTGCTTCATCCATCCCCAGTTTTGGCTTGCCCATTGTACCGAATCCTGCGAACCGATTGTCCGCGACAAAAATAAATGCACCAGCCACTCGGCCCGCCACTCAAATCCCCATAAAATATGAATAAAAACCGCCGCCAGTGAAACGGCAGGCACCGCCGTCAGCCATAATACGAGCGGGCGGACCGACAAATCTCGAATCGAGCGGCATATATTCCATATCCAAATCAACCCCGCCATAATCACAGCGGCCCATCCCGTCCCGATACCAAGTACTGTCCCCAGAACATAATATATCGCCCCGGCTTTCCGATTGCTCCCTTCGCCGTAAATGCCGCTCCACAACAAATAACCATAAAGCATCAGCAGGCTGAAAAACTGGACAGGCGGCTCATGGTCAAGTATACGACCGAAATATGCGGTTATCGGAAGCGTCACATAAAAAAACCCTGTCAGCAGACCCATCGCCGCCGACTGCACCCTGCTTACGATGACCATCAGAATCCACGCCCCGGCCAGGGTCGCAGCTATCGCAACCGAACGACCGACCCATTCCTGCTCACCGAAAATATATATAGGTATCGCCGTAAAAACAGATAACAAAGGAGGATGATTTAAATAACGATACGGTTTTGACCCCGCAATCGAGGTGTCCGTATTAAATAATTTGGTGAACCCCACTCCGTACCGAACATGATTACGGGCAAAAACACTATAGTTAGCGCTGTTATCTTCGTGATGACCGAGGTACATACCGTTTATGTTCCGGCTCAGCAGAACTAATGAAATAACCAGAACAGCTATCCGGCCTGCCGATTCCATCCGGCCGCCAATGATTTTTCTTTCGTCCGGCTTCGACTGCAATACCATTCTTCACAACCTTCCATCGACACAACCAATGTTTGACGCCGCTGCCGCCGACCTCATAAATGATACACAGAAATTTTACCATTTGGATTTTATAAGGAAAAGACTAAAACCCTTGCCGTCCGCGTTTTGCAGGAAGTCAAATTAGAATCTTTTTACCCTCAGATGGCAGTAAGGCTGGCCGCCTGTCTTGCCATAATAATCCTGGTGATACTCCTCGGCCCGCCAGAAATCTCCCGCCCGCTCAACCGTTGTCGCCACATCGAGACCTTTTTTTCGCAATTGCTCTATCAGGCGGTTTGCCGTTTCCTTCTGCTGGTCATCCACATAAAAAATCGCTGAGCGATACTGCCCGCCTATATCAGGCCCCTGCCGGTTCTTCTGCGTGGAGTCGTGAATCTCAAAAAACAGCTTCGCAAGGTCTTCGTAGCTGACCTTTGCGGGGTCATATTCCACTTCAACCGTTTCTGCGTGTCCGGTTTTGCCGGTGCAAACCTGCTCGTAGGTCGGGTGCTTGACATTTCCGCCCATATATCCTGAATGCACCACAACAACCCCCGGCGTTTGTTTGAACCAATATTCAACTCCCCAGAAACAACCGCCCGCAAAATAAGCTTTTTTTATCTGCTGCTTTTCTTTTTCACCGGCTTTGGCCGCAGGAACAAATACCAGCGATATCGAATTCACGCAATGCCTTATGTTCTTTTTCGTAAGGCCTTCGCCTGCAAAAACGTGGCCGAGATGTGCGCCGCAATTAGCACAAATAATCTCGGTTCGCTGGCCGTCGGCATCAGGTATACGCTTTACCGCACCGGGTATTTCATCATCGAAAGAAGGCCACCCGCAATGACTGTCAAATTTATCGCTGCTGCGGTAAAGCGACGCTCCGCAGCGTTTGCACGCATACGTCCCAGCATCCTTATTATCAAGATATTTGCCCGTGAAAGACAGTTCTGTGCCTTTATGAATTATTACCCGCTCTTCTTCCGGCGTCAGCTTATTGTAAACCATTCCTTTACCTCCCTGCTGCACCGCCGCAACAGCTATCACAATAATCAAACCTGCAATTCCAATATACAAATATCTCATCTGCTCTGCTTTCTTTCATACTCTCCGATACAGTCACTGCCGCAAAAACCAACCCGCTTTAATACATCATATACGGCGGGGATTCGTATACACCTCTGTTCTGCTCAGGATGCATTATTGCCCACACGAACATCCCCACAAACAGCGCAATTAGTGCTGCCAGACCGACCATAGACCAGAAAAACTTATCGTGCAAAAGCTGATTAACACGTGCAGTAAACTCGTTCCAAGCAGGCATTTGCGGCAGATGTATCCGGCCAAACCAGTTTTTAATCTGCAACGTATACATATTCTGCCTCCTTTTCTTGCCCCTCTATTTTCTATTACGAAGATTTTCAGGCCTTGTTTCACATTATCTCTTATCTGTAAGGTCGCATTAACAAACACAAGGCCGGCTTTTTTACCTCCGCCGGCCTTTTCAAAAACAACAAAATGTGTGCCGACTTCACTTTTCAATCGGCATATTGTTCCTCTTCCATTCTTCGAAACCGCCCACCAGTTCCATCACCGGATAGTCGTTCTCAGCAAATTCCCTGCACGCCCTTGCAGCAAGCAGGCAGGTAATCGAATAGCAATACACAACGTTGGGTCTGTTGCGGCTCAAACCTTCAAAAATATGCCACCTGTTCTTCGGAAGGTTTACCGCTTTGGGTATGTGGCCTTGTTTATAATCTTTCTCTGCCCGCACATCGATGATGTTGACCTCGCCTTTTTTAATCATTTCGTTCAACCCAAATGGGTCGATGGAGAGCTCCAGCCTGGTTTCAAAATATTCCTGCGCCTTATGTGGGCTTATTACCGCTGCCATAATAGCACCCCCTTTCATCTTTTCTTATATATGTCTTCGTCTGATATATTATACGCTTCGGGGAATTGGATGGTTCTTTTCTGTCAGAAAGTTATGAACGTAAAACATAGGGCAAAACACGCTATGGCGTATCTTCGGACAGAAATGTTAAATATGGCACAAAATATCATTTCCTTTATACTAAAATGCGATGTTTCGGTGTGTTATAAGCAGAGAAAGAGCTTTCTCCGGCAGGGCGTATTAAATGATAGAGGACAAAGTGCTCATCTGGAAGTTCAAATGCGGCAGCAAAGACGCCCTGCGTGCAAAATTTTGGAATCTCTTAATTTACATTAAATTTTTCAAGCAATTTCAGTAAATCATCAGATAATTCCCGGCGGGTAACAAAAATATTCTGTGCAAGTTGCCAAGCCACGCCAAATTCACGACTTATAACAGGATAGGCTATCGGACTGTCTTTCCTGTGCCTTTTGGCAAACTCCATTTTTGCAAGCGGTATTCGTAAACGCTCTATTTTATTTTTGAAATTGCGTATTTGTTCTTTAAGTGTTGCATCAATCAGGTCCGAGGTATTGCAACGTTGATTAAGCGTTCGAACCAATTCATATGCTCCTAAAACCCAAAGATGCGAAAGAGTAAAGTGATCAGTTAGCCGCAGACTTTCTGAGATAGCGGCCTTTGGTTCTTCTGACAATTGGAGGAATCGCTCGTCCTCAGTAATTAATTGACAATCCAGACGTCCCAGTCCTTGCAGATAAATCACCATAAAAGATTCGATAGACTTAATCCTGTGCGATGCTTTAATCCATCGTTCGTATCGGGTATTATCCATTTATGACAATAAACATTCAGGCCATTAATAGGTAAATTATTATGTTCGGGTTTTGCGTGCTGCGCGGCGGCGGTCGTTTTCCTTCAATTGACGCTTGCGAAGTCGAATCGAATTAGGGCAAACCTCCACTAATTCATCGTCCTGAATGTATTCGAGTGCCGCCTCGAGACTCAATTTTCTTGCCGGCCGAACCTTTGCGGCATCGTCCTTTCCCGCTGCACGAATGTTAGTAAGCTGTTTTGTTCTTACCACGTTGACGGGGATGTCCTTTTCCTTGCAATGCTCGCCTACAACCTGGCCTTCATAGACCTGCTCGCCAGGCTCGACAAAAAATAACCCCCTGTTATAAAGGGCGTCGAGGGCATAATTTGTAACCGGCCCGGTGTCGGTAGCAATCATAACGCCGACCTGTCGGCGGGGAATATCGCCTTTGACAGGCTCATATTTTTCAAATGTATGGTGCATAACCGCCTTGCCCTGTGTGGCGGTCATCATTCGCGAGTTCAGGCCAATCAGTCCCCGCGATGGAATCATAAATTCGATGTGGACAAAATCGCTGGCGCCGCTCTTGGCCTCCATCTTTATCATTTCAGCCCGCCGCTCACCCAATAGACCCATCACGGCACTCTGGCAGTCGATGGAACAATCCACTGCAAGCAGTTCCATCGGTTCGCAGAGATGCCCCTCGATTTCACGCAGGATTACTGTCGGCTTACCCACGCAAATCTCGTATCCTTCCCGCCGCATATTCTCAAGAAGGATTCCCAGGTGCATTACCCCCCTGCCGGAAACCTTGAATTCGTCGGCGGTCTGGCCCTGCTCAACCTGCAAGGCTACATTATGCTGAAGCTCCTTATCGAGCCGCTCTTTTATCTGCCGGCTGGTAACATACCGACCGTCCCTGCCCGCAAACGGCCCGTCATTAACACGAAAAGTCATATGCATTGTCGGCTCATCAACTGCTATCGCCTTCAATGCACTCGGGTTCTCCGCACAGGCGATAGTATCGCCTATATCGACCTCATCGAGACCCGCTATCGCACATATATCGCCGGCCTGCACATTCTCAACCTGTTTTCTGTCTAAGCCGTAGAACTGATATATCTGCATTATCCTTTGCGGAATATGCTGACCCTGCCGGTCGATTACAGTTACAGGCTCGCCCGCCGAGACCTGCCCTGCAAAAACCCGCCCTACCGCTATCCGCCCCACATAATCGGAATATTCCAGCGCCGTTACAAGCATCTGCAGAGGTTCACCGGCTGAACCCTGCGGCGCCGGGACACGATTTATGATTGCATCGAAGACAGGCTGAATATTATCTGTTTTCTTTTTGATGTCCGTCGTGGCCCATCCTTCTTTGGCAGAGGCATAAATAACAGGAAAGTCGAGGGTCTTGTCGTCGGCGCCGAGCTGAACAAACAGGTCGAAGACCTCGTTCACCACATCATCGGGGCGTGAATCGCTTCTGTCGACCTTGTTGACAACAACAATGGGACGCAGCTTGCATTCGAGCGCCTTGCCGAGAACAAAACGTGTTTGCGGCATAGGCCCTTCAAAGGCGTCAACCAGCAGCAGGACACCGTCAGCCATTTTCAGCACCCGCTCCACCTCGCCGCCAAAATCCGCGTGCCCCGGCGTATCAATTATGTTGATTTTGTACTCCACACCCAGCCTGTCGGTGTACAAAACCGAGCAGTTCTTGCTTAATATGGTAATGCCCCTTTCCCTCTCGATGGGATTGGAGTCCATAATCAGGTCGTGCTGTTCACCGGCAAGCTTATCAAGCTCTTCATTACGGAACATTCCCGACTGATAAAGCATCCGGTCGACCAGCGTTGTCTTGCCGTGGTCGACATGTGCGATTATGGCTACGTTACGAATATGCTCTACATCCATAAAAATTTCTCTATAATCAACGCCTGCTTTGAAATTAAGAGATGAATATTTAACGCAGTGCAGGACTAAAGTCTACCAATTGATTTCCAAAAGTCAAATAAAATGACCACGCCGTAAATATGCAGCTTTTAGGGCGGTTAAAAAAGGTATTGCAAATATTCCAAACTGCTTTATAATCTCCCCTTGCATAAGAGCAATAACCTTAATCAACTAATGTCAGGAGCTGATTCTTATGGAAACGACCACAGTAGCAGAATTCGGTATCAATTTATTCGGCGAGAATTTACCGTCTTTGGAGGAGCTCAGCAGACTTGCCGCCCTTGTCCACTCCGGCGAAACCAGCCAGGCTAAGTTTCGTGAACAGGTTGAGGCTAATATGGGCAAAACCTCTCACAAAGATTTGCTGGCTATAGGCATCGGCCTGTTTATTCTCGGAAAATACGCCGAAGCCGCTGAAAAACTCAAAAAAGCGACGGACCGCAGGGAAAAATTCATATATCTGGCTTTTGCACTTCGCCGCCTGAAAAAATTCGACGAGGCGGTCGAAAATCTCCGAAAAAGCCTCGGCGAAGGGGCTGATACGTTAAGTATCACTCTCGAAAAGGCCGCTACGTATCGCTACGCATCGAACTTCGAGGCCGCCGAAAAGGAACTTAAAAGCTGTGCAAATTTCGAGAACGTAAGCGCCGATTACCATTACCAGCTTGCTCGTCTCCAGGAAAGCCGCGGATTCTACGAGGACTCTGAAAAAAATTATAAGCTGGCTTTGGAACTGTCACCCAATCATCAAAAAACCCTGTTTCATCTGGCTTATCGCTGCGACCTGTCGGGCGATGAGGAGGCCGCCATTGATTATTACAAGCAGGCCGTTACAACAAGTCCTGCCTACGTAAGTGCCTTGCTGAACCTCACCGTGCTTTATGAGGATACCGCACAATTTGATAAGGCCGAGCAGTGTATCGAAAAAGTCCTCGAAGCCCATCCGAATCACCTAAGGGCGCTGATGTTTAAGAAAGACATCGAGAGCTCCAAAACAATGTTCTACGATGAGGAAAGAGAAAGGTCGAAAACTCGCAAGACACAGTTGCTTGAAACGCCAATTACCGACTTTGAGCTTTCAGTCCGCAGCAGAAACTGCCTCAAAAAAATGAACATCGATACAATCGGAGACCTCCTTAACATCAGCGAAGCGGAGCTGCTTTCATATAAAAACTTCGGTGAAACCTCCCTTAGAGAAATCAAAGCCGTCCTGGAGCCGCGAGGGCTGCACCTCGGTATGGCTTTGGAGGAAAAAAAGGTGGTAACACTAACGGCAGAAATTTCCGATTTCGATAACAACGCAGACGATGATAGTGAGATGCTCAATAAACCGGTGGATGACCTTATCCTCTCGGTTCGCGCCAGAAACTGTATGAACAAACTAAATATCAGCACGCTCGCAGAACTGGTGAACAAAACCGAGGCTGAGCTTCTCGGAATTAAAAATTTCGGCGTAACAAGCCTCAATGAAATCAAAAAAGCACTTGCGAAGTTCGGCCTGTCGCTGCGAAACCTGGATTGACCGGCCCGATGGCGACACTGAATCACAGAAACCTTTTGCAGACCCTTTTTCTGCTCTGGCTGATAATTTTCATCGGCTGCCGCGAAAAACAATTCACAAAACCAACTCCTCAAATGGATGCCGCCCCGGAATTCTGGATAAGGGTCCTGTTGCTCGACAATATCAAAACCGCCTCCCTTAAAATCGCCTCGCCTTTCACAATTTCCGGCCTGCAAACCAAAACCCCCGCGCCATCCGCCGAGCCTCTTCAAATTCAGGTATCGCAGGGCAAAATCATCATCGCAGGTCGGCCTGCCGAAAGTAACGAACTGATTATATCGCCCAACAACCCTTACATCTTCAATCTGGACGGCGATGATTATCGCGGCAAATTAAAACTAACCCTCAATCCCGACTGCAACTCTTTTGACGCTATAAACCTTGTCCCGCTTGAGCCGTACCTCGCTGGCGTAATAGGCGCCGAAATGCCAGAATACTGGGAGCCGGAAGCTCTCAAAGCCCAGGCTGTCGCTGCAAGAACTTACTGCCTCTACATCAAAAGGCGCTTCGGCCCCAATCGCACCTGGGACGTAACAAAAACTCAGGCCAACCAGGTCTATCTCGGCGTCGGCGCAGAATCGAGCCAGGTCTGGGACGCCGTCAACAGAACCGCCGGAGATGTCCTCGTCTGCACTCAGCCGGACGGCAAAAAAGATATATTCCCCGCCTATTACAGCTCAATCTGCGGCGGACACACCGAAAACAGTAGCAAGGTGTTCGGTGACTCCTTTGCACCTCTTGCCGGCGTCCCCTGCCCTTATTGCCGTGAGGTCGCAAAGCCGGCATTTTTCTTCTGGGACAAAATTATGTTAAAAAAAGCCGATGTCTCGGCCAGGCTGCTCCAGAAATACCCCGACCTGAAATTGCTCGGCGAAATCAAGAATATCGTCCCCACCGAACAAAGCGATTACGGCGATTTCTCACGCCTGACCACAATCAAACTATTCGGCCCGAACGGCAAGACCAACTGGCTCCGCGCCGAGGATTTGAGACTGGCTATCGACCCTACCGGCCGAAAACTAAAAAGCGCCGCCTGCCAAATCGCCGATGCAAATGACAAATGGGTCTTCTCCGCAGGCAGAGGCTTCGGCCACGCCGTCGGATTGTGCCAGTGTGGCGCTCAGGCTATGGCAAGAAAAGCAAACACCGCGGCACAAATTCTTGCCTACTACTATCCCGGCTCAGATATCGAAAACGTTTACTGATATGAACTCTTTCAAAATCTTACATCACGACAGCGGTTCTAACGCCCGACGGGGACTACTTACCACCCCCCACGGCCAAATCGACACCCCGGTATTTATGCCCGTCGGCACCGCAGGCGCCGTAAAGGGTATCACCCCCCACCACCTCAAAGACACCGGCACAACCATCATACTGGCCAATACCTACCATCTCCTCTCGCGACCGGGTGTCGACGCAGTCGAAAAGCTCGGCGGACTCCACAAATTTATGGCCTGGAACGGCCCAATACTCACCGACAGCGGCGGCTATCAAATCCTCTCGCTCAGCCCACTCGCCAAAATCGGCGATAGCGGCGTCGAATTCGCCAGCCACATCGACGGCGCAAAAATACGCCTCACACCTCAAACCGCCACAAAAATCCAGAACCGCCTCGGTGCTGACATTATTATGTGCCTCGACCAATGCCCCCCGTTCCCCTGCGACACCCCCCTGCTCGAAACCGCCGTAAAAAGAACCATTCGCTGGGCCTCGATATGCAAAAAAGCACATACCAACCCCAACCAGTTATTATTCGGCATCGTTCAGGGCGGCATAAACCCAGCCCTGCGCGAGCAGTGCGCATCGGAACTTATCAAACTCGATTTTGACGGCTACGCCATTGGCGGCCTCGGCGTCGGCGAAGGCTATGACAACCTCCTCGACATAACCGCACGCACCGCCCGGCTTTTGCCATCCGACAAACCCCGATACCTGATGGGCGTCGGCACACCCGCCGACATCATCGTTGCCGTTCGTGCAGGCGTCGATATGTTCGATTGTGTCCTGCCCACGAGGAATGGCCGAAACGCCTTTGCTTTCACAAAAACAGGCCCCGCTCACCTGCGAAACACCGCTAACGCCGATTCCGCCGACCCAATCGAGACCGGCTGCGACTGCTATTGCTGCACCAATTTCACACGCGGCTCCGTCAGGCACTTTTTCAACGTTGGCGAAATGCTCGGCCCCATCCTCGTTTCTATCCACAATATACGATTTTATCAAAGGCTGATGACCGAAATCCGCCAAGCCATAGAAAATAACCATTTTTCCCCCTGGGCAACAGACGCCCTTAAAACCTATCAGTCTCTCTACCAGCAACCCAATCAGTAGATTGCGCCACAAAACACTTCTGTAATGACTCTGTAATGACGGCGGATAAGCCCGCCAGAGGCGGATAAACCCGCCATAGGCGGGCAAGTCCGCCGTAGGTGGATAAAATTGGGTTTGATTGGGTTCGTTTTGGCTTCGTTTTTGCATTGTTAAAAGGCCTGAATTATTGTCATATCTATTTGTACTATAATGGGTTAAGTTCATTTTTGGTGTTCCGGAAATTGGGTTCGTTTCGCATAATTTGTTATTTTTGATTGAAATATTCTCAGCCACAGATTTCACGGGTTTCACGGATTTCCGCCAAACGAATAGGCGGACAAGTTTTTGTTTTTATTAAATTTTGCTTCATACAACATCGGGGTATAGTATCTTGTATATTGACACCAGTCATGGTTAATAGTCTCATAGGTAAAGCTGATGTCGGCGAGGCGAGCGAAGCGAAGCCCAAGGCGAAGCGTAGCGCAGCGAGCCGAGCCGACATCAGCCGGCGACGAG
>Ga0315282_10002082_pt1 | contig 37294 bp, 27 predicted proteins | sample YL17G07_20_MG_FD_203693 | JGI IMG/M metagenome (GOLD analysis project Ga0315282, IMG submission 203693) | Sediment microbial communities from Yellowstone Lake, YNP, Wyoming, USA - YL17G07_20 | ecosystem: Environmental > Aquatic > Freshwater > Lake > Sediment | place: USA: Wyoming | collected... | reverse complement strand
CGCTCATAATCTCTCGCTCTACATCAACTACACAAACAACTGGCCGCTCGAGTCCCTTGTACACTTCCGCTTGGCCTGCTAAACTGGAGCAAGGCATATTCCTGTCTGCCACCTTACGGCGCCGCCTTCTGCGCCGACGACCCGTAGGGGCGACGCATGCGTCGCCCGCAATACGATCCGCCGACGGCGGGTCGACCTTACACGCGAGATGCCTCGCGCGAGTCCCCTCTACCTCTGGGAGAGGGGCAGGGGTGAGGGCCGTGCCGCCTTGCACACTCGAACTCGCCCTGTGCCCCGATCATCCAATCAGCTTCCGCCTCGTTTGCTCTCCTGCTCCACTGTTCGCCTGCTCCACTCTCTGCGGCCACAAGCCGCCGGGAGAGGGGCAGGGGTGAGGGCCGTGCCGCCTTGTGCGCTCGAACTCGCCGCAGGTCTGGTCCATCCGGTGCTTCCATTGCTTTCGCTCACCTGCTCACCTGATCCCCTGTTCCCCTGCTCTCGCGCCTCCGGCGCGTCGGTGGGGCGGACATTCTTGTCTGCCACCTTACGGCGCTGCCTTCCGCGCCGATGCCTTTGGTTTTGACTTTGCTCCAGTCTACAGTCTCCGGTCTCCAGTCGCCTTTCCTTCAGTCTTCCTTCAGCCTTCAGTCTTCTGCCTCCTCTTCTTCATCTTCTCTATCTCCTCCTTCAGCGTGTAATACGCCTTCTTCCTGTTCCACCCCTCATCCATCATCCCATACCGGAAGACCGCCTTGCGCGAGTTGTACCAGCGCCAGTGAATCGGCACGCGGATGTCGAGAAGACACCAGGGGCAATAGCCGGTGATTTCAGGCACTTTGGCGAACGCTTCGTACGAGTCGCTGATGAGCCGCGAGTGGCGCACTTCGCTGCCGATCTCGTCGTCTGGTACCTTGGCCCTGAGAAGCGACGTGTGCCCGAACTCGCTCAGGATCATCGGTTTGTTGTATGGCGCCAGAAGGTCCGCGTATCGCCTGAACGTCGCAAGCGACTCGCCTGGCTTCACGTAGAAGTTCGCGCTGAATACATCGAACAGCGCGTACCACTCGTCCGGATACCCCGGCCGCCAGAACTCCATCCCCGCGGCCGCCGCCCCTACGTCGTCGCCCAGTTTCGGCTGCCACTCCCCCGCCACCTTGATGAAGGTCTGCATCTCCGCGCAGCTCAGAAGTCTGCTCGTGTCGAGGCTTCGCACGTTAGCCGCCGCCCTGAACCAGTACGCGAAATTATTGTCCTCTGGGTCATTTGGATTCTGCCGCGTGCACTCATTGGAAACCGACCAGATGATAATCGATGCGCGGTTCCAGTCGCGCCGGATCGTCTCCCGCATCATCCCGAGTGCCTTGCGCGACATGTGCTCCTCTTGCATGTTGGCGAGCCAGTACGCGGGAACCTCCTCCCACCACATGATCCCCGCCTTGTCCATCGCGCGCCCCCACGCCTCTGAGTAGGGGTAATGCGCGCAGCGAAAGAAGTTCACGCCCAAGTCCTTCGCCGCGCTCACGTATCGCTCGATGCCTTCCGCCGTCGCCGTCCGCCCCGTCCCCGGATACTCCGCATGAACGCAGCACCCATAGAGCCGGATCGGCTTCCCATTGAGGAGAACCTGGCGCCCCTCTGTGCGTATCTCCCTGAGCCCCACCTCGTCGGTAATCGTCTCCCGCGCGGTCGAAACCTCCACTTGGTATCGTCTCGGCGCCTCCGGCGACCACAGCGTCACCTTGTCCAAAGGCACGCGGAACTCCACCTTCGCCGCCGTGCCCACACCGGCCGTCGCCCGCGCCTTGAGCCCAAGCTCCGGTATCGCCACCGTTACCTCTTCCCTCGCGGCCGTATCCCGCGACGCAAGATACACGTCGACCGTGATGCTCGCGTTCGCATCTTCGATCCGCGTAGCCACGCGGAAGTTCTCGACAAACACCCTCGGCACGAACACGAGCCTCACCGGTCCGATTATGCCCCCGTCGTCGTTCCAATCGAATAGATGCCCCGGTACGCGATCGTCACGAAGCGTGCTGTCCACGAGGACAAACATCCGGTTCTCCGCCTGCAGCACGTCGGTCACCCTGATCGCAAACGGCGAATACCCCCACTCGTGACATCCCATGAACTGGCCGTTGAGGTACACCTTCGTCTCGTATACGACGCCGTCAAAGCAGAGGTACGCCTCCGAATCTTGCAGCATCCCCTCGACGTGGAAATCCTTGAGATACGTCGCGTGCCCGTCATACCACTTCAGATCCTGAACTTGCGTCTTCCACGTCCCCGGCACCTGTATGTCCCACAGCCCCTCGGTATCCCAGCACGGCCATATCGCGTCCTTCTTCGACGGATGCGTCCACCACTCCTGGTGGCTCAACCTCTGCATCGGATCCGGACAGAACTTCCACGTCCCACAAAGATCCATTCCCGCCCTGCCGTGGGTAAAGATTGGATCGGTAAGCATTTTCACCTCTGATAAGCGCGTTCCTGTCTGCAGTCAGCCTGAACCATTTTCGCAGCTACCCACGCGTGCGCAAGCGGCTTGCAGTTCCATAGAGCCTGAAGGCGTCCCTTCAGAGCGGGAGGGGCGGGGATAGGGCGCTTCCGGCGTTCCCGGACCGTGTTTTCAAAAACGGGCTGATTTCGGCATCTGCGGTCCGGGTGGAGCGGAAGTACCTTTGGGTTCAACCCGGACCGCTGCCAGAGGCCGCAGGTGCGGTCCGGCTTCGCTTTGGAGCTACGCCGTGACAGCAACCGTCGCATCTCGGCCCTGTCGGTGCGAAGAAGTCCTGGCGGAAGAACGAAGGGCCGCTGTGGCGGCGCGGCGGAGGCGGCGCCTCTCATTCTTGCGAAGATAGGCGGCGGCCTCGCATGCGCGGCAGACGCGTACGAGTTTGCCGTGGTCGCGGCGCATCACGACGTTCTCTTCCGAGAGCTCGTGCCCCTTCCTGCAGTACTTCCTGATACGCCGAGGGGAGCTTCTGCCGTTGACCAAGCCCGCCGTGACGTTTTCCCCGTGAGTCACCGGGTCGAGATGCTCCGGATTACAGCAGGCCTCGTTGCGGCACTCGTGGTGCAGGACGCGGTCAAGCGGGACAGGGCCAACCAGGATTTCGTAGAGCAGCCTGTGGACCTGCCAATACTGGCCTCTCAGAAAGATGCGTCCGTAGCCGCCGGTGCCGAGGGAGCCCGTCCAGATCCAGCAGCCGTCCGGGGTCTCTTCTATGCGGTTCCAGATGGCACGCATCTCAGAAGGAGTAAGGGGGAGAATCGAACGGTAGTTGCGACAGTAAATCATAGAACACCAGTCCTAAGTCCGAAGTCCGAAGTCTGAAGCTTGCAGGACCATCCTGCAACGGAAGACAGGGCCTCTGTAGGTTGAGGGGGATAAGGAGAAAAGGGGCGGGTTGGGGCGCGCGAAACAGACACAGAGAGAGCGCCGTACGACGTAAGATATTGTGTGCAAAGGGGTAAAAGTATTTTCAGAAAGTTGGGGATCATCGGATTTCTCCAAAAAGGGGTAAGGAGAGCGGCTAAAGGCCGCGGTCTTGGGGCTTGGGGGTTATCCTTCGCCAAGGCTTCGGACGACAAGTGGGGCTTGGGCGAAACCAAACCCCTAACCAAGAACCTGAGCGTCGGAAGCGGAATACAGCCTTCTGTAGGTTGAGGGGGATATAAGCAAACTGACCGGCCGGTCGCATTTTCCCGGGCTGTTCTCGGCGTGAGCGCTGACGCAAGCAGTTGGGGCATAGGGGGTAAAGGATTTGAGAAAAGTTGGGGCATTTTGGATTTTCCTTTCAGAGGGTATAAGCAACGGCCTTCGGCCGAGAGCAGTTGAGTAGGCGATCAGGTGAGCAGGTGAACTGTTGAATGGAAAAGGAGAAGCCAGCCCACACAGAAAAGCGCGCCCTCTGTAGGTTGGGGGGAAGAAGGCAAAATGACCGGGCGGTCGCGTTTTTCCGGGGCGATTTCCGAGAGGGCGCTGACGCAACTGATTGGGGCACAAGGGATAAAGAATTTGAGAGAAGTTGGGACATCTTAGATTTTCCTTTATGGGGCGATAGGCAAACGCGGCCAAGGGCCGCGGGCTGGAGGCCGGAGGCTGGAGGCTGGAGAGGCGCACAACCAGCGACGGCCAAGAACAAGCCCTCTATAGGTTGCGGGAGAGGTAACGTTTTGGGGGGTGAAAGAGGGAGGCGGCGTGACGGTCGGTGGGGCGAAAGGTCGAGCGGGGCAAGGGTTAGGGAATTTGAAGAAGATCGGATTTTGTTGATGAGGGGGTAACGTACGCGCCTGCGGCGGGGGAACAGGTAAACAGGAGAGCAGGTGAGCAGGTGAAGCGTCGAACAGAGAAGTGTGAACGCAGCGGGCTATGCCTGCGAGGTGCCTTCGTCTGGGTGCCGGCGACGGTGGTGTCCCAGTCAGCCGATATCGTCAGGAACGCACACGTCGGCGAACCTGAGGCCGAAGGGCGTTAGCTGGAACTCGAGTGTATACGTGAAACCACCGTCGCCCTCGAAGTTCCACTCGTCGTACTTGTAGTGTATGAGCCCGAGCAACACAAGGTGATCGATGTGATGGGAGAGGCGACTAAGAACACTGGGAAAGCGAGATAGGTCGGGAAGTGCTTGAAGCAGGACCCTCTCTTTCCAAGTGTATGGGTCTTTGGGACTGTCCTCACGCGCACGGATTCCTCTGCCTCGCTTGCTGAGGCAGTAGATCAGCAACGCTTCATCTTGAGCCATGCGCTCCAATGTGTGCACGAAATCCGGGTGCACGAGATGCTGTTTCTCGCTATCTATGGCACGAGTCAGGAGTTGGAGGTAAAGGCTTTTGAGGGCGTTGTTGTCTTCGATGAAGCGGAGACTGATGAGAACTGGTCCTGCAATGTGGGCGGGAGCCTCTACTTGTCGCTCCGGCGGAACGCGGCTTCTGACATCATCCAGCCACAAGCGGTAACGGTCCTGCCAAGTGGCGAGGAGCTGTAGTGGCGCCGTGAAGAGCCTAAGAGATTTGACGGCATCCTCAGCAAGGCGACCGCTCTCACATGCCGCTGGCGATACCACGTCATCATAGACTCTCTCGGTTACCTTGGCGTTGAGAATTTGTGATGGGTCTATGGGGTTGTCCATTTGCCCTCTCCTTACGATACCTTGAGGACCTTCATCACTTCGTCGCCCAGGTGGTTAGTAGCCTTCCCGGCAGCGAACGCACGAGTTCTGCGCTTATGCGCCTTCAGTCTGATTCGCCGGTATTGCCGGCTGGCCACTTGTACGTCTTCGCCTTGACCGCTTTGTAGTTGGCGTCGAGGCTCGGCTGCAGGAGGACGATGGCCGTCAGCCTATGCGCCATGCCGGTTACTTCGCGCGCCTCTTCGGGCTTGAGCGAGCGGCCAAGCAATTCCTGTTCGCGGTAGCTAAGCCACTTCTTGATAACCTGATACCCGCCGATGTGATACTCCCACACTTTCGCGGGGATGTTTTTCCAATACGCCTTATCGCTGAGGTAAACGTCGCGCGTCTTCGCTCCCAATAGCGCCGTAACCTTGCTCAGCGAAAGCGCTCGCGCTTGGGCGGCGCTACGGAGCGCGTCGCGCTCGTCATCCGTGTAAGGACGCTCGACAATCCGGCCCTTCGCTGGCATGGTTACGCCGCCATTGCCCGCGTGTCCCCAGCCGGCGGTAACGGCCAAGTCGCCAGCGTCAGTGTCCAAGGCGCCGCCACCCTGCTTCATCAAAACGCCTACGTTTCGGATGATCGGCTCCAGCTTGCCGGACGTGACACCGGGCGCGTCCGCTTCGGTATCGAGCAGGGCCGCCAACTGCCGGCCCAGATCGGCGGACGCTTCCAGCGCCTTGCGCGTGTCGGGCAGAGGAATGCGGGGCCAGTCTTGCCGCAGTGCTCCGGCGTTCTCTTTGCCGTATGCAGGCGCATGAAGCGCGGCCAGAATATGGAGGAACAGCGGTTCTGCCCCCGCTTTCGCATTCTCGTACCCAAGGGCGGCAAGATAGGCCGCAGCGGTTTCGGAAAGATTCAGGGCGCGTCCATCAGCGGCCTTCGTCTCGAAGAGGCCCGGGTGCTTCCCCGAGGAATTCAACATGACCGGGAAGAAATTGGATAGCCCGTTGCCGAAATTGTCTGCCAAGACTCGCACAAAGTGCCCGCGATCGAACTCTTCCTTGGGCTGCTTCTGTCTGGCTTCGATCCAAAGGTTACCGTCAAACACGTGCGGGAAATAATCGGCCCGCTTTTCGTCCAGCAGCTTGGTCTCAGGTTCCCAGTAAATCCAACGCGCGTCAAAAGGGCGATAGCAGTAGCGGACGATATTTGCGGGGAGAAATCCACGCTTGCAAAGGGTATCCCGCGTGGAAATCGCCTCAAACCGCGCTGCGTCCGCAACCGCCGACGGGGCGATTGAGCGCATTTCCTCATGGCTTACCTTTGGGTCGAAATACTTCTTCATTCGTTCCGTAAGTCTGTCCCGGTCAATGTCCACTACCACGTCGTCCCGACTCGTCTTAACCCCAGGAAAGGAAACGGGCAGCAATTCCGGCAGCAGCGGCCATGCCAGGTAGCCGGGCGTCACGTCCGCCGGCGTGAAGGGAAGGCCGATTTTCACAGGCGGGGCGAATTGCTCGTATGGGGGGTTGCCGGTTTGCAGGGAGTCGAGGAGGTCGGCGCGTTTCCTCTTTCCCCAAAGATGCCGGAATGTAATGGACAGGCTCTCTTTGTGTTTATCTTTCCGAACTAAAAGGGCAATGGCCGTTCCGACTTGAATTCCCTCCCGGTTGAATTCCGTCGAGAAGACGCTGGGGTCGGGGTCGCCTTCAGGGGTCAGCTTGCCTGTCTTGTATTTGTCCCCGTTCAGGCAATCTATGCTGATTCGATCAAAAGCTTCCAAGTACCGCTCGCGCATGCCGGTGTACGAAAGGCCTTCAAGCCACGCATAGTTTGAGATGAAGCATACGATGCCCCTGCCAGATTTCTCGACGATGCGGCGTTCGGCCATGCGGAAGAAGCGGACAAACAAATCATTCAATCCCTGCCCTTGCGGTTTCGGCACGCGCTTCGTCGTGCGGTAGGCGTTGGTCAGCTCGCGCTCTTCGGCGACGGCGACGCCCGCGAAGCCGTTATACGGTGGGTTGCCGAGGATGACGATAATGGGTTTTTCCTGCTTGATAGCGTCGGCGGCGTCCTTCTCCTGTTGCAGTTCTTCCATGAATCCAAGGACAGTCTGCTTGGGTTCCTTGGGCGGCTCCCAACCGGTCAGAGAATTCGTCAGGTACACCCCGACGCGCTCATTGCCCTTGGCGGACAGCGGCGCGCCGAGGTCGTGAAGCATCAGCCCCAATTGCAGGTGCGAGACCACAAAGGGCGCGGGCAGTATCTCAAAGCCGAATACCCGCGTCATGGCAGCCTTCTTCAGGTCGGAGGCAAGCAGGGCGTCGCCGCCTTTGGCCTTCAGCGTTTCGGCAATCGTCCTGAGCACTTCCACAAGATAGGCGGCGGTGCCGCAACAGGGGTCCAGGACTACAACGTTGGGATCGGCCAGCCCGTCGGCAAGCCCCAACTCTTCGCGAAGGACCGTATCCACGCGGGCAACCTGATAGCGAACTATTTCTGGCGGCGTGTACCAGACACCCAAATCCTTGCGCAACTGCGGGTCAAAGGCTTCGAGGAACGGCTCATAGAAATACTGCACGGCGTGCTCGTCCTGAAAATCCGTGAAGAACGCGGCGCGCTCCACGCGGTTCAATGTGGCCTGCGTCCACTCCAGCACTTCCACAAGCTCCAGATCGCGCAGCTTCTTCGGCTCGGCGATCTGGTGGTACAGGGCGCTGATAAAGGGTACGCGCAAGAACGAATCGCTCAGGCGCCAGTCAAAGGCGTCGGTGCGATCAGGGCGCTCCCGGTGCCAGAGCACCCATGCCGAGAAGACGCCGTAGAAAATCGTCTGCACCAGCGTTGAGCGGAAGAAGTGCTCTCCCTTGTCTTCGGTGAATTTCATGCCCAGAGCTTCTTCGAGGGCGCCGCGGACGGCGGCCAGGGCGCCCAGCTCCTTGTGGGTTTCCACGCGGGCTCTGGCATCGCGCGCATAGGAGGCCAGAAACCGGGCCAAGTCTTGCGGCGCGGAGAGGGGCGCGATTGACTGCATGACGCGGGCGAGGTAGTCGCAGAACGGCGCGCCGTGTTCGGCGGCGGCGTTCTGCGGATGCGCGGCAAGCTGCCAGAAGGCGGCTTCGTCGCCGGCCAGCGTGTAGGGTTCCGCCGGCAACGGGTTGCCCAGGATGTCGCGTCCGAGCAACAAGAAATCGCGGTAGTTCGTCACAAGGACAACGCCGTACTTTTCGGAGTATCGCTTTACCTGGTCGCTTCGGGCGACCTTCGCCAAGTCTTCGGCAGGGCCCTTGACCTCCAGCACGCCCCGCGCGGGAAGCTGGCCTTGCATCGGGTTCGGGTCGTTCTTGCGAATCTGCTCCGCCGTGAACAGGCCAACGTCCGGCAGCCCGGCGCCTCGATTGGCCGGGTTGACGACACAGCGGACTCTGGGTTTGAGCGTCTTGCCGATTTCGTTCAGCAGGTTGGACATGGCTGGGTAGTAGGACGTTTCGGCAACGGCGGCGCCGGTGGAGTGAATCTCGCGCATGTCGCTAAGGTATGTTTCCAGAGGATGCGTGGCTGACACGGCTCCCCCCGTGTTAACGGCTACCCGAAGCACTCTTCAGGACACGAAAATACCACCGGGGTGGTAAAAAGTCCAGACCCAATGTCCGGGCGAGTGACAAAGTGTGTGACCAGCGATTCTGGCACACTTAAGCACTTGGCGGCAAGAGCGTTACAGCGCAGCGCTACACACAGCGGTCCGCAAGTTGATCCACATGCGGCGGATCTGGGCAGGCGGGCGCAGCAAGCAGCGCCCCTACACTCTTGGCCCAAAACGCCCATGCCAGAAAAGTCAGTCACACACGTGACAAAGCCGCGCTATTGTGATCTTCCCTCTTTCCGGAGCACAACGGTTTCGAACTCAGGAAGCGACTGAATGGCGAGGAAGAGCCTGCCTGTTCCCTTTTCGGACACCTCGTAGCGGAAGATTGTCACGCCACTTTTCTCCAGGGGCGCGAAGAGCTCTTTCTCTATCCGCCGGCAGTGTTTGCAGTCCTTCGCATAGAAGACGTCCATCTCCATGCCTTGGGGAGTAGTCTCCGGCGGGGGGATCGTATCCTCGGCGGACACTCAAGTACGCCGCTCGCGGCTGTAGAACCGCCGCAGCCAATCTCCGCCCTTGAACGCCGCGCCGCGTCGGTGGATAATGTATTCGTGCGCGGAAGTGGCGGAATTGGCAGACGCGTAGGACTTAGGATCCTATGGGGCAACCCGTGCGGGTTCGACTCCCGCCTTCCGCACCATTGTGGCTGATGCCGCGGCCGGCAATCTTGCGCCTGAAGGGCGGATTTTCCTTGAATAACGTGTATGCCGAAGCGCACAATAGATAGGCGCTTGGTGTGCACCTGGCGAGTACGGCGGTCTGGCGCGGCTGGGGAAAGTTGGAAGTCATTTGGCGAGGAGGGGTTTATGAGAAGGCATCTTACATTCGTAACGGCATTCGGCGCAATCGTTGCTACGCTGTTCTTTGTCTCAATTGCATGGGCTGCGGAGGGCGAGACGCCGGCCAAGGGAGGCGCCGCAAAGGGAGCCAAGGGCGCGGCCGCCAAGGGAGCTGCCGCAAAGGGCGCCCCCACGAAAGGGGCAAAAGGGGCAGGCGCAGCGCCTGCGGCAAAGGATAACGCCAAAGGAAAGGCCGCAGCCAAGACTGAAACGGCCCCTGCGGAAGAGGGCGCCGCCGAGACCCCCGAAGGCCCGACCCTCGAGAAACGGCTCAAGGGCCTCCAGGATGCCCTGGAAGCGGCAACGTCAAAAACTCACAAGGTTCCCGGCAAGATAGACGCTCTGGTCGACCGCCTTGAGGAAGGCAAGAAAGGCCTCATTAACCCTGAGAGTGGCAAGCAGATTCAGGTCAATGCCGCTATGCTTAACAAATACGAGAGTTCTATCCGCGACCCAAAGACCTTCATAACCTTCTATGCCGACCAGGACACGCCCGGCAAGGGGCGCGCCGTGATTTTCGCCGACGGCAAGTTGAAGTACCTGCAAAAGGAGGCATTTGACAAGGCCCTCGAGGCCAGCAAACCAAAAACGATGACGAGGGAAGAGATTCAGGCTGCGCGCGAGGAAGCACTGGATGCGCAGTCCGGAGGCCACGATAGGTAGCCGGCTGGAACCTCCGAAGGCAGGGAACTTGGAATTGTGATCCCCGCTGTTCGATACGGAACCTGTAAGCAAGGGGCCGTGAGCCGAGTTGGCGAGCGGCCTCTGCTGTTTTTGCAGTAGTCGCGACGCTCCGTAGGAAACTTCTTGACCTCAAACGCGTCCAAATTACGCTTTAGAGCCTATTTCAGTAGGCGTCGTGGCGGCGACGCTTTCGAGTACGAGCAGTGCGCGAAGCGAGGAGGAAGGCGTGTTCGATACACGCTCCACGACAGGCGACGAGAGCGTGCGAAGTATAGTCGCTTCGCGTCCCTTCGGGTTGCGACGGCCGCAGGCCATCTGCTGCGAAAGCTCCTCCTCGACTTATCTCTGGATAAGCCATCGTCGTCGCTCCTTGCATATGACCTGCGGGCGCTCGCAACGCCGCTCACGAAGCCTACTGAAATAGGCTCTTACTGCTGGCCGTGATCCGCCTCGGGAATCTGTCGGAGAAAAAGGAGGCGTTATGGAATCTCTCGGAAGGCTTACCGCGCTTGTAATATCCGCCGGCCTCTGCGTTTCGTTTCTTGCGCTCGCGGCAACGGCTTGGGCCGCGACTCAGCCGGCCGGACCCGCGGCGCGCCAGGACGCCTGGAGGATCGTCGGCCCCGGCGGCGGCGGAACGATGATCACCCCCGTGATCAGCCCGCTCGACAGCGCCGCTGTGATTGAGCACTGCGATATGACAGGGGGGTACATCACGCGCGACAACGGCCTCTCGTGGCGGATGTTTAACCTCGGCACCGGTTTGTCGTCATACGCGTTCGATCCAAACGACGCGAACGTCATCTACGCCGGCAACACCGCGCTGTGGAGAAGCGAGGACCAGGGGAAATCCTGGGAGATGATCCTGCCCGACCCCAGGAAGAAGACCACCGTTCACATGCGCGGCGACCATTCGAGCTTTGACCTTACCACCGAGGACGCCAACTATCCGCGCGCCGGGGACGTCTCCATCGACGCCATCGCGATTGATCCGAAGGATTCGAAGAAGGTCTTTCTGATAATAAGCGGGGAGTTGCTCCTCAGCGCCGACAGATGCAAGTCGTGGATAAAGGTCCGCAAGTTCGACGGCGACATTCTCTTCACCGACGTCGAGGGCAAGACAGGCGCTTTCACGGTAGTCACCTCGTCGGCCGTCTACGTCGCCGAGAAGAGCGAGTGGCGCTCCAGCCCCTCCCCCGTCGGCACGCTATCCTACGCGACCGGCGGCCACGATGCCGAAGGAAAGCTTGTTATCTATGCAACTGCACAGGCGTCATGGTCCGGCAAGAACCTCGACGGCGGCATACTCGCAACGAGGGACGCGGGCAAGACATGGGAAAAAGCAGCAATGCCGATCGGCAAGCTGGTGGTGAAACCCGGCGAGGGGGATGCGCCGAGTTTCACGTCCATCGGCTGCTGTGCGCAGCACGCCGAGACGGTTTACGTTGGCTTTGACGGCCTTATGGCCGAGGGGGCGCCGAAATGGGGCTTCTGCGGCGTGGCCAAGTCCGTCGATGGCGACAAGACGTGGACACTCGTCAAGAAAGAGGGGCTTCACAAGAGCGAGAACGCCCAGATCACCTGGATCGAAGAGCGCATGGAGGAGAACATCGCCAAGCGCGGCGAGCAGGATCCCAACGTCACCTTCTGGCCGCCGCGCGATATTGGCGTAGCGCCGACCAACGCGGATATTTGCTACATCGTCGATCTCTTCCGCACCTATCGGACGCTGGATGGCGGCAAGACCTGGAAGACGGTGAATTCCGTGAAGGTCTACGACGACGCCTGGACCACAACCGGCCTCGACGTCACCACCTGCTACGGCGTCCACTTTGACCCGAAGGTCAAGGAGCGCCTCTACATAACCTATACGGATATCGGCCTCTTCCGGAGCGAGGACGGCGGCAAGAGCTGGATCCCATCGACCACCGGCATCCCCCTCGACTGGCGCAACACCACGTACTGGCTGGCCTTCGACCCCGACGTGAAGGGCCTCATGTGGGGGGCGTTCTCGTCCACGCACGATCTGCCGCGTCCCAAGATGTGGCGGCATCGCCGCGCAAGCGGTTACGAAGGCGGCGTGGCGGTATCGACCGACGGCGGCGCAACGTGGACCGTGTCCAATATCGGGATGAAGGAAACCGCCGTAACCGACATACTCGTCGACCCGGCCAGCCCCCAAGGCAAGCGCACGCTATACGCGTGCGGCTTCGGCACGGGCGTGTGGAAATCGGTCGACAACGGACGCTCATGGCGCAAGCGCAACACGGGCATCGATTTCCCGGAGCCGTTCGCGTGGCGCATTGTCCGCGCGGATGACGGAACGCTCTATCTCCTCATCGCGCGCCGGAATGAAATGGCCGGCAGCGATCCCTCCGAAGGTGGTGCGCTCTACAAATCCACGGACGGCGCCGACACCTGGCAAAGGCTGCCCCTTCCAGACGGCACAAACGCGCCCAACGGCCTTGCCATCGACCCGCGCGACAACAAGAGGATGTACCTGGCCGCGTGGGGCGTGGAGTACAAGGACGCGCACGACACCGGCGGAGGGATATTCCTGTCGCAAGACGGCGGCAAGACCTGGGTCACCCTCAAGGACGACGACCAGCACATCTACGATGTCACCGTTGATCCGAAGAAGCCCGACACGCTCTATGCCTGCGGCTTCGACTCAGCGGCATATCGTTCTACCGATGCCGGCAAGACATGGAACCGCCTCAAGGGCTACAATTTCAAGTGGGGCCACCGCGTCCTTGTGGATCAGAATAATCTCTCGATGGTTTATATAACCACATTCGGCGGCTCGGTGTGGCATGGTCCGGCGGGAGGGGACCGTTCGGCCAACGACGATTGGGGCATGTCGCTGCCGAAGGAACCGTAACGCGTGAGGGTGTGCGAAGCTCTGCTATTGTCAGACGGAGAAGGGAGCTACTTGTGACAGGTATACTGTTGGCTGGACTGTGTCTGTTCCTTATGGCCACGGCCGCGGCCCCGCTCTATCCTGCGCAGAAGTCCAAGGCGGAGCCGGGCGCGCCGTTCTCAGCGCCGAGAAGAGACGCCTGGACGGTGATAGGCCCCGGCGGCGGCGGGGCGCAGTTTCACCCGGCGATAAACCCCCGCGACCCCCGCAAGATCCTCATCAGCAGCGACATGACTGACGCTTTCATCAGTGAGGACGGCGGCGATTCCTGGCGAATGTTCAACCTTCGCGCCCCTGTCCGCTTCTTCGCGTGGGACACTGCCGAGCCGGGAACCGCGTATGCCCAGACAATCGGCCTCTTCCGCACGACAGACGGCGGCGCGACGTGGCGCCTGGTCTACCCCGATCCCGATAGCGTCAAGGGGGTGATTCACGTTGGCGACCACGGCAATGACGTTCTCGTCACCCGCGACGGCTCGCACCCGGGTTTCGGCGCCCTCGCGATAGATCCGGAGGATTCGAAGAAGCTCTACGCCGCGGGCGGCGAGGGCGGGGCAACGCTCTCGATCTCCGAGGACTGGGGCAAGACATGGAAGAAGGCCGCGGACCTTCCCGGCGGTTGCGCGCACATCTATATCGATCCAGAATCGCCGGGAAACGACCGTACGCTTTACGCCATCGGGCGGAGTTCCGTAAGCGTCCGCAAAGAGGGCAAATGGACACATCACAAGGCTGTCGAGGGCGTCGCGGGCTTCACCGACGCTTCAGTGGGGTTTCCGAAAGGCGGCGGCAAGGCCGTCATATACGCCGCATCGGGCAGAGGATGGCGGACGGCGGGCGGAACAGCGGGTGTATTCGTCTCGAGCGACGGCGGCGAGACATGGCGGAACCGCGCGGAGGAGGTCGCGAAGTCGTTTGACAGGCCGGCGTCGAGCCTGCAGTTCCAGGCCGTCGCAACGTGCCTGACCGCGCCGGCGATCGCATACGTGTCTTGCAGGACGGCGGGGAGGGATGTCCCGGCCGAGCGCGTTATCGGCGTGGCGAAGACCTCCGACGGCGGGAAGACGTGGAAGGCGGTATGGCGCGACGTCGGGGAGAAGCCCTCGGACAACATCAAGGACCCCTGGCTCAACGACCGCTTCGGCCCCGAGTGGGGCGAAAACCCCTTCAATCTCGACGTGGCGGCGACCAACCCGGATATCTGCATCGGCACGGACTTCGGACGCACGATGCGTACGACCGACGGCGGCAAGACATGGGAGGGCGTCTACTCGAGGCGTATGAGCGACGGCACCTATTCGACGACCGGCATCGACGTCTCGTGCTGCTACGCGGTGCACTTCGACCCGTTCGACCCCAGGCGCATGTTCATCAGCTACACCGACATCGGCCTCGTCGCGAGCGAAAACGGCGGATCGAGCTGGTCGAGCGCGACGGCCAACGGCGTTCCGCACGGCTGGCTCAATGCGACCTACTGGGTGGAGTTTGACCCGAAGGTCAAGGGCCTTGTCTGGGCGGCGATGAGCGGGGTGCACGACCTGCCGAGGGCCAAGAATTGGAGAAGGCGGGAGAACGTCTCGCAGAGCGGAGGGGTGGTCGTCAGCACTGACGGCGGCAAGTCCTGGAAGGTGACGAGCGAGGGGCTCGGAGAGGCTACCGTGACCCACATCCTGCTCGATCCCGAGAGCCCTGTGGGCAAACGCACACTCTATGCGTGCGCCTTTGGACAAGGGGTTTTCAAATCGACCGATAACGGCGTGACGTGGGCGCTCAGGAATGACGGCATCGAGGGGGCCAACCCCTTCTGCTGGCGCATTAGCCGCGCCGGAAACCGGACGCTGTATCTTGTGGTCTATCGCCGAAGCGAGGACGGCTCCATCGGAAACGCAGGCGACGGAGCGGTCTACCGCTCCACGGACGGCGCGGAACACTGGACGAAAATCGCGCTGCCCGACGGCTGCAACGGCCCGGCGGACATCGCGGTAGATCCCGCCGACGCAAAGCGCCTTTGCCTCGCGGGCTGGGGCAGGATCAACGAGGCCGGCGACACCGGCGGCGGCGTATTCGTATCTTCCGACGCGGGCAAGACCTGGAAAAACACCCTCAACAAGGACCAGCACATCCACGACGTAACGGTCGACCCCGCAAGCGGGGTCTGCTACGCCTGCGGTTTCGAGTCGAGCGCATGGCGGTCGGCCGACAGGGGCGAAACGTGGACGCGGATAGAGGGCTACAATTTCAAGTGGGGCAGGAAGATCGTCTGCGATCCTGAAAGACCCGATATGATTTATGTCGCGACATTCGGCGGGTCGGTCTGGCACGGTCCGGCGAAGGGAGACCCCGAGGCGGTGGAGGACATCGTGACGCCGCAGGTGAAGTACTGAGGCGGATGTCGGAGTGCGCGGCGCTGGTTTGTGTCCGTCAATATTCGATGGGAAGCTTCCACCACCTCGCTCGTTTCCGTCAACCCTTGCGCGAGAGACATCCTTTGCGACAATTCTCTGCAGGGATGAGTGCACACGATCCGGGAAGGAGACAGACATGAGGATAGCGATGGTTGCCATTCTTTGCGCTCTTGCGATGCTTCTTGCGGCCCCGGCGGCTTCCGCCGCACCGAAGAGTCCGGAATTCTACAAAACGCAAAGCTCTGATGACTGGGTCGCGCACACGTTCAAGGTCCAGACAAAGTACGCGCGTGTACTCGTGGTTACGACGGGTGAAGCGCCCAAGAAGGTGAGCGTCGCACCGCTCGATCTCAACTCGCCAAAGCCCGGCAAGGCCGTTGATTGCGCCGTGGCGGCAACGTTCAAGACGCTTCAGGCGGCCGCTGATGCAGCAAAGGGCGGCGACCTCGTGCTCGTCACGCCCGGCACATGGGCGGGCATCGCGCTTGAAGGCAAGGACTCGTGCGGCGACGGCAAATACATTCATTTCAAGGCGCTTGGAAAGCCCGGCGAGGTGACCATCGACCGCCCAGCGGAAGGCAAGGACAAGAACTGGATGGTGATGTTCGCATCGGCGCACCATGCGATTCTGGAGGGCTTCAACCTCGTGGGCGCGACAGGCCCCGGTGGCGAGCAGAAGGGTCCGCAGTCGGGCATCTTCCTCGGCGGCAGCATCGTCGAGACGGGTAAGCTCACGCATCACATCGTGATCCTCAATAACTTCTCCCACAACCACAAAGGCTGGGGCCTGCACTCGGTCGAGACGCATACCGTGCTCATGCAGGGCAACTGCTTCGCGCTTTCGTGCCGCGAGCACTCGGCATACGTTTCCGACGGAAGCGACAACTACTGCATCCGCAGGAATATCTTCTTCGGCAGCTCCGCAAGCGGCCTCCAGTGCAACCTCGACCCGGGCGCGTGCTTCGGCAAGCTCGTGAGTGTTCCCGGCCTGACGCAGTTCAAAGGCGCGCCGGAGACTCCTGAGAACGCACAGAAGATTCTCAAGGCCGCGACCGAGAAGTTCGGCGCGAACAATTTCCCCGACGGGCAGGGCGTCAATTTCATCATCGAGGACAACGTCATTAACGGCAACGGCCAGAAGGGCGGAGGCTCGCTCAACCTCGCCGGCCTCAAGGAATCCCTCATCCAAAACAACCTCATATACAGCAATCTTACGACGGGGATCGCCATGTGGGACAACGGCAACCCGTGGGACGCTCCCCTGGTTGATCCGGGCCCCTCTTCCGCGGAGGCCGTCAAGGGGCCTCAGTCCCTCCCCTTCTGGGGCTGCCAGAGAAACGTGATCCGCGACAACACGGTTGTGATGAACGTAAAGGGCCGCCCCGGCATCGGCCTCGGCAACGGCAGCTGGGGCAACTTCCTGCGCAATAATATCGTTCTCAACGACATCACCGAGACGCTTGATATCAGCAACACCAGCATCTACAAGACCGATTCCGGATACAATGTCCTCAACAAGGTCACCTATAACGATATGCCGGAGGATCTCAAAGCACTTGCAATCAACCTCGACGAGAAGAACCACTCAACCCTCGGTGTCACGCTCGAAAAGGCGACGCCCGAATTCATGAAGATGAACTCCGAGCCCTGGATCGTCGTTGAGGGCAATTGGTGGAAGCTTAACCCCAGCCGTCCGGACTTCCACCCGAAGAAAGGCTCCAAGCTCTTCACAGGCGACGGCGACTCGAAGAACGCGCCGGCGGCTGACATCGATGGGGCAAAGCGAAGTAAGGCGGACGTAGGGGCGTACACGGCGGCGAAGTAACGGGGCTGACCGCGTCCGAAGCGGCTTTCATCGAGGGCGGCGCGCTTTAGTCAAGGCGCGTCGCCCTCGTTTCGTTTGCGCATCCGCGGATATGGCCTACCGCAGAAAGCTTATGATCGTCTTGACCGACCGCCAGATCATCGAGCCCACGACGATAGCGATGACTATCGTGGCAATCCAATAGAGGATGATGACGGCTTTGGCGACGGGCTCATCGGAATTGGCAAGCTCTTCGACGTCCTTTTCGAAACGTTCATAGACCTCGCGAATCCAGAGATATGCGAGCAAGACGAAGACAACGGTTATAATGAGCCCCGAATTCAGGAACATGCCGGTTCTCTGCCATCTTCGGGCCGCAAGGTTTTGATCTGCCGGCCGTGGACATCCGCTGACTTGGCGAATCCGAACGCCCATGGCCGCCCCGCCTCACGGTCAGTATCTTATCGCCCGCGGCGATGGAAAGCGAGGTGTAATCGCCCGCTTTCGCTCACAGAAGAGAGCGAAAGGCAGACATCCAGGCGTGGATGTCAGCAGGGTCTTTCAATTCCCGCGATGGCACGGGGGCACAGGAAGCGATGCGTGGCAGATGGTCAGGCCGACACTGCGAAAGTGACGCGAAATCGGCCTCCAGCCAGGGCGGGTACGGAGCGGCCGCCCCTACGCAAACAGGAGGAAGAGGCGCATTCAGTCGAGAGATGAAAGACCCTGTGGATGTCGGCTCAACTGTTGACTCAAGTCCCCCAATCTGGACGATTCTCGCAAGCGTATAACGGACCTGAAAGGAGACAGCATGGCATCGACACCGAACGTTCCTGAGCCCTCGTCCCCAGCGGCCGCGAAGCGTTTCGACAAGTGGATAGTCATCGGCCCCGGCGGCGGAGGGGCGCAATTCCATCCCAAGATAAGCCCGCACGACCCCAAGTACGTGCTCAATTCGACGGATATGTCGGAAGCATACTTCAGCCAGGACGGCGGGGATTCCTGGCGGATGTTCAATATCCGCGGGCATCTGAGGGCGTTCGGCTTCGCGTGGGACCCGGTGGACCCCAGGATCGCGTATGCCAAGAGCATCGGCCTCTTTCGCACGACCGACGGCTGCAAGACGTGGCATCTCGTCCATCCCGCGCCTGAGAACGTGAAGCGTGTTGCGAAGATCGCGGACCATGCGTTCGAGAAAATCGTCACAAGAGACGGGTCCGATGATTCGGTTGAAGCTCTCGCGATTGACCCTGCCGATTCGAAGATCCTCTACGCGGTGATGTCCTCGCGCGGGAAGGCGGACCTGGGTGTATCGACCGATTTCGGCAAGACTTGGAAGAAGGAGGCCGACCTCGGCGAGGCCCCTCAGAGTCACGACAACCCATGGAGGGTCTGGATCGATCCCGCGTCACCCGAGAACGCTCGGACGATCTACATCGCGGGGCCGAGTTCCATCAGTGTTCGCAGCGGCGGCAAATGGACAACCCGCAAGCCTCCCGAAGGGGTCAATAGCTTCACCCGCGTGTCTCTTGGTTTCGCTGGAAAAGGCAAGGCAGTCATCTATGCCACCGCCGGCGCGATGTGGCGAGGCAGCGATGGGAGCGTCGCGGGCGCGTATGTGTCCGAGGACGCCGGTGCGTCGTGGAAGAAGGTTGACGCACCGATCATCGCTCTCGTCCCCAGGGGTCACGAGGGCCTCCGTTTCCAGACGGTAGAGACTTGCCTGACACGGCCCGACGTGGCATATGTGGCATACAAGGGGTCAAGGGTGGACCCCAACAAGCGCGAGACCTACGGCGGCGTTGCCAGGACTACCGACAGGGGCAGGACGTGGGAGCTTGTATGGCTCGATACGGCGGAACCATCGAAAAACGTCAAGGACGCGTGGATGAACGAGCGGTTCGGCCCGGAATGGGGCGATATCCCCTTCTGTTTCTCCGTCGCCGACGCAAACCCCGACATTGTTTTTGCGACTGACTTTGGCCGGACGATGCGCACGACCGATGGCGGCAAGACCTGGGTAGGCGTCTACTCCAAGCGGATGACCAACGGCGACTGGACTACAACAGGCCTCGACATGACTACGTGCTACGGCGTCCACCGGGACCCATTCAACCCCAAGCGGATGTTCATCGATTACACCGACATCGGCCTCTTCGCAAGCGACGACGCCGGCACGAGCTGGCACAGCGCGACGGCGCAGGGCGTGCCGTTTGAATGGCTCAACACCACCTACTGGATGGTGTTCGATCCGGAAGTCAAGGGGCGCTGCTGGGCGGTGATGAGCGGCGTTCATGACCTGCCGTTCCCCAAGATGTGGCAACACAGCGGGATAGACCATTACACGGGCGGCGTGGTTACAAGCGACGACAGCGGCCGGACGTGGCGCAAGTCGTCGGACGGCATGAAGGAAACCGCGGCCACGGACATTATCCTCGACCCGCGAAGCCCGAAAGATGCTCGTGTCCTCTACGTCGCGGGTCTCGCCACCGGTTTCTGGAAATCGGTCGACGGCGGAAAGAGCTGGATGCTCAAGAATAGGGGCATCGTGGGGGACCGCCCCTTTGCCTGGCGGATCGTAATGGATCAGAACGGGACTCTCTACGGAGTCGTCGCCCGCAGGAGTTGGGACGGGAGTTACGGCAACGAGTTCGACGGCGCGCTGTATCGTTCGACCGACGGCGCCGAGACGTGGCAGAAACTCTCGCTTCCGGACAAGGTGACCGGGCCGCACGGGATAGCGATTGACCCTGAAGACGCGAACCGGCTGTACCTTGCGGTCTGGGGGCTTCGCAACCCGGAAGGCGACACACACGGCGGGATCTATCTCTCCGAGGACGGCGGTAAGTCGTGGCGCAACATCTTCGACAAACAGCACCACATTTACGACGTCATCTTCGATCCGACGGATCCGAACGTGCTGTACGCCGGAAGCATGACGTTTTCCGTCTGGCGGTCGGCGGACAGGGGCAGGACGTGGGGGCGCATCAAGGGCTACACCTTTAAGCAGGTCAACCGGGTCGTCGTGGACCCATACCGCAAGAACCGCATCTACGTGACAACCTTCGGCGGCTCCGTCTGGTATGGCCCCGGCACTGGGGATCCTGATGCGGTGGAAGACGTCACAACGCCTGAAGTGGCATACGCGCGTGAGGCTGAGAGCTGACCCGAGGCTCCCTATGGTGTGTGACTGACATCTCCGGCACTCGCAAGTGGCAGCGTACAAAGGCGTTAGGTGGGTAAGACCGTAGGTGCGACTCGATGAGTCGCCCTGCCCCGAATGCCACACTGGCAACCTCTTGCCTTGGGGGGACTGTCGGACTGACAGTCTTGCTGGGACGTGGCGGTGTCTCGTGGTGGAAGATCGCATTGGCCCCGCTGCAGGGCGACTCATCGAGTCGCCCCTACGCCCAGTAGCTATTTTTCCTCCTCGGAAGCCTTGTTGCGCCTGGCTTGTTTCCTGCCGATCTGCTTTTCGTCCTTGCTGATCTTGTAGATGTGCACGGCCCAGCTTTGGAAGTCGTCGCTGAACTTGCCGTCGGCGCAGTTGAGGTCGCGCTCCTCTCCGACGACCTCCATGAGCACGTCGCCCGGGAGATTCTGCAAAGCAAACTGGGCCCTTGTCGCGCCCTCGTTCATCGGCACCGCGAAGACATAGGTATCGCCGTCAAGCTCTCGCGCCATAGCGGATATGGGAACGCTCGCGTCGGTGGATTCGACCTTCACGCCGCCGGGTGGCTCCGCGGCGTTAATCGCTCTCGCGAGCCGGGTTACCTGCCTGTTGATCGCAGTAACCGCCTGCAGCATCGGCCGGTCGTTGAGGAGGGCCTGCTCGCTGAAGTGCGGCTTGAACTCGTGCGCGAAATAGACGATCCCTCTGGCCCCGTGCGTGATGGCCAGCCACACTTCCGCCTTGACCTCATCGGGAGTGGCCTTTATGCCGGAATTGACCCTGGTGCATTCGATAAACGCCCATATGATCTTCTTGCCGTCGCTCCACTTGGTCAGATGGTCGGCACCCTGGGCGATAAGGCTCAGGTCGCCCTCGATGGTCGGATTGGAGCTTGCGGCCGGGTAAATGGCGAACGACGCGATGTCGCATGCCTTCAGGTATTCGGCGTAATCCTCGGGATGGTTGACGCGCGATCCTCGGCTTCGCGGGCCATCCCACGCCGCACCTTCGCCGAAGTTGAGAAGGACCGGCCGCGTCGGATCGGCCTCACGAACCACCTGGTAGGACTTCTGCACGTCTTCAGGCGGTACCGGCGGGCCGAACCCCTTGTCCTTGCCAAGAGACTGGGCGTTGTCGGGCTCGTCCTGGAGCGTCCAGGCTACGATTATGGGATCGTCCTTGTGCGCCAAGCCTACGCCGTTTTGAGCGCACACAGCCGGCATGCCGAATTTCTTGAGCGTCTTGAGTTGAGCCTCATACGGCCCCTGCCACAACCCCACGTAGAGGTTTATGCCGGCTTTCTGGTAGAGAGGAGCGGCTGTGGGGTTCTGCATCCATACGCCGATAGGAAAATAGGAGGGGCTCTTGTCCGGTCCGAATTTCCACTGCGCGTAGGGTCCTGATGGGGCCTGCGTCGCCTCCCCCGCGAGGGCGGTTCCGGCCAATGACATGAGAATACCTGCGACGATCCAGGAGCGAAGTGGTCCCATCCTCTTCTCCTTGTCCCCCGCTGAATTCATTGTCCTCATTCGTTATATGTCAATCTTCGGACAGCGGCTGGCGCTACATGACATTACTTACGGATAGGGGGGCTGTTTTTGGCGCGAGAAGGCGGCCTTCACAGCCGGGGCGGATTCTGGTATGATGCGCGTCCATAGGAAGGGATGTTATGAAACGCTGGTTGCACGACGAATTGCCGAGGATCATCGCCGGCTTGGCGACCGACCGCATAGTGCTTCCCGGGCGGTCTCAAAGCCGCCGTAGCGGCAAAGCGCCGGTCGGGGGGCCGGTCCCTGTGCAGTTCTACCTGGCGCCTTCGCCGCACAGTCACGAGCACCCGGAGATAGCGGTGGTGCTCGAGGGGCCGGTATTCTTCGAGATAGATAAGCGGGCGATGTCTGCGGAGCAGGGATCGGTCCTCATTTTCCCGTCGCAGACAAGCCATTATGACTCCTATATTTCCCCGAAGACGCCTTACAGTCTGTTGTGGTATATCCTCTGGCCGGCGAGTCCTCGCGTGAATTTGAGCCGCTACAGGCCGGGACAGGGCTTTGAGCTGGCTGCGGTGCTCGAGCTCAGGCACGAGCTAATTCCTGAGGACGATTGGACTTATGTCGCCTCCCTCAAGAACGCCCGCGGCGTGCGCGTCGAGCGGACGCGGGAGCTTCTGTATTCGCTCCTGGCGGCGACACTTGAAGCGGCACGCCGGCACGGGCCGACCAGCGCGGCGTCGGCGACGCGGACAGTCGCGAGAGACGCAATCGCGTTTCTTAAAGAGCATCTGAGCGAGGCTCCCACGGTAGACATGGCGGCGTCTTTTGTTGGGTTGTCGCCGACATACCTCACAACACTCGTGCGCAAGGAGGTCGGCAAGCCGCTTCACGACGTTCTGGCAGAGATGCGGCTCGACAAAGCGGCTGAGCTTCTCAAGAACACGCACCTCTCGATCAAGGAAATCGCACGCCTTTGCGGGTTTTCATCGGCGGATTACTTCACGCGGGCCTTCCACCGCACGACAGGAGTGTCGCCAAGGCAGTACCGGACGCCCCCGGCACGATAGAAGCCTCCTCAGCAGGCCTGTCCCAACCTATTCAGGGGCCTAACCGAAGGTTATTGCAGGAGTTCAAAGGTTTTTCGGTCTACCGCCGTTTCCAGCACGGGGTACCATTCTAAGGTGATCCGCCAATGGCGGATCAGGACGTTCATCACTGGTGGGCAAGCCACCAGTGCCACACAGATGCCGCATTGCGGATGCGAAGATCAATGGGACGTGAATGTATCGGAGATGAACAATGGCGAAGCTTGCGATTAACGGCGGAAAGGCAATCTCGAAGGGTGTCAGAATAACATGGCCGGCGGTGGCGGCCGACGACGTCGCTGCTGCGACGCGCGTCGCAAAGAGCGGCCAGTGGTGGCGCTACGGCGGGCATGAGGTCGAAAACTTCGAAAAGGAATTCGGCAAGTTCCACGACGCGAAGTACGTCCTCGCGATAGCTAATGGAACGGTCGCGATCGAAGCGGCGCTGCGCGCGTGCGGGATCGAGGCGGGCGATGAGGTGATCGTGCCGAGCGTAACGTTCATCGCGTCGGCGTCGGCGGTGCTTCTCGTGCAGGGGATACCGATCTTCGCGGACATCCTCGAAGACACATGCCAGATAGATCCCGCGGACGCGGAGAGAAAGATCACGCCTCGAACGAAAGCGATTCTTGTCGTCCACTACGCCGGCTATCCGGTGGACATGGACGCGATCAGGAGAATCGCGAAGGCGCACGACCTGTGGGTGATCGAGGACTCGGCGCATGCGCAAGGGACCGAATGGAAGGGTCGTAAGGTCGGCGCGATAGGCAACATCGGGACGTTTTCGTTCCAGCAGTCGAAGTCGCTCACATGCGGCGAGGGCGGAGCGGTCGTGACGGACTCCGAAGACCTCTACAACAAGGCGTACGCGTATCATCACATCGGGCGCGCGCTCGGGGCGGCCAGATACGAGCACACGTCGGTCGGACCGAATTACCGGATCACCGAGTTTCAGGGGGCGATCCTCAGGACGCAGCTCAAGAAGCTCCCGCGCCAGAACGAGACGCGCGCGAAGAACCACAAGGCGCTTGCCAAGGCGCTCGCCGACATTCCGGGGATTCGGATGCTCAAGGAAGACAAGCGCGTGACGAAGAGAGGCTATTACTTCTGCGTGCTTCGTTTCGACGAGAACGAGTTCGGCGCAAGCCGCGACGCCTTCATGGCCGCGATGAACGCCGAGGGAACGGCGCTTCTCCCCGGATACGGCAAGCCGGTGTACCAACTGCCGGCGTTCCGCGATATGAGCTTCGGCCGCAAGGGCTGTCCGCTCACGTGCGGCCACTACAGGGGCAAGATGGACTATTCCAAAGTGCACTGCCCCGTCGCCGAGGAAGTGAGCGCCAGGCGGCATATCACGATAGGCAACGATACGCTCTTGAGCACCGAAGCGATTGATCTCATCGCGGATGCAGCGCACAAGGTCTACGAGAACAGGGCGGAGCTTAGGAGCTTCAGGCGGAAGTAGACGCCGACCGAAAGCAAACCGCCCGCGCCGGGCTATGAGGGGACCCCGAACGGATAACAGCCACAGCCCGGCGACAGGCGGATCGATATCGAGAGAAGGGGCCCGCCGGGCCGGGCCCCTTCGGCATTTCAGGTACTACCGGCGCTGCAGCCGCCTGGACAACCGCTATCGACAGCGCCCTCGGCGATACCGATTGCACGTCCCGGGCATTCACTTTCGCAGCTTCACTTCGCAAACCGCTGCCGCTGCCCCATGCGTTGAAACCAGACCGGACCGGACTTTAGTTGCGGTGCAATCGTATCCGGATCTTTCGACGCGTATGGCGGTGAAAAGGATCTCCGGAATTTCAGTTTTCGCGCAAATGGCGGCGGACGGCAGCGCGGAGAACCGCTGCGCCCGCTGAACCGCTTAGGCGGATTTGACATAACGCGTTACTTGAGCAATACTTAAGGTGGCAAGGCGTCCCCGCCGGCGCTGAGGACACCGTGAAGGGTCGCGCCCGTTAGCCGGGGCGCGTATATGGAAGCAGGAGGAAGTTCAGCGGAGAGGACGCCCGGCTCGAGCGGCGTACTGTGGCGCGAGGAGGACGGCGCGTGCACAGAAAAGACATCAAAGCGCTCCTCATAGACGACAGCGAGGACGATGCCCTGCTTTTCGAACGGCACACGAGCGGCATGGACTCCTTTGCCGTCAGTCTACGGCATGCCTCTACGCGCCAGCAGGCCGAGGCCGCGCTTGCCGGCGGCGGGTTCGACGTGGTGTTCTGCGATCTGTGTCTGGACTGGGGCGTGTCCGGCCTCGACATCATGAGAAGCGCAAGGGAACACGCGATTGGCGTGCCGTTTGTCATCGTCACGGGCGCCAGCGATGAGGCCAGGGCGATTGAGGCGATGAAGAATGGCGCGTACGACTACCTCAATAAGGCCCACCTCTCAACGGAACTCATCGAGAAGACCATCCGGTGGGTCCTGCAGCGCACAGAGCTGGAGAGGGAGCGGGACAGCGCCATGAAGAAACTGGCGGAGCTCAGTGTCACCGACGAACTCACCGGCATTGCCAACCGCAGAAGGCTGATGGAGAAACTCGCCGAAGAAACCGGCAGAAGCACGCGCACGAACAGACCCTTCGCTCTTATGATGCTGGACTTGGATCATTTCAAGGAAGTCAACGACAGGCACGGCCACCAGGCGGGAGACCAGCTGCTGCGCGACTGCGCGGCGGCTCTCAAAGCGAACCTCAGGCCAATTGACCTTGTGGCGCGCTACGGAGGGGACGAATTCCTCATCGTGCTTCCTGAGACGGACATGGAAAACGCGCGTGTCGCAGGCGAACGCATGCGGGAGGTAATCAAGCGCTTGCGGGAATCATGCAACACCGTGAGCATCGGGGTAGCCGTGTGGGCTGCCGGCGACGACGTGGAGGCGATCATGTCCCGAGCGGACAAGGCCCTCTACGAAGCCAAAGCCTCGGGGCGCGACTGCGTGGCCGGAGCGGCGTGCTGAAACTATCTCGCGGCGTCCGCATCAGAACCCCTGGCGGCGGAAGAACTGCTTGACCGCGTCGCAGTATTCGTTGCCGCCCTCCTGGTAGAAGCCCATCCAGAACCAGGGGATCCAGCCGCGGCGGACCATTTCGTCAACGAACTGCGCGGTGAACACCCACATGAGGACGTTGTTCATAATGCCGCCGATAGCGCCGACCTTTTCATCGTAGCCTTCGATCTCGACGAGGGCGTCCTCAGGCGAGAGATTGTCGATGAAGACATCCGAGAGGGATCGCAATTCCTGCGCGCCCGCCGGCGCGATTGACACTACAAACATGCCGAGGTCGCGCGATTTCCTCGCTTCGGAGAGTATCTTCTCCGAGTCCGACTCGATCGCCGCGAGCAAATGAATGTCGCCCTTCCTCATGTCCCGCCTGAACGCGTTTGTCATCATCGGGCCGCTTGCGACGCCGGTAGCTTCGCATTGGACTCCGCCGTGGCCGCTTGTGACGTAGTAATGGCCGCCCCCGCCGATGGCTTTGGCCACGGTCGGCGCGCATTGTGAAATGAGATCGCGCTGTGGGCCGCAGGCGGCCGTAACGCGGTCGATAAGCGTGTCAATCACCGCCGCAGCCTTGTCGCTGCCCGAAGTGCCCGGATTCTTCGCTCGATTGGCCGCCTCCGCCTGCATCATCCAGAATAGCGCCGCGAGGGCGTTGGCCGAGCTCGGGCACAGTTTCATCTCGGGGATCTCGGGGCACGTCACGAGGCCCTGTTCATAGGGGACGTGGCTGTCGACTATCATGTCCGCCACGTCCTGCTGGAGGATTCCGAGCGGGCTGGGCTTTACGAAGCCGCGCGGAAAGGAGGGGTTATCCTGGTAGCAGACGGTAACTTCGGCGATGAACACCCCCTGCTTTCGCGCGTTCACCACGTTTTCGTTGACGTAATTGGTGACAAGGATATCGCCTTTGCGCATGTTTTCGTAATCGGTATCGTCCCATTCAGTGTTGCTGCGCAGGATGCCGGGATTGCCCCTGTTGGACTGGTCGAATTCGAAACGGCACATGTGCCCCTGCTTGGCCTGCATCCAGACATTGCCGCCATGGGAAAGTACAGAGGCCATGCGGCCGGCGAGGTCGGCAATCGCGGGCATTTCCGTACGCTTGATGGCTTCGAATATCGAGAGGGTGCCTTCGAAATACTGGTCGCCGAAGGGTTTTGTGTGACCCCAGGTGTGCTCGGGGCTCCTGGTTATCGGACCGCCAGATACTCCGGCCTGGCTTTCGGTAGATTTGCTCGCTGCCTTACCTCTGTTCATAAGCTCATGCCCCCACATGAACAATGAATGTCGAAGCTTTATACCCTCAAGTACGGCAGTTGGCGAAAACAAAACATCGCCTTAGGCGCTTCCCCATTGTACGACGGGCAGCCGCGCGGAACAGCCTTTGGCTGCTTGATGTTATGGAAATAGGCAAGGGCCACGGCAATCCCCTTTCAGCGCCCAAGCGTCAGCCGCGTTGGCAGTGCACGACAGGCCCGTCACCAAGGTGCGACTTCGAACAGGAGCAACCATGAGCCGAGAGCGCGTGTGCCGCGATTCGATCCTGCTTGTCCTGATGCTGTGTGCGACCTTCGTCGCGTCGGCCATGTTCTGCGGATGCAGGGCGCTGCCTGTCAAGTATACGGCGGCGAGCTTCGCCACTGAGGCCGGTATCGAGAGCTCGGCCTCCACCTTTTGGAAGTCTTCGCGCCTGCCGGACATATGCGGCGAAGCGGCGCGCGAGCAGGCCGCCAGGGCCAAGGAGAACGCACCGTTGGGCGAGGGAAGCGTCGCAGCCGGCGTCCCGCAACCGCCCCGGATCGCGATAGTTGAATTCACCGTGGAATACGTCACTACCAAGCTCGAAACGCCGTTCAAACAGCAGGCAGTGGCGGGAGCAACGGAGTTCGGCTACATCGGCCTGCCGGTGACCCTCCTTGGCGTCGGAAGGAAGAGGATTATTTTCGACAACGACCTCAAGACGTATCTTCCCGACAAGCTCTACAATATCTTCGTCAGCGAGATGGAGAATGCGGGGTATGCGATTCTTCCGGCCGGTGCCGTCAGGCAGGCGCCGGCTTATTCGGACTTCGTAACCTTGGCGCCGGGGTCAGCCAAGCCGCTGGAGTTTCTTAATGTAGTCGGCTCGGATACCGGACGCACAAAGAACGTGGAGTACTGGCCCGCACAGGGGCTCTCGACCATCGTTGGCGCAAGACGAGGCAGCGTCAACAAGATTGAGCGGCAAGTCATAGCCCAGACGGGAGCGGATGCCGCGCTCAGGATCCGTGTAAGAGTGGGCGTGTGGTACGGCTTTGCGTCGCTGGAGCGCGAAACGCGCGTAGAGGTGACCACGCCGGAGCATTCCGGCAAGATCACAGCCAAAAGATCGCTTGTGTCCGATCAGATAGTGATCGATAAATCAAAGTTCAAGGTATTCCAGGGGGTGGTGTACCCCGTGAAGACGAACCTTTACACTGAAGCGATGGCGAAGATGTTCCCCGCCTACGTCAAGATGGCGGCGGAAGTGCTCAAGTGCAAAGCTCCCCAGGTAGCAGTGAGATAGGGCCATAGGAGAACGCCAGCTCCTCCAGCCACTCGGGGATTGCTGCGCCGTCGGAGCCCACCAGGCAGTCCGAGGACCTTTAGCGCACATGATGCCGTTTTCGGGCGACGCATGCGTCGCCCCTACGAAATCGGCCCGCATGTATGCCGCAATCTCCGATCACACATGGATTCCGTCAGAGTGCACTTCCGCCTTGTGCCATTTCCCCCGCAGCCTACAATTGTTGCGGTCTCTTTGGCTCCGGCGGCACGGAGGCGAGGTGGATTCATGGCATCGAACGAATGGAAGGTCATCCCCTCGGACGCGGCGAGGCTGCGTACGCTTGCGGCACGAGTTGCCGAAATAGCGCGCGACGGCGTCAACGATGAGTACGCGCGGCTGTGGAGCTTGAGCAATTCGCTCAAGGGCGAGCGGCCGATGGTGATGATCGAGCATCACGGAATACGCGACGAGCTCGGCATTGAGGCTTCGATCGCGTGCGTCGAGGAATGGGCGCGTGGAGTCGAGTCGGAGCTCGTGCACACGATCTATCATTTCGAGAAGACGCACGACGACGTCGTCGTGGCGCCGTGGTTCAGTATCAATTGGGCCGTAACGGAAAGCGACTATGGGGTGCAGTCGCCCAAGACGTACGGCCACAACGAAGGCAAGCTCGCAAGCTACCACTGGGAAACGCCCATCAAGGACCTCGACAAGGACTTCTCGAGACTTCATCCGCGCACGTTTTCCGTAGACCGCGAGAAAACCCTTCGCTGGAAGAAGCATCTGGAGGACGTCTTCGGCGACCTCTTGCCCGTAAGGATACGCGGCACCTTCTGGTGGACGGTCGGAATGACGTGGCACGCGATAAACCTGATCGGCCTCGAGAACCTGATGCTCTTCATGTATGACAATCCCAAGGGGCTGCATCGCCTGATGACCTTCCTGCACGACGATCATATCGCGTTCGCTGAATGGCTCGAGAAGGAGGGGCTCTTCACCCCCAATAACGAGAACGACTACATCGGCTCCGGCAGCAGGGGCCATACGATGGAGTTGCCGCGCAAGGGTTGGAAGCCGGGCGACCGCGTCACCATGAAGGACCAGTGGGTGCTCTCGGAGTCGCAGGAGACGGTCGGGGTGGGACCGGAGCTCTTCGCGGAGTTCGTATTCCCCTATCAGCTCGAGATCGTCAAGAGGTTCGGCTTGCTTTATTACGGATGCTGCGAGCCCGTCCACAGCAGATGGCACGTTATAAAGCAGTTCCCCAATCTTCGCAAGGTCTCAGTGAGCCCCTGGTGCGATGAGGCGTTCATGGGAGAGGCCCTCGGCCGCGATTACGTGTACTGCCGCAAGCCTAACCCAGCGCTCATCAGCACGGAAAAGTGGGACGAAGAGGCGATTCGCGAGGATCTGCGCAAGACGCTTCGCGCGGCCAAGGGCTGCAATCTCGAAATCGTGATGAAGGACGTGCACACGGTTAGCGACCAGCCATGGCGCCTCGGCCGCTGGGTGGAGATAGCGCGCGAAGAGATCGACAGGCGTCCATGAACGCCAAGGGGGATGCTATGAAGAAGGCGACGTTTACCCTGAGCAGGGAAAGGAAGATCGCCGAGATCGATCCGCGGATGTACGGGTCATTTATCGAACACCTCGGACGCGCGGTGTATGGGGGCATATTCGAGCCGGGGCATCCGACCGCTGACGACGAGGGTTTCAGAAGGGACGTCCTCGCGCTCGTGAAGGAGCTGGATGTCCCCATCGTGCGCTATCCGGGAGGGAATTTTGTAAGCGGCTACAACTGGGAGGACGGCGTCGGACCTCTTGAGAAGCGGCCGCGGCGCCTCGAACTCGCCTGGATGACGACGGAGACCAACCGTATCGGCACCAACGAGTTCTGTTCCTGGGCGAAGAAAGCCAATACGGAAGTCATGATGGCGGTTAATCTCGGCACGCGCGACATCGACGCCGCGCGGAACCTCGTCGAATACTGCAACCACCCCGGCGGGACCCACTGGAGCGACCTGCGTATAGCCCACGGCGTGCGCGAGCCGCATGCGATCAAGACCTGGTGCCTCGGCAACGAGATGGACGGCGAGTGGCAGATCGGCCACAGGACTGCCGACGAGTACGGACGGCTTGCCTGCGAGACGGCCAAAGTCATGAAGTGGGTCGACCCCGGTATAGAGCTTGTCGCGTGCGGGTCTTCGGGCAGGGGCATGCCCACGTTCGGCGCTTGGGAAGCGACGGTCCTCGACCACTGCTACGAGCACGTGGGCTACATTTCGCTTCATACCTACTACGCGCGGCGCCGGTGCAAGAACGACATGAACTACCTCGCGAAGCCGCTCGACATGGATTCGTTCATCAGCGCCGTCGCCGCAACGTGCGATTACATCAAGGCGAAGAAGAGCAGCCGCAAGACGGTGCAGCTTTCATTCGACGAATGGAACGTCTGGAGCTTTGTCAGCAATAACGATCCCGCCACGAAGCGCTGGGACATCGCCCCGAAGCAGGCGGAAGACGTCTACAGCCTGATCGACGCCCTTGTCTTCGGCGGCATGATGATCGCGCTTCTCAGACACGCCGACCGCGTCAGAATGGCCTGCCTTGCCCAACTTGTGAACGTGATAGCGCCGATCGTGACGGCAAATGGCGGGCCCGCGTGGCGGCAGACGATCTTCTATCCGTTCCTTCACGCGTCGCGGTTTGGACGGGGCGCGGCAATGAACCTCGACGTGAAGTCGCCGGCCTATGATGACGCCGACTTCGGCTCGGCGCCGTACGTTGATGCTGTCGCGGTTGTGGACGAGGCCAAGGGGACGGTGACCGTCTTCGCCGTGAATCGCAACCTCGAAGACGCGATTTCCGTCGAAGCGGATATAAGGGACTTCGAGGGATATGCCTTCACGGAACACGTTGTTATGGATCATCCGGATATCAACGCCGCAAATACGCTTGCACACCCCAATAGCGTTGTGCCTCACTCAAAGAGGGGCGCAAAGGTGAAGGCAGGAACTCTGACCGCCGTGCTGCCTAAGGCTTCCTGGAACATGATACGTCTGGCAAGGCATGGCCGGGAGAGACATAAGTGAGCGACGACAGACTCGCAAAGCAGATAGCATTCATTGTGGAGATAGATAAGCTCAAGAGTATCTACCGCCGCACGCTCCTTACCGATGGGAGCCGCCACGACAACAGCGCCGAGCACTCCTGGCATCTTGCCGTGATGGCGATGGCACTTGCGGAATACGGCGCCGAGCCCGTTGACGCATGCCGGGTAATGCAAATGGTGCTCGTCCACGACCTCGTGGAGGTGTACGCAGGGGATACGTTCGTCTACGATGTAGCGGCGTCTCAAGACAAGGAAAAGCGCGAGCGGCTTGCGGCGGACCGCATATTCGGCATGCTGCCGGACGACCAGGCGCGGGAGTTTCGCGTGCTGTGGGATGAGTTCGAATTGAGACAGACGGGCGAGGCGCGTTTCGCGGCCGCCCTCGACCGCATGCAGCCTGTTCTCAATAACTATTACACCGAAGGACACGCCTGGCGCTCCCATGGAGTAAAGTACAACGATGTCATCGAGCGCAACAAGCACATCGCGGCTGGTGCGCCGAAGCTCTGGGAGTACGTCAAAGCCCTCATTGATGACGCAGTGACCAAGGGCTATCTGGAAAAAGAGTAGGCTCAACTCTCGCACACGTCGCGGCCTTTGCATTCGAGCGTTTCATTTCTACAATACGTCACCATTCGAATAGTCCTTCAGGGAGCACAGCATGGCGATCGACTTCTCCAGGGCGCGGTGGGACAAGATCAAGGAAGACTATGGCCGATGGTGGGCCGGCGAGCTCAAGCGGCCGCTCATCAGAATCACAACCTGGACGCGAAATCCCGACAAGGCCGAACCCCGCGTCAAGGACACCCCACACCTCATCTATGACCTCTCCGTTTCAGCAGACGAGATCGTCGACAGGTGGGACTGGCAATTGAGCGGCGTCAAATACTACGGCGACGCGTATCCTTCGGTCTGGCCGAATATGGGTCCCGGCGTGCTCGCCGCTTTCATGGGCGCAAGACCGATCCCCGCGGACGACACGACCTGGTTCGAGCCGGACAAACCACGTGAACTGGCGGACATCCACCTCAAGTTCGACCCGGAGAACGTTTGGTTCAAGCGCTGCCTGGATATCTCCCGCAAAGCTGTCGAGCGATGGGAGGGGCAGGTGCTTGTGGACGTGACCGATCTCGGCGGCAATCTCGACATCGTGTCGACGTTCCGCCCGTCGGAACTGCTGCCGATGGACCTCTATGACAATCCCGAAGAGGTAAAGCGTCTTGGCTGGGAATCGCACAGGGCATGGTGGGAGTGCTTCGAGGAGATCAACAAGGCCCTCCAACCCATCAACCCCGGCTATGGCGCGTGGCTTGACATCTACAGCGACGTGCCCTACTACGTCCTCCAGTGCGACTTCTGCTACATGATCGGCCCGGCGATGTTCGACGAGTTCGTCAAGCCGGAGCTCGAGGCGACGATAAAGCGCCTCGGCAACGCCTACTACCATCTTGACGGCGTCGGACAACTGCCGCATCTCGACTCGCTCCTCTCCATCAAGGAGCTCAAGGGCGTTCAGTGGGTCTTCGGCGACGGAAAGCCCGGCATGACGCACTGGCCGGAGGTCTATCGCAAGATCCGCGATGCCGGGAAGACTATCTATGTGTACGGAACGCTCGACGAATTCGACACCCTCATCGGACAGCTGGGCTCTGCGGAGGGGGTTGTCTTCAACCTGTGGCGCGAGAGACAGTCCGACAGCGAGATAAAGGATTTCCTCGCGAAGTACAAAGTCAAGTAGCGTTGGCGCCGGAGGCGTCTCTAAGGAACGGCATGCCGATAGAATTCTCGAAGAGCCGCTGGGACAAGATTAGAGAGGATTACGCGCGGTGGTGGGCGGGCGAGCTCAAGCGGCCTCTTTTTCAACTGCGACCGAAGCGTGACCCCGGCCGCCCGGCGCCCGGCGTGTCCGGCGAATGCCCCCTACTCATGTACGATCCCGATGCGGCACCGGAGCGAATCGTCGACATCTGGGACTACGAGCTTTCGTGCATAAAGTACGTCGGAGACTCGTTCCCCTGCTACTGGCCCAATTTCGGCCCCGGCGCGGTCGGCGTCTTCATGGGTGCGAAGGCCGCGCCCGAAGAAGAAACCGTCTGGATAATGCCCCCCTCGGATCGCGGCATCCGCGACATACATCTGCGGTTCGATCCTGACAACGCGATATTCAAACACCACAACGCCATCTGCCGTGCCGCGATGGACAGGTGGAACGGGCTTGTCCAGATGTCAATGACCGACCTCGGCGGTAATCTCGACGTGGTTGCTATATTCCGGCCGGGCGAGAAGCTTCTCTTCGACCTCTACGATAATCCCGACGAGGTCAAACGCCTTGTTTGGGAGGCCCACAGCGCGTGGTGGGCATACTATAGGGCGATAAGCGACATGTACGGCGCGCGCAACCCGGGCTACACCGCATGGCTGCCCATGCTCTCCGACGGCCCCTACTACGTGCTCCAATGCGACTTCTGCTACATGATCGGCCCCGACATGTTCGACGAGTTCGTGAGACCGGAGATCGCGGCAACGGCAAAGAAGCTCAAGAACTCGTTCTACCACCTCGACGGCGTGGGGTCGCTGCCGCACCTTGACTCCATACTGTCGATTCCGGAGATCAAGGGCATCCAGTGGGTATTCGGCGACGGCAAGCCCGGCGTTCTCCACTGGCCGCACGTCTACAGGAAGATCCGCGACGCCGACAAGCTCCTCTACCTGAGCTGCTCATTCGATGAGTTCGACACGGTCGTCAACCGTCTCGGTTCGGCCGAGGGGATAATACTGAGACAGTGGGAGACAAATGAGTCCGAAACGTCCATAAGGGAATTTCTATCGAAGTACGGCGCTCTTTGACGCGCCGACGAGGTGTCATCTATGAGAACTGCAACCATCGACAACATCCCGTTTGAGCTTGATGAAAGCCAGGTCTTCAAGGCCCTCCACGTGACCAGCGACTCCGACTACGCGGAGACCGTAAGAGGCCTGATCAAGGAGGCCCAGAGCATCGGCCGGCCGAAAGTGATCTACGGCGAGGCCTACGTTGAAGAGAAAGGTGACGATTTCGCCGTGATCGACGGCGTGAAGTTCTCGAGCCGCGTTCTCCGCGTCAACCTCAATAGCGCATACAGGGTCTTTCCCTACATGGCAACATGCGGCAGGGAGCTCGAAGCATGGGCGGCATCGGTCGGCGACATGCTCGCGAGCTTCTGGGCCGACGGAATCATGCAGATGGCGCTCGGCCCCGCGCGCGAAGCGGTCATGAAACGCATCGACGAGGAGTTTCACCCCGGCAGGACCTCCACGATGAACCCCGGGTCGCTCGAAGACTGGCCGATAGAGGAGCAACGGCCGCTCTTCAGGCTCCTGGGCGACGTCGAAGGCGCGATTGGCGTGAGGCTTACGGAAAGTTGCCTCATGCTCCCAAAGAAAAGCGTCAGCGGCATGCGGTTTCCATCCGAAGCCAACTACGAAAACTGCCAATTGTGCCCGAGAGAGGTTTGCCCCGGACGCAGAGCGCCGTATGATAAGAACCTGTACAACGCGAAGTATAGGCAGCGTACGACATAGGTAGTCTGTGTGAACGGGAATACCACAACAAGGCGGCAGCATCTCAAGTCCGTGGGCCTTGGCGCGGCGGCGATCGCGGCGGCGCGGCTGGAAGCGATTGCCGGCGGCGAAACGCCTCTGCGCAAGGCTCCTGGAAAAGATGCTTCGGCGGGTGCAAGAATGCATATTGTGACTTTGAGTTTCGACGACGGGTTCAGGAAGTCCAACATCAAGATCGCGGAACTCTACGAGAAGTACGGCCTCATCGCGTGCTTCAACATCATCGCGACCGCCGACAGATCGGACTTCGCCATCCCCAACGAGACATTGAAAGGCTTTGGCGACTGGGCCCTCTGGCGGGAGCTTGCCGCGCGCGGTCACGAGATAATGCCCCACGGCTACAAGCACATCAATCTGACCAAGGTTCCGTTCGACGAGGCCAAAGAGCTCACCCTCAAGTGCCTCGACGTCTTTGACAAGGAACTCCCCGGCTTCAAGCGCGAGCGCGCGGTCTACAACTTCCCCTACAACGCCTCCACGCCTGAGCTGGAGGCCTGGCTGCCGACGGTCGTCAGGGCGTTTCGCACGGGGTGGGGAGCGATTAACCCCCTGCCGACGAAAAAGACCGTGAAGATCACTACGCACGCAATCGGTCCCGAGAACTGCGAGCGCGACCTCGATAAGTGGATCGACGAACTGCTGAAGCTTCCGTCCGGTTGGCTTGTCTACAATACGCACGGCCTCGACGACGAGGGTTGGGGCCCTATCGGCAGCGTCTATCTCGACAAACTCCTCGACCGGCTCATAGGCATCCCGACCGTAAGGGTGATGCCCACCGGCCGCACGCTCGACATGCCGTAGTCACAAAGGAGGTAGACCATGACCGCCCTCAGTGTCAACGTCAACAAGGTCGCGCTTCTTCGAAACACCCGCGACGTGGGCTATCCAAGCGTCCTGGCGGCCGCGCGCGCATGCATCGACGCCGGCGCGCACGGGATCACCGTCCACCCCCGCCCCGACCAGCGCCATATTCGGCCTGCCGACGTCTTCGACCTTGCGGAAATGCTCGCCGGCGAGCGCGGCATCGAGTACAACATCGAAGGCAACCCCTTTGCCGGCAGGCGCGGCACGTACCCCGGCTTTCTGGCGCTCGTCCGGAAAACGTGCCCGACTCAGTGCACGCTCGTGCCCGATACGCTTGCGCAGTCGACAAGCGACCACGGCTGGGACATAGCGAAGGACTCGAAGCGCCTGCGTCCGCTTCTCGAGGAGCTTCAGGGCCTCGGCATCCGCGTGAGCCTCTTTGTCGACCCCGTGCTCGACATGATTAAGCGCGCCAAAGATCTCGGCGCCGACCGCGTCGAGCTCTACACCGAGCCCTATGCGAGCGCCTTCGCGCACCGCAAGAACCTCGCCGCCGTCTTTGCCCGCTACAAGCGCGCCGCCGCCCTTGCCCGCAAGATCGGCCTCGGCGTCAACGCCGGCCACGACCTCAATCTCGATAACCTGCCGAAGTTCATGGCCATCCCCGGCATTCTCGAGGTCTCAATCGGCCACGCCCTCGTCGCCGATGCACTGTGGATGGGGTGGCACAGGACGGTGAGGGCGTATCTCGCGGCGATCAAGAGCAAATAGGCAGGTCGATCACTTCGTCGCCGGCGGCTCGGCGTACATGGCGTACAGATACTCGTCCGTCAGGACATAGAGAACCCCATCCGCGATGATAAGCGGCCCGTAGGCGCCCCGCCTGATCTGCGAACGCCATTTCTCCTTGGCCGTATTCCTGTCTGCGCAACCGATGAAATGCTGCCCGGAAAGGCTCATTATTGGAAAATGAACTACCCCGCCCCGAGGGGCGGGGTTTCCTTATGACGGCACATCCTGCGCCGATGGGTACTCCGCAGGGATGCGCCTTGGCAAGCACGCAGAACTTGC
>Ga0315282_10002081_pt1 | contig 37297 bp, 37 predicted proteins | sample YL17G07_20_MG_FD_203693 | JGI IMG/M metagenome (GOLD analysis project Ga0315282, IMG submission 203693) | Sediment microbial communities from Yellowstone Lake, YNP, Wyoming, USA - YL17G07_20 | ecosystem: Environmental > Aquatic > Freshwater > Lake > Sediment | place: USA: Wyoming | collected... | reverse complement strand
CCGAATTCCATATTGAAACAACGGTCCACCGGCTGGTAGTGCATCTGCCGGTTGAAACGTTCACGCTCGGTCATCGTGCCGCGCCACTTCGGGCGGATGGGGGTGATAGTCATAGGGATATTATAACAAGGTTCTTACCTTGCGATCGCGCAGTATCCTGTAAGGAAGGTTTCCCAACCCTTCGCAAGGAATTCGTGGATTTGTTTTGGCAGGGGATGAGCTAAGCTAATATGATGGATTTTTCTCTTAAATTTATTTTTATATGGTAGTGCTACAATATTTTTAATCGAAGTTACCACGCCAGCTATCCTGATCTGAAAGATTTGTTCTTCATCATTACTTGTCGATCGATCGGTGAAAAAAGGAAGGTGGTTATGAACTCGATGGCAACTGAATATAAATTCAACCGTGGAAAATTCTTTCTTCAGTGGATGCTGGTAGCTATGCTTGGCTCAGGAATTGGTTTACTCATCAATGACGCCGGGCCATACAATTTTCTAAGTTCTCATATTAATAATTTAGTATTCGGTTTTGGTTTCCTCGTAGCCAATGTTATTATTGGATATGGCGGGCAAAAAATTTTTCAACACCATCTAAAAGTTGCCTGCATATGGTTTCTGATGACGCTCATTGCCGCAATTCCGGAAGCTATTTTAATCGGATTAATTTACTCTTCTATGTCCGATAACTCTGTAGATAGTGATTTCGCTATGATTCTGGTGGTTATTGTCATCGCTTTGTTTTGCGTGTTTATCTCTAGTATATTGCAATAGCTGGCATTGCGAAGAATTGTAAGCCGGGCAGGCCATTGGATCTGGATCAGCGTCTTGTGTTCGTTCTGCTATGTGGTTTGTTTATTACTGTTGGGGCCAATCCGCTCAACTCTTTCAATTCCATTTGATAATTCTATCGTAAACATATTATCAAGTTTTGTCGAGGGAGTTATCCCTGGAGCAGTGAGTGGTGCGATCAGCGGTGTTTTACTATTGTGGTTGCTGAGAAAACCTGCTTTGCAGGCAGGATAGTTCAAATAACAACATCCCCATCCCAAAAATTGGGTTGAGGTTTTCTGAAACCCGATCTATATTTCTACCCTTAGCCAACCTTGCGAAGGTCAAGGCAACCTTCGCAAGGTAATCGCAAGCAGACGTCTTACACCTTTACCCGCTCACTTGCGGCGGTTTTGCGCCAGCACCCCGGTCATGGTGGTGTTGAACATATCCATCCCCAGCTTGAACCCGGATGCCTCCAGCCTCGGCGAGAACAGCGGGCGGATTCCGGCTGGCTTTACTTCGCCGCCCACTTTGCCATCCGTTGACACCCCGGTTTGTTCGAACTTAAAGATGTCGCTCATCACGATCACCTCCCCCTCCATACCCGCCACTTCGGCAATCGCCGTAATTTTACGCGTCCCATCTTTCAAGCGCGACTGCTGCACGATCAGGTCAACCGCCGAAGCAATCTGCTGGCGGACGACCTTCAGTGGAATATCCATCCCGGCCATCAGCACCATCATCTCCAGGCGTGAGAGCGCATCGCGCGGGCTGTTGGAGTGGATGGTAGTCATCGAGCCATCGTGCCCGGTGTTCATCGCCTGCAGCATATCCAGCGCTTCGCCCCCGCGGCACTCACCCACGATAATGCGGTCGGGACGCATGCGCAGCGAGTTGCGTACCAGGTCACGGATCACCACCTGCCCGTGTCCATCGCTGTCGGGCGGCCTGGATTCCAGCCGCACCAGGTTATCCTGCTCCATGCGCAGTTCGGCCGCGTCTTCGATGGTGACAATCCGGTCGCCCATTGCGATGAAACTCGAAAGCACATTGAGCAGCGTGGTCTTGCCCGAGCCGGTGCCGCCCGAGATGACGATATTTAAGCGCGCCATCACGCACGCTCGCAAGAAATCCGCCATCGCCCGCGTCAGCGATTTGAAATCGATCAACTGGTCGATCGTCAGGTTTTCCTTGCCGAACTTGCGGATCGTGATCGAAGGCCCATCGATGGACACCGGCGGGATGACGGCGTTGACCCGCGAACCGTCCGGCAAGCGCGCATCCACCATCGGGCTTTCGGCGTCCACTCGCCGGCCGAGTGGAAGGATGATGCTCTCGATGATGCGCATCACGTGCTCATCGCTCTCAAAGGTCACGTCTGTTTTGATCAGTTTGCCCCGACATTCGATAAAGACGTCCTTAGACCCGTTGACCATCACCTCGGTGACATCCGGGTCGTCCAGCAGGAACTGGATCGGGCCATAGCCCACCAGGTCGTCCACAATTTCTCGGAAGAGCTGGGTCTGGATGTTATCCGGCAGTTTGAGTTTGGTCTGGGCGTAAACTCTGGCCAGTCCCTCCTGGATGGCGGTTAACCGCTCAGCCGGGGAGGCCGGTGACTGGTTCAAATTGGTCGTTACCGTGCTGATCAGGTAGGCCTTTAGCTTGAGCAGGCTAGGATCCTGGGTGCGCATCACCCAAGGCGGCATGGGGATTGTCATGGCGGCCTCCTGCTATTCTGGCATGTCGTGCCGGTATTCGAGCGGCATCAGCCACACAATCTGCGCCCGGTTGACAACCAGGAAGTCGCTGGAAAAGACGACCTGCCCATCGAGGGTGAGGATTTCCGCCTTGGTTATCGCAATGAAATTCTCCGGCCGGTTGATTTCATCCGTAAAGCGGTCACCTTTGCGCACGTATACATAGCCGCGGATGCGGTGGGTCAGCGTCTGGATCTCGGAAAGGAACGCATCCTTCCGGATGACGTCCGTAAAATACTTGCCTTTTTCATCCACATCGAAAATCATAAGGATTCTCCTTATGGCAATCGCCCCAGGCGGGTGATCGCCGTCCCAGCAGAATAAAGCTGTCTACCCATTTACTATACCGCTTAAGCTGCCGGTTAATGCTTAAAGAATGCTAACAGTGTGGAATCATCAGATTACACAAAGCATGCCCTACATACACACCACCCGGTTGCGCCCGGTCTTCCTGGCCGCATACAGGGCTGTGTCGGCGCGCCGGATCAGGTCATTCACGTTCTCGTCTTTCTGGGTATCCATCTCCACCGCCCCCAGACTAACCGTCACTTGAATATCACCCTATTCAGTCTGGATGCGCAGCACGCCCGCGATCTGCTTCAAGACCACGTCGCCCCATGAATGCCCAAAGGTGTCCGTGAAAATCCCTCTATAACCACTGCCCTTTCCCGCTCTCCTTCAGCCGCCCCACAAGCTCGCGCACTTCTTGCTCGCGCGCCCGCGGGCAGACCAGCAGCGCATCGCCGGTATCAACGATCACCAGCCCCTCCACGCCGATCGTGGCGACCAGGCGCGACCCGCCGAAGACCAGCGTGTTGTGGGTATCGATGCCCAGGAACTCGCCCGCAACGGCATTGCCCTGCGCGTCGACCGGCAGCAGGTCGAACAGGCTTTCCCAACTGCCCACGTCGCTCCAGCCGATCTCCACCGGAAGCACCGCCACATCCCCGGCGCCTTCCATGATGCCGTAGTCGATGGTCTGCTTTACGACCTGCGGCCAGACACGCTCCAGCACGTTGTGATAAGCCGGCGTGCCCAGGGTCTCCGCCACCATGCACAACTGCGCATAAAAAGCGGGCATCTGGCGCTGGAACTCGTCCAGGATGCGCTGCACCTGCCAGATGAACATGCCGCTGTTCCACGAATACTCGCCGCTGGCAACCATCTGGCGGGCAGCTTCCAGCGCCGGTTTTTCGACGAAGCGTTCCACCGCAAAGACCGCAAAACCACCCATCTCGCCCAGCGGCTGGCCCTGGTGAATGTAGCCAAAGCCGGTGGAAGGCGAAGCCGGCTGAATGCCCAGCGTGACCAGCTGCCCCTGGCGCGCCACCTGGAACGCCGCGCTCACCGCCCGCCGGAAGCGCTCCGTTTCGGAGATGAAGTGGTCGGCCGTCAGCACGACCATCACCGCCTGCGGGTCACGCCGGAGTAAGTGGATGGCTGCCAGCCCGATAGCCGGCGCAGTGCCACGCCCTTCGGGCTCAACAATGAAGTTCTCGACCGGCAGTTCGGGCGCTTGCTGCTGCAGCAGGGCGGCATGCTCGCCGCGCGTCACCACGAAGATACGTTCCGCCGGAAAGTCCGGCGCCAGGCGGTCCACGGCATGCTGGAACATGCTGCGCTCGCCCACCAGCCGCAGGGCCTGCTTGGGTGTATTCTGGCGGCTGAGAGGCCACAGGCGCGTCCCCGACCCACCAGCCATGATTAAAGCGTAATCCATATCAGCCTACCTCCAATAGAAATTATTAGTAACTATCCAAGCTATATTGTCAAAACCCCGAATTTGAGATGTTTGCGGGTGCTTCGCACCCGCAAACATCTCAAATTCGGGAACTATCCCACGAATCATTGTACATTATAAAGATAAAATTACAAATGTCTTTTAATGAAAGCTTCTAATACTTTATGCTGATTATTAAAAGCCGCGCAGGAAGGTGCTCTCGCGGCGCGGCAGGCCTTCCTTCGGGGCGCGTTTCAACACCACATATTCCAACCCGTGCGCCGCGCAGAACTCCCGCTTCTCGGGTTTGTCGCCGTCTTCATTAACGACATAGATATCCGGCTTGATCCGTTCCACCTCCGGCTCGGCATCCATCCAACCGCTGCCTGATGAGACCAACGCCTGGTGGACATATCGGACCGCCTGCACCATGTATCGCCGCTCGTCCTGCGGGAAGAGCGGGTGCCCCGCGCCTTTCAGCAGGCGCACGTTGGCATCGTGCCCCACCACCACGTACAGGTCACCCAGGCCGGAGGCCTCTTCGAAGAAACGCACGTGCCCGGAATGGAACCAGTCGAAGCAGCCGCTCACGATCACCTTCTTGCGCCCGGGGGTGGCATCCGTTTCAACCGCCGGCGGCACGGGAAAGCCCAACAGGTCAGCCCCGCTCAACACCCGGTAATCAACCCCATTCTGCTGGCAGAAGGCCCGCCGGGCCGGGCTGTCATTGCCCTCATCCCAGGCCCACACCACCGCCTGGCCGCCGTCCGGGTCCTGGAACAGGCCGGGCATAGCCCGCGGCAGAGCATCCACCCCAACCGGCTCATCCACCAGGCTGGTCTGCGCCACATAGCGGATGGCCTGCATCAAATACTGGCGCTCGACCTGTGGGAACCGGGGGTCTTTACCGGTCAGCCGACGCACCACAGCATCCGACCAGATCAGGGCATGCACCTTCCCCAGTTTAGCGGCTTCATTTAATAAGCGCACCTGCCTGGAACGGAGATCGTCGAAACTACCGCTAACGACTACTTTCTGCATAACCTTTTGCCACCCGCACCCTGGCGTGGAAAGCACCCGGCACAGGTTCATTCGACGCCACATAAAAATAACCACCGCCCGAACCGGAGAACATGGCCCCGGCATAGCGTTTCTGATAGTAACCCAGCAAGCCCATCAGGTCCAGCTTGATGGTGGGGTGCCTGACCACATGCGGCAGGAGGGTCTCCCAACACAGCATGCACGCGTTGAACGAAGTCCCCAGGGCCTGCAGGTCACGCGCTACAATGGCGTTGTAGCAGTCCTTTCCGGTCTGCCCCAGGCGCTGGACCCAGCGCGGGTCAAGGTTCTGGATACCCAATGGTTTATAACCCTGCGGGCGAGGCATTACCGGCAGGATATAGATGACTTCATCCAGCCAGCCCGCTACCTGCGGGTCATTGTTGGATTCGACCTGCACCGGGAAGTAACCACCCTCATGGGCGAAATCGTAATCGATGCGGCTGACGCCGGGGTAGATCAGTCCGACCATATCCTGCGAGCCAGAAGGCTCAGCCAGCCCCAGGTTTTCGGCGTGGTAAAGCTGCCGCACCAGCTCAGCCAGATCGCCCTGCGGCAGGCCGCCCGGCCACAACTGCTGCGCCACTTTGCGGGTGCTGCTGGCCATGCCGCAGCGGTCCATGAAATGGAACTGCGGCTCAACCGAAACCACCACCATTGAGCCGGGCGGTTCAGGATTGTGTTTGGAAAGAAATGGCTGGTCGATCCACCCGCCCGCAAACGCCATGCGGTGGGGAATCTTGCCGATCAAATCCGTGATGTCCATGGACCTCCTAATCTTTTTCCGTCACAACCCGCTTGCCGGCTTTGCGGTCGGCGTACTGCTGCTCGATCCAGGCGTAGGTCTTGGCCAGCCCAGCGCGCAGCGGGGTAGACGGCTCCCAATGTAGGATGCTCTGGATCATGGTGTTATCGCTGTTGCGCCCGGCCACGCCGCGCGGCGCATCCAGCACATACTGCCGTTCCAGCTTGACCCCGCCGATTTCTTCGATCAGGCTGACCAACTGGTTGATCGAGACCAGCTCGCTGGTGCCCAGGTTGATGGGGGTGGCGATCAGCCCGTCGCAGTGCATGATCTGGTCAATGCCCAGGGTACAGTCATCGATATACATGAAGCTGCGCGTCTGGTGCCCATCGCCCCAGATCTCTATCTCGTGCTCCCCGCTGTCCTTAGCCTCGATCACCTTGCGGCTGAGCGCCGCCGGGGCCTTCTCGCGCCCGCCGAACCAGGTGCCATTGGGACCATAGACGTTGTGAAAGCGGGCAATATGCGTCTCGAGCCCGCGCTCCGCCCAATATTCCTGGCAGAACATCTCCGACATCAGCTTCTCCCAACCATAGCCGCGCTCGGCCATTGCCGGGTAAGCATCCGTCTCTTTCAAAGCGCGCACGTCGGGGTCCTGCTGCAGGGTGATGTTGTAAGCGCAGGCCGAAGAAGAAAAGAAGTAGCGCTGCACGCCCGCCCGGTAGGCGGCTTCGATCATGTGGGTATTGATCAAGATGCTGCGCAGGCACTGCACGCGGAAGCGTTCGATGAAGCCCATCCCGCCCATGTCGGCGGCCAGGTTGTAGACTTCTACGGCATTCTCCACGGCGCGCACGGCGCTCTCATTTTCGGCCAGGTCCAGGCACAGGCATTCGACGCCCGGGACGCGCTGGTACCATTCCGGCAGGGGTTTCTTGTCAATGGCGCGGATGTGGGTGAAGCCCTGATCGTGGAAATAGCGCGCCAGCGATCCGCCGATGAACCCGCCAGCGCCGGTGATGACGATCAGGTCATCCTTGTTCAGTCTTGTCTTAGCAATTGGATTGGTCATTTTTCCTCTTTGAATAAATTGAATTTTACCAGTTATGGGTGAAGATCCTCACGACAGGTGGAGCTTCGCGACTCCGCTCGACTGGCGTACGATCACCTCGGTCGGCAGGATAATTTCTTGAAAAGGCCGGGCAGCCGGGTTTTCCAGGCGTTCGAGCAGCAGGCGGGTGCCGGCCTGGCCCATCTCGTAGGAGGGCTGGGTGGCCACCGTGAAAAAGGGGAAAGCCACCATGGCCGGCGGCAGGTCGTCAAAACCGACCAGCGCCATATCCTCCGGTACGCGCAGCCCGGCCTCCTGTAAGGCTTTCAAGGCCCCAATGGTGATGAAGTTGTTGGCGGCGACCAGCGCCGTCGGGCGCGGCTGGGCGGCCAGCGCCTGCTGCGCCATCTGGTAGCCGCTGGCCTGGCGGAAATCGCCGTAGAACACCATCTGCTGGCGCTTCGCCAGACCGGCCTCGTTCAGGGCGCGCCGGTAGCCGGCCACCCGGTCAGCCGAAGTCGAGACATTCTTTGGCCCGGTCAGCATGGCAATACCGCGGTGACCCAAGCCGAGCAGCAGCCGGGTCAACTGGTAAGCGCCGTCCTCCGAATCACAGCGCACCACGTCGGCCTGGACATGCGGGATGCGGCGGTCCAGCACCACCACCGGTGTGCCGTTGTGCTGGAGCATGCGCAGCGAATCGGGGTTGCTGCGCGCCGGCACCAGCAGGATACCGTCCACCCGCTTCTGCAGCAGCACGCCCAGGTATTTCTGCTCCTCGGCTTCCGATTCGTCGGTATTGCAGAAAATGACGGTAAACCCGGCGTCGCTGGCAGTGTCTTCCACGCCGCGCGCCAGGTTGGTGAAGAAGGGGTTGGTGATATCCGAGAGCACCAGCGCCAGGGTGTGGGTGCGGCGGGAGCGCAGCGAGCTGGCCAGCCGGTTGGGCACGTAGCCCAGTTCAGCGACCGCCGCCTCGACCCGCTGGCGCTTATCAGCGCTGATATAACCGGTCTGGTTGATCACCCGGCTGACGGTGATGGGGGCAACCCCGGCTTTCCTGGCAACATCATAAATGGTGGTCATATAAGGCGTCTCTCGAATATGGTATCCATACCATGAAATCGATACCATAATAGCACGCCGGATGACACCTGTCAAGGGAGAAAAATAATGTAAAATATTCCTAAAATACCGCAATTCTCGAGGAAAAAATTGATCATCACCATCCAATATCTCGAAGATGCGCCCGAGCTGGCCCAACTCGATGAGCACGCCGTGGTCGAAAAACTGCAAGCCGCGCGCCGTATTTTGCCCATCACCCACCTGCTCATTGGCTGGCATCTGCCGCCGCGCCTGTTAGAAGCCTGCCGCAGGGAGGCCGAGCGCGGCGGGATGCGCTTCATCCGCTGGCACCCGCTTTTAACCGGGGATGGCAGCTTCCAACCCCGCCTGCCCTGGCAGGTAATCAACCTGCAAGACGAGCCGGTGCGTGGCTACCACAATATGCCTGAGTTCACCTTCGTCTGCCCCAACCACCCGGCAGTGCAGGACGGCATCCAGCAGCGCCTGGCAGCCTTACTGCAGCAAGGCATCTACCAGGGTTTCTTTCTGGACCGCATCCGTTTTCCTTCGCCCGCCGCCGGCCTGCTCGAAAACCTGGGCTGTTTTTGCCCCTACTGCCGGCAAAAAGCCGCCGCTTGCGAGCTCGACCTGGCACAGCTCCAGCACCGCCTGCTGCACCTGACCGCCCAATCCGGCGGGCGCCAGTTGCTGGTGGAAGCCCTGTTAAAAATCCAAAGCGCGCCTGCCGCTGACCCGCTGCAGCAGGAGCTGCGCCGCTTCCTCGATTTTCGCATGCACTGCGTGACCGCTTTTGTGGCCACCCTTGCTCAGCAGCTCAGGCAGGCTGGGATGGAGATCGGGCTGGATTGTTTTTCGCCCGCCCTGGCGCAGATGGTCGGGCAGGACCTGCCTGCTCTGGGCGCCTCGGCCGGCTGGATCAAGGTGATGAGCTACGCCCATACGCTTGGCCCGGCCGGGCTGCCCTTTGAGCTGCTGGGACTGTACGACGAGCTCACCCGGGGGGCGGGTATAGGCGAAGCCGAGGCGCTGGACTGCCTGAGCCGGGCTGCCTGCCTGCCCCTGCCCGCCACGCGCCTGGGGTTGGAATGCCAGGGTCTCTCATCGCAGGCGCGAGAGAGCGAGCTGCGCCGCGGCGTGGCTGCCAGCCCGGCCCCGCTGCTGGCGGGTTTCGAGCTGATCGAGATTGAGGGGGTGGCGCAGCTTAACCCGGCACACATCTCCGCTGACCTGGCGGCCGTCCGCCGCGCTGGCGCCGCCGGGCTGGCTATCTCATGGGACCTGTGGCACATCCCGCTCGAACACCTGGAACTGGTGCGCCGGGAGTATTTATAAGATATTATTCTTACAGGATTTGCGGTTGCTGGTAGGGGCACAGCGGGCATAAACGATACAGCATATTTTCAATCATCCAGCCGTGCCCGGTCGCGGGCGGAATATCCTTCCGCGGGGCTGGGCACGACTGGACGGTTTTAAATGTAACGTATTGATTAGGACTATCGTGCCCCTACGACTTTATCCTGCCATAGGTCCTGTCTATCCTGTAAACTCTTCCGCTTACTTCAATTCATCCACGTTGGCCTGGATTTTACGCAGGGCGTTGGCCACGTCATCCACCCCGGCCGGGCCGGCGCGGAAGACATTCTCGTCGAGCCAGATGGCTTCACTGCTCGTGGCGCGTTCGGCGGCGGGCAGGTGCATCTTGTCGAACTCGAAATATTCCGGAAAGGCCGACGGCACCGCCAGCCTGGACATCTGGGGCTGGAAAAGGGGATAGTGGTGCATCGGCTCACTGCCCGGGTCGCACGGAATGCCCTCGGTGTGCAGCGCCGCACTGACGATAAAGTGGTCGGCGCCAAAATCTGCGGGATTGATGGCAAAGATATAGCGGTAGAACGAGCGGGTGGTGTGTCGCGGGTCGCGTTTCAGCACGCGCACGCCGGGGATATCGCTGAGGGCTTCATCCATGTAGGCCGCCATCGCTTCCCGCTCCTTGGCCTGTGCCGGGAAGCGCTCCAGCGCCACGTTACCGAGCGCCGCTTGCAGCTCGGTCATGCGGTAATTGGCGCCCATGGTGTATTCCTGGCCGGCTTCGTCGTGCGGCCGGCCGCAGTCGATGATGCTGGTCGCGCGATCCGCCAGCTCCTGGGTGCGGCACAGCAGCATGCCGCCTTCGCCGGTGGTCAATATTTTGGTGGATTGAAAACTGAATGAGCCAAAATGGCCGAAAGAGCCTGCGCCACGGCCGCGCCACTTTGCGCCGTGGGCGTGGGCGCAGTCTTCGACCACCACCAGGTCGTGCTTCTCGGCGATTTCCATCACGGCATCCATATCGCTCATCTCGGCGCCTAAATGCACCACGATGATCGCCTTCGTCTTGGGCGTCAGCTTCGCCTGGATGGATTCAGGGTCGATGCAGTAGGTTTGCGGGTCGATATCGGCGATGACCGGGATGGCGCCCGCCGCCATGGGAGCAGCCGCGGTGGCCTGGAAGGTGTAAGCCGGCACGATCACCTCATCCCCCCAGCCCACGTTGGCGGCGCGCAGCGCCACTTCCATGGTCACCGTGCCATTCATCATTGCCACGGCGTAGGCGCCCCCCTGCATTTCAGCAAAGCGGCGGGTGAATTCTTCGGTTTGCGGGCCGGGATATGGATGCCCGCCCCAGCGGCCGGACCTGATCACATTGGTTACTGCATCCAGATCGCGCTGGTCGAAGACCGGCCAGTCGGGGTAGGGTTGAACACGGGTGGGGACGCCACCGTTGATTGCCAGCTTAGCCATAGTTTTTTATCCTTTCAAACCGGTCAGAATGGCGCCCTGGATGAAGAAGCGCTGTGCGAAGAAGAAAATCAACAGCGGCGGGATCAGGGTGAGCAGGGTGGCAGCCATTAAATAATTCCAATGGGTATTACCCAGCTGGCTCATATAATGGCTGAGACCCAGCGGCAGGGTCAGCAGGTTTTGGGAATTCAAGTAGATCAGCGGGCTGCGAAAATCATTCCAGCTGTCATAGAAAGAAAATATGGCCACCGTCGCCAGGGCGGGCTTGGAAAGCGGTAAAATGATGCGCCAATAGATGTCGAACCATGTCGCCCCGTCAATTTTAGCGGCATCGTCCAGCTCGGTGGGGATGGTCATGAAGAACTGGCGCAGCAGGAAGATATAGAAGGCGCCGCCAAACCAGTAGGGGATGATCAACGGGCGGAAAGAATCCAGCCAGCCCAAATATCTGAAGATCAGGTAGACTGGCACCAGGGTCACTTCAGACGGCAACATCAAGGTGCATAGCAGGATGATGAAGAGGATATTCTTGCCCGGGGCCCGCAGGCGGGCAAAGGCGAACGCCACCAGCGAAGAGGAGAGCACCATCCCGAGCACCGCCAAGCTGGACACAAAAACGCTGTTGCGGTAATAATTCAGGAAAGGCACAAAGGTAACCGCTTCTGGGTAATTACGCCAGAGGATCTTCTTGGGGATCCAGGAGATGGGAACGTGAAAAACCTCACCATTTGCCTTAAGTGAGGTGGATAGCATCCACGCCAGCGGAACCATCAGGATTAACGCCCCGATCAGGATCAGGATGGTGTTGGACCACAAGCTAATCCTGCGGCGGGTGGTTTTGCGTTTATACCAGGGTGGCCGTTCAGCTTCAGACGGATGGTATTCATTTTGGGGGGCGGGTATAGGTTCTGTCATCGAGGTTCTTTCAGCTTGCGATGCTGCCTTCGTAGTAAACCCAGCGGCCAGTAAGTCGGAAAATCAGCAGGGTCAGGATGAGGATGATAAGGAACATCAGCCAGGCCAGGGCGCTGGCGTAGCCCATCTTGAGCCAGTGAAAGGCATTGTTATACAGGTATAACCCGTAAAACAGGCTGGCATTTGCCGGTCCCCCGTTGGTCATAATATAAGCCGGAGTAAAGATCTGGAAAGAGCCGATCACTCCCAGCACCAGGTTGAACAGGATCACCGGCGACATCATTGGGATGGTTACGTTGGCAAACTTATCCAGGGTGGAAGCGCCATCGATTTCAGCCGCCTCATAAAGGTGTTGAGGAATGCCCTGCAGACCAGCCAGGAAGATGACCATCGGCGCCCCGACGCTCCACAGACTCATCAGGATAAAAGCCGGAATGACCCACTGCCGGCTGAACAGCCATGCCGGCCCCTGGATGCCAATCGCCCGCAGGGCGGAATTGAGCAAGCCGAAATCCGGGTTGAGCACCCACATCCACACCAGCGCCACCGGCACGCCCGAGATGATGGCCGGCAGGTAATAGATCGTGCGGAAGACGCGGATTCCGTGGATACCCTGGTTCATCAGGATGGCGATCAGGAAAGCGGCGGTCAAACCCAGCGGCACTGCCCCCAGGCTGTAGAGCAAAGTGACCTTGAGCGCCTGCCAGACCAGTTCGTCATTGATCATGTTGGCATAATTCGCCAGGCCGATCCACTTGGGGGAGACAATTAACGGGTATTCGGTAAAACTGAGTACCAGTGAAGCAATGGTAGGACCGATCGAAAAAAACAGGAGACCCAGTAGCCAGGGACTGGCGAACAGGTAAAAAGCGAGGTATTCTCTGCGCAGCAGCTTCGAGGACCGCTGCCGACCTGCTTTGGACTTTGCTGCAACATCTATCGATGACATAAAGGGTCTCCTGAGTTAAAGTGCCAGGTGGTCGGTCAGCTCAGACCCGCGGTGGTGTCCTTGATTAACTGGTTGATCTTGGGAGTGGCATCTTTGATGGCCTGCTCTGCCGTTTTCTCACCCAACCAGATCACATCTAACATGGGCTGCAGCGCCTGGTCATTGATCGGGCTGAAATTGATCGTCCAGTTTTCCAGGTCGATCTGCTCGTACTTGGGCGCATCGATCATGGTCTGAAATTCCTGTGCGGTCTTTTTGGGCATGAGTGCCTTCTGTTTATCGACCCAATAACTGGCAAGAGATTTCAGGCTGCTCTGTGGGCCGTATTCGACCGGGTAGATCTTCTGGGCTTCGGCGCCGACCATGTATTTGAGGAACTGCCAGGCGCCTTCCAGGTTCTTGACTCCCTTGATCATGCTCCAGAAGTCAATCCACACGTGCAGGTGACGCGGGTCGCTGCCGCCGGGCGGGAAGGGCGCCGCGGCGATGCCCCACTCGAAATCGGTGATCTGCTGGAGGGTGCTCAGATCTCCGATGTTACCGAGATACATGCCGACCTTTCCGGTCGTAAAGGGGTTCTGGTTAGCAGCCGCCAGACTTTTCTCCTGGGCTGGGGAGGTGGCACTTTTGTCTTTGAGCACCATGTCGGCAACCCACTGCGTCGCAGCAATCGTCTTTGGGGTAGTGTCGCCAATCCAGGTTTTCACGATGCCCGTCTCGTAAACATCCGGAGTGAACCAGTCTGTGCCAAAAGACCAGCCTGCCGGCCAATTTGGGTTGTATATTCTCGAGCCCAAGGTGTTGGTCGCCGGATCGGTCAGTTTTTTAGCGAGGTTCTGATAGGCCATCACGTCCCAGGTCTTATCGGTCCAGTCGGTGGTCAGATCCGGCAGCCCGGCTTTTTTGAACAGGTCCCGGTTGAAATAGACCAAGTGCGGCCAGGCATCCAGCGGCAGCGCCAAGTACTGGCCTTTGTATTTACAGCCCTTCAACGCATCCTCGTAGAAGTCGGTCAGGTCCATTTTATCGCGGGTGATGAAATCATCCAGCGGTTGGCTCAATCCCTTAGCGGCGTAGTAGCGGTAGCCGCGCGAAGAGAACGGAGCATAGATCGCCGGCGGATCGCCGCCGGCGATCATCAGGTCGAGCTTGGTGATGTAATCGGCGCCGCCTGGGGCATAAACGCGGTTGATCTTGATGGTCGGGTTCTGGGACTCGAACAATTTAATCGTTCTCTCAAAGTAGTCTTCCTCGCCTGAGCCTGAACGCAGCAGGGCCGGCACCGGGGCGCTAGCTTCTTGGGCGGGCGGGGCGCTGGTTGCAGCAGTACCAGGGGCGGCTGTGGCCGGGCCGGCTGGGGTTGCCGGAGCGCAACCTGCCAGCACAGCCGCGCTGGCGCCAGTGGCGATGCTCACCATCTTCAAGAAATTCCGGCGGCTCATCTGTCTTTTCATGGTATCCTCCTTACTTGATCTAGTATTGGAAACACCAGCGCATCTCCAATGGGGTTGAATTATTTGGTTTATGTGCCCGTAAGCTGGCCCAGGCAAACTGAAGGGTTTAAGAATTGAAAGGGGAAAATAGGAGTAAAAATACGATATGGGTGGAATGATATATATTATTGTACTCATTGCTTAATAAGAGTCAATAGGAATTCAACTGAACGATCAGGGCGTTTTCGTGCTATAATGTTTTCAGTTTATTTCTGTTTTTCAACAGGCGCAGGAGTGTCTTTGTGGCGCTGCTTCTCGAGAGCAGCCACGGCGCGGTGCGCATATTCGGAAGCCGGCCAAGTGTCTAACACTGCATTAAACTCACGCACAGCCTGCGCGTCGTGCTTCTGGCGCAGATAAGCCACGGCCAGGTTGTAATGCGCAGCAGACTCGTACTTGACACCCAGGAAGCCTTGTCCGGACTTTTCCAACACACCGTTGAGCATAACGATGGCCTCGTCCAGTTTTCCTGATTGCAAAAGTGCCGTTCCGCGATTGACTTGGAGGACAAGGCTGCCGGTCTGGTCGGGCCACAGGCGCACCGCCAGTTGATAGATACGCTCGGCTTGCGAAAAACGCCCTCTCTTGGCGAAGATAGTGCCAATATCCACCAACAGCCGCACACGCATAGTAATCAGGTATAGGAAAAGCAGAAAAAACACCGGATGAACAGAGAAGCTCGTCAGCGCGGCCAGGCCACTCACCAGTCCGGTGAAAACCACCCCTTCGATGGCAAACCGCAAAGAAAGTCCTTCTCGTCTGAGCAGAGATATCCCACCAAAAAGGATAATGTAAGCGAAACCAACGAAAAGAAGCAAAACAGGTAAAGTCATAGAAAACTCCATGAGTAGCAATCAATATCTAGTATACGGCTCTTGTAGTGTTTGTCAATGCAATCAGTAAAAAAAGTAGGGAGATGACGTTTCACAAAGAAAGAAGGGAGGTGAATTTTCACAGAGGATCATAATCAAATGTTCTTCATCCAGGCATAAATCCGAAAATCGGGCGAAATGCCAATCGTCTATCAATTCAACTTGAGGAGGATTGTGATGAATGCTGTTATCACTTTAATCATCGGCATAGCTACGATCGCCTTGGGCTATGGCTTATATGCCAAGGGCATCAACAAGAAGGTGATCCAACCGGATGAGAAAAAGGCAACGCCGGCCAAGATGTATATGGATGGCGTGGATTTCACTCCCGCCAACCGCAACGTGCTGTTTGGTTACCAGTTCAAATCCATTGCTGCGCTGGGCCCGATCACCGGCCCAATTGTCGCTGTACAGTGGGGCTGGCTACCGGCTTTGCTCTGGATCATCTTCGGCACGTTCTTCATCGGATGGGTGCAGGATTATTCCAGCATCATGCTGGGTGTCCGCGAAGAAGGTCAGTCCTTCGGCGCGCTGTCCTATCGCCTCATTTCGCCTCGCTCGCGCTCCATCCTGCTGACCTTTATCTACTTCTACTTGCTGCTCATAATGGCCGCCTTTGGCAAGATCGTCGGCTACGACTTGATGACCAATCCCGCCGTCCCATTGGGCGTATTGCTGGTGATTGTCGTCGGCCTGCTGGCCGGTCAGATGACTTACAAGTGGAAGATGGATATCATCCTGACCAGCGTGATCACCGTTGTGCTGGCCTTCGTGTGCATCTGGCTGGGCACGCTGACGCCGGTGAAAGGGTTCTTCGATAACATCATCAACGGTGCTGTCGTCACCACCGCCGCGAATGGAACTGCGACAACGACCTATGCGACCGTCTTTGGTGGTGTGACGCGCCCGCAGTTCATCTGGAGCCTGGTTGCGTTGATCATCTGTTACTTCGGCGCCGTGCTGCCCATCTGGCGCTGGGCGCAGCCGATCAACTACGTGGCCTTCTGGATCATCTTCTTGGGCATCTTAGCCGGTACCGTTGGCCTGCTGGTCTGGCACCCGGCCTTCCCAGTGGATTTTCCGGCCTTTACCAACTGGAACGGCAACCTGTGCGCCTCGGCAAATTGTTCGGCCATTGACGCGAAATTGCTGACGAACGTGGTGGCGCTTGGGCCCTTGTGGCCGATCCTGTTCGTGACCATCGCCTGCGGCGCGATCTCTGGCTGGCATAGCCTGGTCTCGTCTTCCGGCACAGCCCGCCAGTTGGAGAAGGAAACCGATGCCCTATACGTGGGCGGCGGCGCTATGTTCCTTGAAATGTTCCTGGCCACGCTGTCCCTGCTGACTGCGGTTGTCGGCGTCGGCGCGACCAAGGGCTTTGTTGGCTATGTTGGCATGATAGCGGCCGGCAAGAACGCCGGCATATTTGCCACGGGCCTGAGCGAGATGATGGCCAGGATCGGCGTACCGACCTCGTTCGGCCTGCCCTACGGCTCGGTATTCCTGACCTTAATGGGACTGACCATCATGTACCTAGTGGTGCGCTTCATGCGCGTTGCCTCGGCTGAGTTCCTGGGCGATAATGTACCACTATTCAAGAATACAACCTTCGGCACGATTATTGCCCTGCTGCTCTCGGCCTTGCTGATCTACACAGGCTTCTGGGCGCGCATCTGGGTACTCTTCGGCGGCGCCAACCAGTTGATGGCTTCGCTGGCCTTGCTGCTGGTCACGCTGTGGCTGATGTCCAAGGGCAAGAAATTCCTGTGGACATTCCTTCCATGCATCTTCATGTTCGTGACAACCATCGCCGCACTGTTGATAACGGCCTACAACGTGCTCAGGCAAGTGCTGACCACGCCCAATCTGCCGGTTGACAAGATCGTCGGCAACTGGCTGGCCGGATTGATTGCCATTTATCTGGTGATTGCGGCGATCTTCCTGGCTGTGGACGCTTTCAAGGCCATCGGCCAATTGCGCGCGAAAACCTTGCCCATATCCAGTAAGGCAAATTAGTAACGTCTTCACGATGTGCGACGCACCGCAACGGGTGCGTCGCACATCCTCTTGCAAAAACAATCATGCCACCTGTCCAAGTCGAAGTCTTCACGCCACTGCCAGAGGGCTGGGGCATTTGTCTTTTCTGTGAAATGCTGATCGCACAAGCCAGCCTGGATAAGGCACCTCATGAGCGCGGCCTGGAAGGTATCCGCCCGAATGGCAGGCCGACTTTCAACGCTTCTCCGAGGCGATCCTCAACCTGTCTCTGCGCTACAGTGATTCAGTCATGATCGGCATCTGGGACCCGCGTTCGCTCCAAGGACTGATCAAAGCCGTTCGTTATGGTATCCACCGTTATCCGACGTTTATCGTGGATGGAAAAAAAGGGTCGTCGGACTTGACATGCAGTCGTTAGAACAGGCGTTGCACGCTGCCGGCGCTGTCGTTCAACCTGAATATAGTATCGTGCCGAAGCCATGAATCACAAATCACTATTTGATAGATTCATCAGGGCAATAAGAGAATTCCTCAGAACGATTGGCGATATCATCTACGGCGCAAGCGTGTATGAGATGGTGCGTGACTTGCACAAAGAACGTTCCCATCTCGATCATTTATTCATTCTCATTGTTTTTGGCGATTTTCTGGGTGTGCCCGTCCTGCCACCTTATTACACCCTGCGTCTGTTGCCTTTCATCGTGCCCAGCATTACTGTCTGGAAACGCAGCATGTTGCGCGAGCGCGACCTGACTGACATGTGCGACCAGGAAATCACATAAATGAATTTTTGCGGTAGAATTAATTACATCGGGATCATATTCTAAAATTCACTACCGGACAGTTTCTAAACACGAATGTACGAATGACACAAATAATTCTTAAAAGGCACTTAAACCATTTTTTATTCGTAAAATTTGTCATTTCGTGCCATTCGTGATAAAAGTATCCGGTGGCAAGTTCTAAAAAAGGAGTGCCATATCATGCCTGAAGAGAAAGAAAAGAAACCCAGTTGGTTTGACAGCTTCAAGAGTGTCCTATATGGCATGGCTGGCCACGACATGGCCCGCTACGCCCTAAAAACTCGCGGCAGCATGGAGCACCTGTTCATCCTTATCACGATGGGCGACCTGCTCGGTATCCCTATCCTGCCGCCCTACTACAGCCTGCGACTGCTGCCTTACGTGGTGCCGCAAATCAGCACCTGGAAACGCCGCATGTTGCGCGAAAAAGATCTGACCGACGCACTCGCATAGGAGCCGATCATGTCAATGCGTGAAGTCTTTGAAAAAAATCCCGATAGAAGATACATCATGTATGGCGGCAAGGGGGGCCTGGGCAAGACCACCTTCTCGGCCGCGACTGCTTATTGGCTGGCCAAGCAGGGCAAGAAAGTGCTAGTCTTTTCCGTGGACCCGCAAGCCAGCCTCTCTGATATTTTCAAGCGTGACATCTTCGGCAAAGGGCCGGTCGAGATCATGCCCAACCTGTTCGCCCAGGAAATTGACGCCGACCGGCGTATCAAGGAGTATCAGGAAGAAATCCGCCAGAAAATTCGCGATATGTACGGGATGACGGAAATCCCGGAAGAGATCGAGAACTACATCCAGGCAGCAGCCGCCGAGCCGGCGATGGAGGAAAGCGCCATCTTTGACGAAGTGGTGGACATTGTCGGAAGCGCCAACTACGACTATTACATCTACGATCTTGTACCGTTGGGTCATGCCCTTTACTACCTGAGCATGGCCTCGGTCTATGACCAGTGGATTGATAAGATCACTGCCCTGCGCACCGAGATGGATGAGTACTCCAAGGTTGCAGCAGTGATGCGGCGCGACAAGGAAAGCGAAGAGGATCAAATTCTCAAGGAACTGCAATTCATTAAGCACCGTATCAACGTATCCTCCAACATCCTGACGGACAAATTGAAGACCGCCTTCTTCTTCGTCGTGACACCAGAGGAAATGGTCATCCTGGATACGAAGAAAGCCGCCTGCCTGTTCGCTAAATTTGACGTGCCGCTGGCTGGTTACATCGTCAACCGCGTCATTCCGCCGGAACTGGCCAGTCAGAACATCCCCGCCTACCTGCGCAACCGAATGGAGATGCAGACAACCTACCTGAAAGAAATTGACCAGGTCTTCTCTGGCGAAGTCCTTACGCGCATCCCAGAATTCGAGCGTGATATTACCGGCCTGCCCATGATCGAACGCATGGCAGATGTGATGTTTGGAGGTAAGTGATGATTGAGACATCCATGCAACAATACATGGCCCAAAACTCGAAACTGAAGTACATCTTTTTTGGCGGGAAAGGCGGGGTGGGTAAAACCGTGATGGCTGGCGCGGCGGCTATTTGGGCCGCCCAACAGGGCAAGAAGACACTGCTGGCCTCTACCAACCCGGTTCACTCGCTCAGCAGCCTGCTCGGACAGAATGTCTTCGGTAAGCAAACCCCTGTCGAGGGCGTTCTCAACCTGATGGCCTACGAGATTGACACCCATGATACCATCGTAAAATCCAAGAACGAAATCCGTGAGAAAATCGCGTGGTTCCTCAAATACGCTGACATCAAAACTAAAGCGGACGAATTCGTTGAATCGGCTACAATGAACCCATCTTTCGAGGAATCGGCCATGTTCGAGAACATGATTGACTTGATGTTCGACAACGAGTACGAGGTCTATGTATTCGATACCGCACCGACCGCCAACGCCCGCCGTTTGCTGGGCATGACCAGTGTCTATGCGATGTGGGTCAACAAGATGGTACAAAGCCGGGAAGAGGCGACGTCGCTGAAAGATTTGCTTTCTTACAGCAGAAAGAAGAAGGAAAAAGATCCGCTGATGGATTACCTGCTGAACCTGCGCGAACGCATGAGCCACGCCAAAGAACTACTGACCAACGACAACCTGACCTCGTTCTTCTTTGTCACGTTGCCGGAAGCACTGCCGATTGCGGTCATTACCCGCTTCATAGGATGGTTCCGCGAATTTAATATCCCCATCGGTGGAGTGATCGTCAACATGCTGATTGACAAGAACAGCGTCACAAAGGATACGCCCGATTTCGTCAAGAACCGCGTTGCCATGCAGGATGAGCACATGGAAACCATCTGGAAGGAATTCGACGGCCAGGTGCGCGCCATCCTACCACTCTTCGAAACAGAAATACGCAGCGTGGAAATGCTCGAACGAACGGCGCACTTGTTGTTTGCTTGATGGTCAGCCCCTAACTGGCGCGAAAAAAGTCCGGTCCTACAAAGAGGCGGACCTTTTTCTTTTTTGGTCACAAAAAACTACTCCAGCCAGGCCCGAAGGGCGGCGAAAAACGGGCCCGCCTCGCCGCCGCGTAAATCGTCCAGGTTGAGTCGGATGAGCGCGTGCGGCGACCTGCGTTGGAGCGACACCTTCAAGACCGCCTGCGGATATTTACCCAGGAATTCTTTCAACCGGCCTAGCAGCGCTTCGCTTTTCTTGCTGGAGCGGGTAATTTCAAACCGCTCGCCTGATTCCGAGGGGCGTGGACGCCGCACCGCTTCCAGCTCCGCATCCGGCGCGGAGATCAGGTCGGCGCGCACGTACAATTCATCCCGCCGGCCAAGCGCATGGCGGAATGCCCACACTGGCAGGTTTTCGCGCGCTTCCATTGCGAAAAGCAACTCCACTGTGCGGATTGGCGGACGCGCCTCGCGGATGACCAACCTGCCGGCCGAGTGCAGTGCCGTCAGCCATCCCATGCTGCTCAACCCGCCAAGTTCGTCGAGGCCAGCCTTTAGCCACGCTAGCGCGGCATCCGCGCGCCGGTAGTTGATCAGCGCCCCGGCGATATACCAGACCAGCAAGAGGACGCACAGGCCAATCACCAGCCATTGTCCCAGATCCATACAAACCTCCCGGTTCCAATTTCACTCAGTTTAGCCCACTTATGGCATGATGTCAATTAACACATGCACGTTACTATAACTTTCTCAAAGTCGAGGGTGGGCAGTAGAGAGGAGGCAAAATGCCTTGCGAGGGTTAGCATCGAAGAAACGACGGGCTTGAGCGGCGTTATGCAAGGCGATCTGGCTGAACAGTGACAAGATGATGTTATGTTCCGTAGCCAGATTGCGGGTGGCATGCGGCTGAGACATGCAGGTAGAGTCCTCGTGGAAGGTAACATCGCGGCGGTAATGCAGGCCGGTCTCGATTTGCCAATACTGGCGTTTCAAGCGCAGAAGTTGTTTTGGGCTGGCCTGTTGGCGCGAAAGACTGGTGAGGCCAAAGTGGACCATCTGTTCAATCCGGACGATCTGGCCTTTGCGCAGAAAATTGAATTTACGTTACAGGCGGAATACCTGTCTAACAGAGGGCCAGTCGAGATAGGCATTCAGTATACTGCTGAAGGTCAGCGTGCGTTCTTCAATTCGTCCGTGGCCTTTATTGACCGTGCGGGCAGTCTGAAAATCCAATCTGTCCTGGACCGGGTCGAATTGAGTAAACAGGGTCTCAATCGCCTGATAAGTAGCGGGCTGGTTTTCTTTCACGGTCCACACAAAGTCGCCTTGGTTCTGTTTGATTGGTTGCGAAAGCACCCGCTGGGTGTGCAAAGCATCCCCTACCACTATTTTCCCACTCAAATCGACCTCGCCCAATAGCATCTGAGCTATCGGAATCTCGTTTTCATCCGCCTCGATCCTGCCTTGTGCTATAACCACTCCTTGTTCTGGAGCATATACGGCCGACAGCGCCTCTCCCTGCGTCTCACCGGGTGCCATCGTGCCCCGCTCACGCTTTCCATCAAATGCAAGCAGTTTGATCTCCGCCATACTCGTTTGTCCCTGGCAATATTGGCGAACTATTTGTTCGAAAGCTTCTTCGTCCACGATCTGGGCAAACACCCGCCGGTAGGTATTATGGTGCGGCATCTTTGGATAGGCTAAATGCAGCAACTCAATCATCTCCTCTCGACGTGCTTTGACCCAATCGGCAATCGCACTCGGATTATCTGCTCCCCCCATCTTGGCCAGAAAGATCAACACCAGTAAAGTCTCCAGGTTGTATCGCTTGCCACGATCCTTCCGTGGATCGCTTATCTGATTGAAATAATCGTACAGGCTGTTATACTCAAACACTACCCCGTTCTGATAGACTGTTTGCCAGGGCTCAACCATGCTACCGCATGTCCATCTCAACCTCCTTCGGTTTTGTATTGGTTATTCGCACTTCCAATTCAATCGAAAGAGATCATTTTTTATACATTTGTCAACCGACTTTGAGAAGACCATACACTGAACACGACTCTAAAAGCCCGGCTTGGGGGATTTAAAAAGCCGGGCATTTGGGGGTGTCTGTGGGCGAATTAAGGCGAATTTGGATAATAATGAAAATCCGGAATACAACTCCGAGATTTCAAGGTATTTGTCCCTCGACCATTTGTGGATCGTCTATCCGGGTAACGAAGCCTATCCTGTAGAAAAAAACATCACCACCTTGCCTCTCAGCCAATTGGATAGTATCAGAGCGCAACTTTAATTTGGCTTTATCCCCCGCAACCTTGCGATTGCGAAGCAAAGTGCCCCGTAGGGGTATCCTGTAAGGAAGGGTTGGGAAACCATCGCAAGGTTACTCAGAAATTGCTATAATACAGTCATTCAACCATGGTGGGCTGATTAAAATTTCCAGCAGTTTATTTTTCCATAAACCAACATTTTGGCTGCCAGGGGAGGTAAAAAAAAGATGATTATGAAGAAAAAAATCTGGCTGGCGGTTCTATTTCTGTTGAGCGCGGCCTGTTTGTGCCGCACGCCATCTTTCCTCACGCCCGGGCCTAAGGTGATCAACCACCCGGCGCCGGCGCTCACGGTAGATACATTACCTTTTCAGAACGCCGGCTGCGGCGTCAGCCCCGATTACCCGCCGTGCGAAGCAACCAGCCCATTGGGCGAGTTGGGCTGCATGACCATCCGCGATACCGGCCCGCTGTTGGGCGGGTTGAGCCCGGCTTACCCGCTGGTCTACTGCCTCAGCCGCTACCAGCGCGGCAAAAATGACCAGGACCCGGCTCTTTTCCACCGGGCCTGCCTGGCCGGGCAGAATTACCGGCTGGCGCTCTACAAAGATGGGCAGTTCCAACTGGTCAACGACCTGGCTGAACTGCAAGCCGCTTTCGCCCCCATCGAGACCACCGACGAGGCGCTGAGTTATGCCCTGGCTACCACCGGCCTGGACCCGCTGTTCGGCTATCAAAGAAATTCCACTTTTCGCTTCCTGACCCAGCAAATCGAAGATACCAACGTGACCCCCACGGGCAACGGTTACCTGGTGCACCTGTTCGACGGCTATCTGTGCGGCTGCGGCCCGCACACTTTCTACAGCGTGGATGTCACCGTCACCCGGGATGGTCAAATCGAGGTTGGCAAACGTCAGCCAGTCTCAGAAGATCCCAAAATGGATGGATTGTGTATTGACTAAGGAGAAAAAAATGTCGCGCACCCCTTACCGCCTGTTGATTGTTTTAATGGTACTGGCCCTGGTCAGCCTGGCTTGCTTGAACTTATCCCAGCCCGCCGCTGTCCCAAATAGCAAACCCTCCGCCCCGCCGGAGTTAATTCTCACCACGCCAACCGCCTCACAGCCCCCACCGCCGACCCCTTCCCTGCTCAGCGTGACCTTCGAGGGGTTGAACTTCTCGTTTGACCCGGCCATCGCCGCCAGCGCCGCCAACAGCAAGCTGGCGCCGGTCGGCGAAGGGCAGGGCGCCCCCTGGGAAATTCAGCCGGAGACGATCCAATCCAAATTCCAGGGTTACGCCCACCCCGGAGCTTTCATCGATCCGGTGATTTTAGTTTACCCGGTTCAGGATTTTTCCAAGATGAACGATGCCGCCGCACAGCAGGTGGATGAGCTGCGCAATCTGCTGGCGACCCGCCCGGCAGCCGCGCCTGCAAATGGTCTGCCCTTCCTTCCTATCTGGAACGCCGCCCAAATGATGCGCACCAAGATCACTTACCTCGATTTCGCCAACGGCAGCGGCGTGCGTTACCTGACCCAGTACGGCCAGGCCCCCGCGCCGATGAACAACACTTACCTGTTTTACACCTTTCAGGGTTTGACTGCCGACGGCAGGTACGCCGTCTCGGCCATCCTGCCGGTGGCTAACCCGATCCTCCCGCCAGATCCCAGCGCCGTCCCCGGCAATGATTACGCCAAGTTCGACGCCAACTTCCCCACTTACCTGAAAGAAATAGAGACAACCCTCGACGCCCAACCCGACGACACCTTCCAACCTCACCTGGGTTTGCTGGACGACATGATCAAGACGATCAAGATAAATAAATAAAATCGCGCCAAAAGGCATCCCTGCACGCCTTTCGCAGACATTTCGAGGAGGATCTTTATGCAACCTGTATGGAATTGGGGAATTATGATCATCCTGTGGCTGCAGCATTTCAGCCCGGCGCTCGATTTGCCCTTCAAGGGGCTTTCTTTTTTAGGCACCGAGGATTTCCTGATGCTGCTCTTGCCCCTGGTACTGTGGTGCATCGACAGGCGCACCGGCCTCCGCCTGAGCATCCTTTTCCTGTTTTCGACCTATGTCGGCGCCCTCGCCAAGGTAGTTTTCAACCAGCCGCGCCCCTTTGAGATCGACAACCAGGTCAAGGCGCTGGAACGGCCCACCGACCGTGGCTTTCCCAGCCTGCACACCCAGAATGCGGTGGTAGTGTGGGGCTACCTGGCGTACGCGTTAAAGCGCCGGTGGCTGTGGTGGCTGGCGGCAGCCCTGATGGTCCTGATCCCGCTCTCGCGCCTGTACCTGGGGGTGCACTTCCCGACCGACCTGCTGGGCGGTTATATCTTTGGCGGTCTGCTGTTGTGGCTGGCTGTTGGGTTGATGCCCCTTGCTGAGAACTGGCTGGTGAAAATCGGCCTGGTCTGGCAAATCGTGGCGGCGGCGCTGGCGACCATCGTGCTGGTATTGATCTTCCCCCAGCACAATACCGACAGCATCACCGCCGTCAGCTTGCTCGGCAGCGCCGGGGTGGGTATCGCCCTTGAACGGCGTTACGTGCGCTTTGAAGCGGGCGGGGCGCTCGCAAAGAAGGCGCTGCGCTTCGCGCTGGGCGTGGTGGTGGTGCTCATTCTGCGCTTCGGATTGAGCGCCGCCTTCAACGGGTTGCAGCCCGAGCTGACCTTCCGCTTCATCCGTTATTCCTTCATAGGGCTGTGGTTCGTGCTGGGCGCCCCGTGGGTGTTCGTGAAATTGAAATTGGCGGAATCACTGAAGCACTGAGAAGTTGAGGAAAATGAAGATTTCCTGGATTACCGGTTGTCTTTTACTGCTGTCTCTCACGGCTTGCGCAGTCTTCCACTCGCCAACGGCTGGTCCTGAGCCAACCCTGCCGCCTGCTCCGGCCGGGTCGCCGACCAAGCCGCCGGTGCAGGTCACGCCCAACCGCGATTGGAAACTGGTGTGGGCTGACGAATTCAACGGCCCGGATGGCTCACAGCCCGACCCGGCCAAATGGTCCTACAACACCGGCGCCGGCGGCTGGGGCAACGGCGAGCTCCAGTTTTATACCGACCGGGTGGACAATGCCTACATTGAAAAGGGCAGCCTGGTCATCCAGGCTAAAAAAGAAAGCTACCAGGGCATGGATTACACCTCCGCCCGGCTGGTGACCCGCGAACGGGGTGATTGGACTTACGGGCGGGTCGAAGTGCGCGCCCGCCTGCCGCAGAGCCAGGCTATCTGGCCTGCCATCTGGATGATGCCCACCGACGTAGTGTATGGCGCCTGGCCGGAATCGGGCGAGATCGATATCATGGAGCTGATCGGCCAGCAACCCGATCAGGTGTATGGCACGCTGCACTATGGCTCGCCGCATATCAGCCAGGGCACATCGTATTCACTGGCGGATGGCACCAGCTTCAGCGATGATTACCACATCTTCACCGTCGAATGGGAGCCAAGCGAAATGCGCTGGTACGTAGACGACAACCTGTATTTCAGCATCAGCCACTGGTTCACTTCCTCCAACGACGCAAAATTCCCGGCCCCGTTCGACCAGCGCTTCTACCTGCTGCTCAACATCGCCGTCGGCGGTTCTTGGCCGGGCTACCCGGATGAAAATACCGTCCTGCCGCAGAAGATGTACGTGGATTACGTACACGTCTACCAGATGCCGTGGATGATACCCACCCCCCAGACGGATACCACCACCCACCCGGCTGCCACTGCTTCGCCGGGCGAAGCGGCCAGCCCACCGGCGCAGCCCGCCCTGCCAACGGTCAAGGTGCACACCGGCGCTGATCAAAACTATAATATCCGCACCGGGCCGGCTACAACTTATCCGGTGGTCAGGCAGGTGGGCGGCGGCGCTACACTCGAGGCCGACGGCGTCACGGAAGACAAGAACTGGCTTGAAGTGCTCGACCTCGACGGCCCGGGCGGCAAGGCCTGGATCTACCTGCCCCTGACGGATTACGACCCCACTTCCGGCCTGCTGCCGGTGATCCACGATCTGCCGCCCACACCAGCTCCTTGATTTCAGTTCTTATAAGGAACCCGCCATGCTCTCCATTACCTCCGATTATCTGAAAGATACAGGTTGCCCACAGCCTTACCTGCAGCACATCGCCGAAGCCGGTTTCAGCCACGTCCACTGGTGCCACCAGTGGACTACTGATTTCATCTACTCCCGCCCCGAGATCGAACAGATCGCCCGCTGGCTGGCGGAATATGATCTCCATATCCTCAACCTCCACGCCTCAGCCGGGATCGAGAAGAACTGGAACTCACCGCGCGAATACGAGCGCCTGGCAGGCATCGAGCTGGTCGCCAACCGCCTCCAGATGACCGCTGAACTGGGCGCAGACGTAGCCATCCTGCATATGCAGCGCCAGCCGCTCGACCCGGCTGAAATCGTCCTCTATTGGGACCGGCTGCACCTCTCGTTGGATGCCCTGGAACCGGAGGCGCGCCGGCTGGGGGTCAGGCTGGCGCTCGAAAACTATGATGACGACAGCTACCTCGAGGTGCAACGCCTTTTCAGCGAATACAGCCCCGCTTTCCTGGGTTTCTGCTATGACTGCGGGCACGGCAACATGGGGCGCGGCGAAGGTCTCGACCAGCTCGAACGGGTGAAAGACCGCCTGATTGCCGTCCACCTGCATGATAATGATGGGACCGGCGACCAGCACCGGGTGCCCTTCAAGGGTACCGTCGATTGGCCGCGCCTGGCGCAGATCATAGCCCGCTCGTCCTACTACGGGATGGTCAACCTGGAAGTGATCACGAATTACCCCGATTTCGATAACGAAACGGCTTTCCTGGCCGCCGCCTTCGCCGCCGGCACCCGCTTTTCGGAGATGGTTGATCAGGCCCGGCAAGGAGGCTGATGTGCTCAAACGAAGGCAATGGCAGTTGACCGGGCTGGCGCTGATCTGGCTGACCCTGCTGGCGTGCGGGCTGCCAAAAGGCTCACCTACGTCTCAAAATAGTGTACCCGTCCTGCCCACCGCCAGGGAGCTGTCTACCGAATCGATCACCTATCTCACTTTACCCGGCGGTATCCCGCTCACCATGCCGGTGGTAAAGTGCAGCGGCGTGGAAGCGGGCGGCTACCTGGATCTGCGCACCCTCACGGGTGCAGCCAATGATCCGAACCACGTGGAGATGCTGGTGTCCGGGCTCAATAACGGCGCCGGGACCTACGACAACATGTATGTATCGATCAATATCGGTGTGAATGGCAAGTGGTCTTTCAGCGGCAGCACTCTGGTCGCTCAGGTAAAACTGGATGACAGTGGTTCGGGCAGCTTCACTGGCGTGCTCATCACCAACACCGGCGGAAGCTCGGATAAGTATCCGGCCGGAAAAGCCTATCCATTCAGCGCAGAATGGGTCTGCAAGTAAACTCTTAGAGGTAGACATGGCACACCACACAGTAAAATCCGGCTACACCGGCCTGGTGGAGCGCTTGAACCGCTTTCCCCAGGGAGCGCCGCCTTCCGAAACCCTCTTTAAAATTTTATCGATTTTATTCAGCGAAAAGGAAGCCGGGCTGGTAGCGCGGCTGCCGATCAAGCCTTTCCGCGCTGCCCAGGCCGCCAGGGCCTGGCAGATGGACGAAACTGCCGCCCGTAAGGTGCTTGAAACGCTGGCCGGGCGCGCCATCCTGGTAGATGTGGATGGCTGGTACACGCTGCCGCCGCCCATGGCGGGCTTCTTTGAGTTCTCCATGATGCGCCTGCGCCGCGATGTGGACCAGAAGGTGCTGGGCGAGCTGTTTTACCAGTACATGAATGTGGAAGAGGAGTTCATCCGGGCGCTGTTCGCCAGCGGCGAGACCCAGATCGGGCGGGTTTTTGTGAATGAGCCGGCGCTTGCCGCCGTCAAAGTTCCGCTGGAAGTGCTGGATTACGAGCGCGCCAGCCAGGTGATCCGTACGGCCGTGTGCCGTGGGGTTGGGATGTGCTACTGCCGTCACAAGATGCTGCACATGCAGCGCGCCTGCCGGGCTCCGATGAATATCTGCATGACTTTTAATTCCTCGGCTATCTCGCTCACCCGCAACGATTATGCGAGGGCCGTGGATGTGGCCGAGGGGCTGGACCTGCTACAGCAGGCCTACGAAAACAACCTGGTGCAGTTTGGCGAGAACAACCAGCGCGGCGTGAACTTTATCTGCAACTGCTGCGGCTGCTGCTGCGAGGCGATGATTGCCGCCCGCAAGTTCGGCCTGCTGCACCCGGTGCATACCACTAACTATCTGCCGCAGGTGGACGAAGCGCTGTGCAACGGCTGCGCCAAATGTGTGGCAGCTTGCCCGGTGGAGGCGCTGAGCCTGGTTTCGGCCAACGATGCGCACCACCCCAACCGGAAAAAAGCGCACGTCGATGAAAGCATCTGCCTGGGCTGCGGAGTATGCGTGCGCACCTGCGCCGGGCAGGGCCTGGCGCTGCGCCGGCGCGGCGAGCGCGTCATCACACCGGTCAACTCGGTGCACCGGGTGGTAATGATGGCGGTCGAACGCGGCGACCTGCAGAACCTGATTTTCGACAACCAGGTGCTCTCCAGCCACCGCGCCCTGGCTGCCGTGCTGGGCGTCATCTTGAAGCTGCCCCCCCTCCAGCAGGCCCTGGCCAGCCAGCAAATGAAGTCGCGCTACCTGCTGCGCCTGCTCGAAATACTGAAGCTGGCGTAAATTTTTCTGTCATTTCGAGGATCGGCCCAAATACCTACACTGTCATTAGTATGATAAAAAGCGAGGGTGTGGTGTACCCGAAGGGGTAGGTGCACCCTGGGTGTCGCCCCTTTGGTGGCCGCGGGAGTTTGTTGGCGTATGAAACGGATCTCGCAATTACAATGGCGGCTGGCGTATGAATCGGTGCTCGTAATGATATTGGCGCTCTATATTTTCTCAAATAAATCAACCCAGTATTTATTCAAGCTATTGACCAGGTCGATTTTCTTTTGCCTGGAGCCGGCCTTGATCTGTTTTTCCCGAAGTATGGTAGCATTTATATCCGTTGTAACTTCGTAATACACTAATTTATAGACTTTATATTTTCTGGTGAAAATACTTCCCTGATTTTGTTTATTTTCAAGGACTCTTCTTTTTAAATTATTCGTGACTCCTGTATAGAGCACGGTGTTATTTTGATTCGTCAGGATGTAAACGCAGTATTGTTTTTCCACTGTCAATTGGCCTTATTAATGATAAAGGGTCTTGATAGTAATAATGAGATTGCTTCGTCGCTTCGTGGTCTTATTAAGCACGGCATCGAAAGAATCGCTTCTCGCAATGACAGTTTAGGAGATTGGGCCGCTCCTAATAATGACATTGGTTGATGTTTCTAAAAAGTGTCCAGACTTTCGTTCGAACCTTAACTCGGGAAAAGCAAAATACGTTGTGCATTCAAATAATATACCTTTTCCAGCACTTCGTCGGGCAGGAACAGGCCGTAGATCGACCAGCAACCTAAATCGGGGGTCTTGCCGGCGGAGTAATTGAAATATTCGTCGTCGCTTTCGAGGAAACGATAATGGATGCGATAGGAATCGACATCCGGGCCCAGGTCCAGACCGAAGAGGATGCGGTCGGCGTACTGCAAGAAGAACCGGCGGGCGGTGTAAGGCTGGCGGCCCAGCTCGTTGATGCGGGCGGCGATATCCACAAAGGCATTGGGACAGCGGTCAAGCAGCCGGCCGACCCAGCCCAGGTTTTCGGCGTAACAGCCGACGTGGGCGGCGATGAAGATCGTCGCCGGGTGGCGGGCGATCAGGCTGGCCAGGTCCTCGAGGATCTTGATAAATGGCGGGAAGGGCGGGGCGGGGAAGCGCCAGTCCGGGTGGTTGACCAGGGTTTCGTAATGCTCGTTGCGCCCATCCAGTGGGTCGAAAAAGGCCACCGGGTCAGCCACGTGGATCATCACCGGCAGGCGCAGCTCGGCGGCGGTCTGCCAGATGGGGTCCAGGCGGGGGTCGTCCACCGCTGCCAGGCTGCCATGCTGGTCTTTGACGCTCAGGCCGAACGGTTTCCAGACCTTCAGCCCCTGCGCCCCGCGGGCGGCTTGTATGCGCAGGCGTTGGGCGGCCCACTCGCCGAAGCGGTCGCCCTGGGCGGGCCAGGCGGACCAATCAACGCCGCCGAAGACCTGGAAGCGCTCGGGGGCGGGCGCCTTGAAGTGGTCGAGGTGGCGGTTGAGCACATCTTCGCCCCAGCCGCCGTCCAGGTCGACGTAGGTTCGCACGCCGGCCTCATCCAGCCGGTCTAGCAGAACCGGCAGCGGGCGTTTGTCCCAGCCGCCGCCGAAGGGTTCGGCCAGGTGGTTGTGGGCGTCGATCACCGGAAATTTCGGTTGGTTGACCGGGGTGGTCTTGCGGACGAGCGCCGGTTTGGGGTGGAAGTCGGAAAGCAACATGGGGTTTTACCTCTGTAAGAGATAAAAAATTATAGCATATTGCATCTGGCCGAAGCGAACGTCCGGAGTGAAATGGGCGACCGGCTGTGCGCGGGCAGATGGGTTTTGGGGTTATCCTTGAATTATGCCTTTGCGCGGCCTATACTGTAATTGCACATGTATTAATTCACTTTTACCTTAATACTGCCTATTGCCTAAATGAATTGAGGGGTTCAGCCTGCAGAGGTCTATGAGCTGTTGAGCCGCTAAATCACAGCTAAACACATAGTTGTTTGCCATAAGTCAATCACAGGAAATTTAAGTCATGTCAAAGGTACAACGAGATTTAGAGACCCTTACACAAAAATGGTGGTTCTATCTGGCAGTCCTGGTATTATTCTTCCTCCCTTCTTATAGCTCCTTGACGTATAATCCACGCCGCACTTCCGATTTGATTACGGCTGTTTTGTCGCACCCACTCATTTACTCATTTCCCTCCGTTATGTCGCTCTTCAAGATACTCCCTGCCTTGCTAGTGTTAGCCCTGGTGATATGGGGAGACAAAATTTCGCGTCTCTTTGATGTTTACGCCGCAATGACAATTTTACTGCTCGCCCTTTTCCAAAACATGGCGGTGACGCAAGAGTTCGGTTTCGCAGTAATAGTCGGCAATGTGGTAGTTTACGCGTTAGTTTCCTTCGTCTGGTTTTTGGAAGCGGTCCTCAAAGCCAATGTGCTTACTTTTAGGCGGCAACCTCTCTGGCGCTATTGGGTTATCCCGATGGCGTTTCTCGCCTTTTGGTTCCCGGTAAATCCGGAGACTTTGGGGCCGGATTTTTCACCAGCACAACTTCTGACCAATAGTGCTGGGGTGACCCTTTGCATGATGTTGCCGACATACCTGGCGATTCTTATGTTGTGCTATCCCACCATTAATCGCCCCGTTTTACGGATAACCGCTTTCGCAGGAGTTATCACTGCTGGCTTGAACGCTCTGCAATGGTTTTTCTTTACTTCTTATACCTGGCTGGGAATAGTGCATTTACCCCTGCTAACGATATCGCTATATAGTTTGATTCTTTCCAAGAAGAAAGAAGCGGCACCGGTAAATGCCAGAAGTAAGTTCAAAGGGTAGCGCCAACAAATGCGTGGAGCTGACGCCGCCTATTGGCTCGCTTGCGAAGTTGTCTGAAAAGTCCGGCAGCGCGGCTCACACCTTCGATTGGGCGGCAAAGCCCTATACGGCTAGAAGTAAGATGAAAAAAGAGAGGCAACGTATGCTAGAAAAAACGAATCTGCTGGGTGCTGTTGTAGCCGTGGCATTCTATGTTTCGGCCATATTTGTATTCATTTTCAGACTTCTAGGCAAGCCTCAGTACGGGTATTGGATTGGCTATTTTGAATTTCTCTTGGCAATCCCTATGATATTTCTACTCCTGAAAGCCCCACAACTGGAACGACCCGCCCTGTACTATATCCAGATTGGTTGTATGCTGGCATGGTTAGTCGTGGAGGGGTTGCTGGATTACATTCTAAATGTTGACTTCCGCAATATAAGCTGGATGGTGATCAGTTATGTCGTTTTATTCTTCGCGGGCACCGGTGGGATGTTGGGTGTGGCAGGAAATGCTGGACGCGGGTGGAGCATTTCAGCAATCATCCTGTTTTTAATTATGGCTGTACTGACATTTGTGCAACGCGCCGTTACTGGCATGTAATGTAGCCAGAATTGGGTTGCCGCCCAACACGCCCATCCACCTGACGGCTTCGCCTCGGCGAGTTGAGTGAAATGAGCGGCCGGCTGTGCGCCGGCAGGTGGAATTGACTCAACCATATGGTGAAACTTCATCCTCCCGAAAGTGAATGCCTTCGAGTCGGGTTGTATTGCAGTGTTCGTTGATTAAATGATTAAAATAATCTGGCGTTATTTGGCAGTTTTTTCTCCCTTTTTTCCCGTACAATAAAAGCAAATCTTACCTGAGAAGAATGACAGGAAGATGCTTGCCTGGTTTTCGGCGTAGATCCAGGAGATAACCAGAGATGAAAATTGCTCTATTGGCTCCATCGTACCCGCCTATGGTAAGCGGTGCAGCCCTCTTCGTCGAAAAACTGGCCAGGGAAATGGCCAGATGCGGCCACGAAGTACTGGTGTTAACGACCAGCGACCGTTCCTACCCTTATCGTGTGACCGGTCCCCGTTTGATTGTAGAACGCTGCCGGTCGTACCGGAATCCCATGCGGGTTGGCCAGCGCATCGTTGGGTGGCCGCATCGGCTGCTCATGGCACGCCTGGAAGAGTTTGCCCCCGACGTCATCCACATTCATGAGCCTTTTCAATTCGGCTTCTCAAGCCTGTTTTATGGTCGTCGCCAGAGGGTTCCAGTGGTTTTTACCATCCACCAGCTCCCCTGGTTCTTCAGCGCTTATCTGCCAAAAGCTTTCCACCTGCAGCAGACGCTGGAGAAGGTTTTGTGGCGGTATGCTTGCTGGGTGCTGAGACAATGTACCCTGGTTGCCGTACCCACGCAAACGATTGCTGAGGTGGTGCACGCCCATACCGGCATTCTCCCCGAGGTCATCAGCTGCGGTGTCGATCTGGATACTTTCCAGCCGTTTGCCCTGGATTCCGGTGAGGAGGATATTGTCCGCGCCCGGCTGGGTGTTCTCACTGGGTTCCCGATCATTCTCCATGTTGGCCGGCTGGACCTGGACAAGCATGTGGAGCGGGTCGTGCGGGCGGCAGCCCAGGCCATGCAGCAGGTTCCAGCGCAATTGGTGGTGGTGGGAGATGGAACACAAAGGAAAAAACTGATCCAGCTCTGCCGAGATCTGGACATTTTTGAGCGCAGCCATTTTTCGGGGTTCATCCTCCAGGACGGCCTGGCCGAAATCTACCGGGCGAGTGCACTGTTCGTTACAGCCAGCGAGATCGAAACCCAGGGGATCGTGCTGTTGGAGGCGGCCGCCTGCGGGCTGCCCATCGTGGCTGTCCGGGCCACTTGCGTACATGAAATTGTGCATAGCGGAGAGAATGGGTTATTGGTTACCCCAGGGGATATAAAAGAGCTTGCCGGCAGTATTACCTGGATGTTGCAGCACCCGGCTGAAGCGCGCATAATGGGTAAGGCAGGTAGAAAGATTGTAGAAAGTCATCCGCTTAAGGCTGCGCTGAATGCATATGAAGTTCTATATGAGAAGGCCGCGCAATTCGCTCAGCTTCCTGCTGTTACTGCTTCTACACCAGCAGCCGTGCCAGGTCGCCCAAAGCGTTCCGTATAGTTGCCCACTCACCCAGCAGCGATGGCGCGGGCGCTGCCCAACAAGATAGAGAAAACGAAATAGCCCTTTTCTTTATAATCTGGCGTTTTTTGGCAGTTTTCTCAATTGTTTTGGCAGTCTTATCTTGTTATTCTGAATATAACAAGATTGACCAATAACCTTCTTATGTTTCAGGGAGGTGTGAGAATGAAAAATTACCAGCGCCTGGATAAGGTAATACCATACCAACTGACCCTGGGTTTGCTTAGACTTTATATTTTTTTTGTTCAGACTGCACTGCAATATCAGCGGGGCGCGTTATCTTCCCCCGGGCCCCAAGATACTGGCGATAAACCACCCCAACATAACGGACGGTTTTTTCATCCCCCTCGTTTTTCCCGAACGCTTTTTTACCTTGATGCAGGGAAATATATTCGATATTCCGGTGATTGGCTGGCTGCTGTCCAAATCCGACCAGATTGCTGTGATCCTAGGGAAAAAGTTGGAAGCTTTCCGGAAAGCCTGTGAAGTTCTCCGTCAGGGCCACGCAGTGATGATCTTTCCAGAAGGACGCCTGAATCCTGAACAGATATCGGTGAAAGCCGGATCAGGCGCAGTTTGCCTGTCTTTGAAAACCGGTGCGCCAGTTGTGCCGGTTGGAATTTATGTAGCCGATCAAGATACGCTTAACATCGAATACTGGGAAAACAATATGAAGCATTGCGGCCGCTGCCAGATTCACGGCTGCTGCTATATCCGAGTTGGACAGCCCTGGTATCCGGCCCGGGAGACAGGGGAACTGAATGGACGGAGAGCCGAGCGTCTGACCGAGATGCTGATGGAAAAAATCTATTCACTATCCTCGCAAGCAGCCCTGCAAGCCAGGTCGCAACAAGCCATTCCCCTGTCGATTTCTGCATCAGGCTGAGGGGGAAGTCTTCATTCTTTGGATGCATTGCCCAATGAACCGATTGTGGCGCCCTGCTCTACGCTTTGCCCGCAGCCCCAGCGAACGGAGCGAACGGGAGCGCAGACGGAGCATTTTTGGGGTTATTCTTGTGTTATGCCTTTTGGCGGTCTATACTATATTTACACAAGGTTTTATTCGTTTTCAACCGATACAGTCTGATAAAGGATTTGGCCGCAGAAGCCTATAAGCAGTTGAGCCGCTAAACTGCAGCTAAACACCTGGTCAGGTCGCTCGAAGGGATTACGTCAGGGAGAACGTCTTATGGCAAAGTCGCTCAAGCCACCCTATCTACAAAAGGACGAGTCGCGTGGTGACTATCAGGTTTGGATAGTCGATGGCGCATACGTCCGCGGGCACATCGATGAGGAGTTCACGAATTTCGGCCAACACTACCGGTATCCGTACATACCTGAGGAAGAATTCTGGATTGACAGGGAAGCCGAGCACGATGAGCGCGCCTTCTTCATCGAACACTTGCTGGTAGAGCATGACCTCATGGCGAAAGGCGCATCCTACGGCGATGCGCTCACACAGGCCGACCGGGTCGAGCGCAAAGAAAGGCGACGGATCGGGGACGTCCGCAAGGTAACGCATCAAGGGAAAGAGCTACCTGATGCCAGCGCAGTGCACGAGATCCTGTGGAAGAAGCTGGAGAATGGTGTAAGTGTATGGATTGTGAACGGCCGGCTGGTGCGAAGCGCGTTCGACATTGACTTCACGGCTGGTGGTCATGACCACGTTTATGAATTCATTCCTGAGGTTGAGGTCTGGATCGACGATGCTATCGAGGAGAAGGAAAGGGGGTATGTGCTGTTACACGAGCTGCACGAACGGAATCGCATGGCAGAAGGGTTGCCCTACAGCAAAGCACACATTGAATCCAGCCGCCTGGAATTCCGGTGCCGCCACCATCCTGATGAACTGCATGATGCACTAACGACCGAAGGCTGGGGATGATTTCGAGCGGTCTACCAACTCGCCAGAGCTGACCCGCCTGGCGTGCAGGAGGGGAAAGGTGGCTTGCTCGCCATGTTGCGCGAGAATGGGTGAAGCCGCTGCCCGGGGGCGAACGGAACGACCGGAACGTTTGCGGAGCGTTTAGCCCATCCGCCCGGCGACCGGAGCGAACGGAACGAACGGCTGTGAAGAGGAAGAGGGATTATTTTTTTTGGAGTTCAAAGTCGGCGGAGTGGAAAAATTAGTAGATAGATTGCATGGCGGTCTCGGGGGGAACGAAGACTATTAGGCTATCTCGTCCACAAAGGAAGAACAAAAATAGAACCAAAACCGAAAACCAGTAATGCAGGAACGATCTTATTGATGCTCATCGTCATTGTTTTGCTGGCAGCCTGTGGGCCGACCAGCGCGCAAATTCAGCAAACTGTTCAGATGAGAATGGCGCAAACCGAAGCGGCCAGGCCGACTGCCACCTTTACGCCTATCCCGATAGCTACAAGAACGATGACGCCGACAGCTACTCCGACGGTCACTCAAACGAATACCCTGCTCCCCACGTTTACGCCAATGCCCACGCAGACTGAGGTTCCAAAAGTCGCTCTTCGCAAGCTGCTTATTACAATCACCGATTTCGCCAATATGAGCGATTTTTATTATCCAAATCCCATCGTCAGTGATGAACCGAATACAGGCGGATATGTTATAGTCTCGACCTCCGAGACATTTCAGGGGAAAGAAACAGCATTCGGAACAGTAACCATAAGCCTTTATCGCTATCAAGACGCGATCACTGCCAAAGAAATAAACGATGGTTTGAAATTGGGTGCGCCTCCTTTTGATGTTTCCTTCTCGGTCCCCGTGCCAGATAATTTTTGGGTTGGCGCTGATCTAGTTGGAAATCTTTTTGCTTCCGCGACTTATAAGGAAATCCTCATAAATCTACAAATTGAAGCAAAGCCGGGCATGACAGCACGAGATATGTCCAGCTTTGCTTTGTTGCTGATCAAAAATCAGGTAATCAG
>Ga0315282_10002080_pt1 | contig 37302 bp, 36 predicted proteins | sample YL17G07_20_MG_FD_203693 | JGI IMG/M metagenome (GOLD analysis project Ga0315282, IMG submission 203693) | Sediment microbial communities from Yellowstone Lake, YNP, Wyoming, USA - YL17G07_20 | ecosystem: Environmental > Aquatic > Freshwater > Lake > Sediment | place: USA: Wyoming | collected... | reverse complement strand
CTCGAGCTCCTTTTTATCCGTGTTCAGGCGGCGGGTTTCCTCGTAAATCCGCATCAGCTGGACGTCGATGAAGTCCAACCGCTTCTGCCATTCGGCCGAACCCGCGACCTGGGCCGGGGCGCCCGGCGTCGCGTCGGCGGGCTTCAGCGTGGTCAGTCCCGCGACCAGCTGGTTTTTATTGCCCAGGACGTTCAGCCGGTCGGAGATTTCCTGAAGCTGGTCGTCGATGTCGCTGATTTTTTTCTCGAGGTTCCTGACCGTCTCCTTGAAGCTTTCCTCGGAGTAAGAGTTTTGAATGCGGATGTCGAGGATCTTGGCCCCGGCCGTGCCGCGGCCCGACACCCGGACCGATTCCTCCAGCAGTCCCGAAGGGAGATTCTGGAACCTCCAGGTGTAGGAGCCGGGGGCGACCTCGCCAGCGATCGAGCGGGTGATCATGGCCCGGTCCCGGTAGACCGTCACCGAATCCATCACCGAAGGGCCGGACACGGTCGTACGGGCATCCTCGGCCGTCGCCATGACCGATAGAGCCGCACAGAGGCAAAGAACCGATACGAGCGTTTTTTTCATCTATCCCTCCCTGCCGGAAATCCCGTTTATTCGAGAATCGCGCTGATTCGGCCAGACCTGATTTGATTATAAGGAGGGATTTCGGAAACATCAAGCGGGGCGGCGGAGAGGCCATCCTCCTCCATGTCCGGCCGCCCGCCGGGGGCCGGCTAAAGAGGATATGGCTGCCCTATTTAAAGCGGATCGGAGCCGACGGCCTTCGCTCTGACGACGGCAGGCTTCACTTCTATCGCGGATATCGTCATCCCGCTCTTGTCAAGGATGAAGTTGATTCCCAACTGGGGATAATCCATTTCGTTTTCCGAGCCCTTGACGGGGTCCTTGAAATACCTGACGACGTCGGAGGCCCGGCTGCCCACGTGGATTCCCGTGTTCTCCACCAGCAGTCTCTGGCTCTGGACGATGATCTTCCCCAATTGTTTCGTTTTGAAATCAAAGATGAGCGTCAGCCCGTGGTTCCTGTAGGACAAGGCCACTTTTCTTTGTCCGCCTTCCTCGATCAGACGCGAGGTCGAAGGGTCAACGTTCTCGAGATCCTGTTTGACGAAGCTGATCGGTTCGCCGAGCCGCAGGACGCCGACACCTTCTCCGGGCATGATCAGCGCGTTTCCCTGGGCCAGGAGGAGAGGCGCCAGCCAGATCAAAGCAATCAGCGAGACGAGTGCTAAGATGTGATTTAGGCCAAGCTTATTTCTGGGCATTCTTTTTCTCCTTGGGCTGGGGAGATCCCTCTCCCGACATCCACTGATCAAGTTGAGCCTGATCGAGGATCTTGGTCTCTCCCGAGATGACTTTCCTCAATTCGTCCGGAGATTGCTCCCACAAGTCTGGGCTCGGCTTGCCGAACAGAGTCCTGAGCCGTTGCGTCTGGGTCTTGCTGTAATCGATCTTGATCGAATTGACCAGTTTCTTGTCGACGATGATGATCGTGGTCGGCGTTCTCGTGGCATCGAAAAAGACCTCACGCTCGGTCGTGTGCCCCATCAGATAGAGCAATTTATATTCCCGGAGCTTGGGTTTGAGTTTGTTCTCTTCCTGGGAAGAGTTCTGACCGTCCGCCGTTCCGAAATGCGTCAGTTCCGTGCTGCAATAGGGCACGGAAGCCGTGAACACCGGGATATCGTACAGATAGAATCCGTAAACGACGGGGATCGACATGAAGAGGACGGCGAATGCGATCACGTACCAGAAATAGAAGTTCTTGAGCGGTTGCAGGGGATCGAGCTTCGAAAAGTCGACGGCCAGGAACAAGGCCAGGATGATCAACACAGGCACCGAAAGAGCGTTGAAGATGACGCTCTCGAGCTCGAGCCGGCCGCGGATGGCCGCCACGAAGGGGAGAATGGTCACAATGAAGATCATAAGAAGACCGGCCATTCCCGCGGTTCGGCCCAGATTGACGGATCGCTCTTTGAGCGACAAAAGCTTTTCGCCGGTAAAGAGCTTCTCCGAGCTCAGGCCTGTTCCGGCTCTCACGAGAAGGACGGCGGCAAGGATTCCGACGGGTATGAGAACCGACGCCGGATGGTCGAGATAAAATACCGTGAGATCGCGCAACAAGCTGATGCTGGCTTCCTTATAGAATTGGAGCGGAAAAGAGACCAGCCCGTAGAGTTTCATGTTGGACAAATAGCTTTGCAGCGTTATGTAGCCGAAGGCGACGAACAGCGCCGCAATCCCACCCAGGGCCCCAAAGGCCCCCGCCAGGAATTTCATGAATGCTTTTAGATCCATGCCCCCCTCCTCATATCGAGTGTGTCCCGGGACCTCATTATTTGGAGGGATCCCGGAAACATCAAGCGGGACCGACGTCCGCTCACATGGGGCCGGATGGACTTTTCTTGCTTATCCCATAAAAGCAATAGGGATCGTTATGAAAACTCCCCGTGCTCCCGATGGACATCGCTGAACAACCGCCTTGACATACTTGGCCTTTTTCACAGAGCCGGCACGAGGGTCCAAGCTGGTCCGGAGCAAAGCGTCGCCGATAGGAGAAGGCTTGTGGATCGAACCAGATATCCCAGAACGTTTTCCGCCTGAGATCTCCCTCCGTGTATTGGTCGGGCATGGAGAGACATCCCTTTATTCTCCCGTCGCTCATTATGCCACAGGTGACGAGCCCCGCGGGGCATCCCCGCCAGGCCGCACTTCTCGTATCCCGTTCTGTGAAGTATCCGCATGGATCGGCCGGGCGCAAATCCCATCCAGCCTGCTTCGCTATGGCCCGATGGTTCAGGATAAAATCTCCCAACTTCAGGTAACCGGCTTCGCTCAGAAGCAGGTCGGGCCCGTTCCTGCTCCGGCCTAGGGGGAATATCGGTTGAAGCTGCCAACTACAGACACCTATTTTCGGCAACAAACCGAAGAGATCGGGCAATTCGTCAAGATTCCCCGAATGGACCGTCGTGATGATGGTCAGATGGAGTCCCTCCTTCAGAACACATTCGATGGCTTGAAGAACACGATGGAACAGCCCCGGACAGGCGCGAAGATGGTCATGATTGGATTCCAGTCCGTCCAGGCTGATCCCCACCGCAGCAATCCCGGAATCCCTGATTCGTTTAGCAAGCGACGGGGTCATAGAGGCTCCATTGGATAAGATCTGAACGTCTATCCTCGAATGTGTCAGACGATTCGCTATCGACTCCCAGTGATGCGCCAGCAGAGGTTCTCCCCCCGTGAAATCAACCTCCTGCACAAGCAGGTCGGGCAGTTGGTCGCAAACCTCCAAGGCCTCGCGAGAAGTCAGTTCGTTTTGTCTGGCAAGACGAGCGGAGGACGCACAGTGCCGACAATGGAGATTGCACTCCAGCGTCAATTCCCAACCGATGACGACGGGAAACCCGTCAAATTGATCCACAAGCGTATGCTCCTGGTCTCTGGAAAGGAGGAAACCTCGCGGTCTCTTCTCGATCGGCGTTATTGATAAAGGATTTTAGGCGCGCTTTGCAAAGTTCTGAATAGCGATGTAGTCCCCCGCCCTGATGACAGCTCCACGGCCATGCTGAAGATCGTCGGCGATGTTGTAGATGGCGCCCGCGATTTCCTTGGGCGGTTCGATTCCCTTTTCGATGAACGCTCTGGTGTGTTGTTCGATAACATTCTGGAATTTTTCGCCGGCCTGGATTTGAACCAAGTCCGCGAGATCCTTCCTGAGAAAGGGAGGAATCAGGTAGGCTACGATCCACCAACGTGGTTTCACCCAATCCGGCAACTGCACATAGATGTCTTTTTTAACGCTTACGCCGCCCATAGGCCCCCTCCTTATAACGGATAATGCCGAACAGCAATATCCTTCTCGATAATCAAATAAACTCCCCTTTGATATGCTGCTCAGTTTTTATATAAGGCGGGATGTGACAATTGTAAACATCTCTGGATGGAATGTCCGATAATTTCATAATAAGTCAATAATTGTCCTTTTATTACATGAAACGGGAAAATCGGCGGCAGATCTTACCCTTGTTGGTATCTTTTTCGTTTGGAAAACCACTCGTCAATTTCGTCCTTATATGCAAAGACTCGAGACCGCGCGGATTTCTCGTCTATTCTGCGAACCGGGAATTCGAGTTTCTTTGCCCATCGATAACAAGTCCTGATTTCCCGGTTTACGTATTTAGATATTTCTTTCCAAGAATTGAGCCTTACCTGATCCGTCATCTCTTCCCCCCCCATTGACGCGAGTTCTTTCTGTTTCGGTCTGGAAAATATCCTTAAATCTATTATGCCCTTTCCTCTCTGCGGGACTGGCCGGCGACCACATTTCCCCAGCCCCCCCGAGGCGTGCTCGATGTCCTTCCAGGCATAGGTGGTCGACCCGCGATTTTCTGTTTTCAATATCGGCAGCCCGCGGCTCGATGTCAAGTCGCTTCTAGGCCTTGACAACCTGCTCGCTGGAACCCATCTATGATACTGCTCTGGGGAAAATAGCGTCGGAAGGAGGCAAGTCCCATGCTATTTATGACGGTTTACACCTATGAACCGGGGAATCGGGAAGCCGTGATTAAGAAGAGGGCTGAAAAGGGGGCGCTCGTGCCGCCGGGCGTGAAGCTCTTGGGAGAGTGGAGCGCCGTCGGCGGGGGCCGGGTTTTCAGACTGGTCGAAACCGATGACGTGCCCGCCTTGCTGGCGGCGGTTCATCCCTGGGCGGACTTGGGCAAGGTGGAATCCTACCCGGTGATGCCCGTCGATGATGTGATCAAGCTTCTTACGCGCAAATAGCGGCAGGGGTTGAAGACGGGCCTCTTCCCTCGCCCGGCTTTCCGATCGCGCGGGTCGGGGGGGCCTAGAAGGTCACGTCGAACGTCGTGGTCGCGCCCTTGCTCACGGTGACGTCCGCCTGCTGCGTCGTCAGGCCGCTGGTCGAGGAGACGACCGAATAGGCGCCGACCGGCAGATCGACGGAATAGCTGCCGCCGTTGACGACGCTGACCGACAGGATCTCGATCACGACGTCCGAGCCGCCCAGGGAAACGGTTTGCCGGAAGGAGAGCGTGACGTAGGTCTCGCTGCCCCCGCCCGTGATGGCGGCCGTGCCGGCGACGGTGCCGGTATCGGCGACGATCAGCGCGAAGTCCTGCGTCGGCGTCGTGTCGGCCGCGACGGTGAGGGCGGCCGGCAGCGGCGCGAAGCCCAGCTTGCTGGCGACGAGGTTATACGTGCCCGCCGCGATGAAGAGCTTGTAGGCGCCCGCCGCGTCGCTCAAGGTCGACGTCTGGATGACGACTTGATCCTTGATGTCCGCGGCCTGGGCATTGTAGACCTGGGCGCTGAGGAGGGCTCCCTCGACGACGGTCTGATCGGCGGCCTTGGTCACGGTGCCGCTGATGATTGCGGCCAGGGTCGTGGGCAGGGCCTTGATCGTCGGCTTGAGGAGATATTTCCCGCTCTTGCCGGCGACGACGACCGATTCCGAGGCGCTGAAATCGAGGACCAGCTCGGTGGTGCCGTTCTCATTGATGTCGAATCCCTGGACGATCTTGACGCCGGTCTGGACGCCGCTGGGGATTTTCATCTGGTGATATTCGTTGGAGTCGTCGATCACGTAGTTCGCGTAGGGATGGGCCTGGCTCAGGATGTTGACGCCGCTGTCCTGCTCGTCGCCGATGATGAGGCGCAGCTGCGTGTAGTGGCCGGCGGCGAGGCTGGCCAGCCCCAGCTGCTCCCTCACGCCGTTGATGAGGGTCAGGAGGTTGACAGTCTTGTTCGGCGCGGCGACGGTCGTCCAGGAGCCGTCCGTCGCGCCCTCGGCGTGGACATCGACCTGCTTGATGGTGACGTACACGGCCTTGTACTGGTCCGTCGACGAATCGGTCAGGCTCACGGAGAGCTGGCCCAAATCGCTCGAACTGCAGGCGGCGAAGCCGATGAGCAGAACGGCCAGCGACAGGAAGATTTTCGTTTTCGAGAGACACGTATTCATGGCATTCCTCCTTTTTCCTCCCGCAATCAAGCCCCGCGGGTTTGCCCCTGGAATTACATTAAAATGATAGTACCGGCACGGACGCGTGTCAAGAAACCGGCCGGCGGCGTTGCCCGGAAAGCGAAACCGGGTTCCGGTCGGAAATTCCCGCGCGCTAATAATCTCTTGCACAATAGACTACTTTTTCTATAAAATAGATACACTTCAATGATAGGGAGGGGACATCATGAAGTTCTGTTTCTGCCGGTTCGTGTTGGCCTTGGCCATAGCCGTTCTGGCCATCTTCTGGTGGCCGGCCGTGTGGGCCAAATGGGTGATCATCATCGCGGCCCTGCTCCTGGCCATCATGGCGCTCTTCTATCAGACCTGCTGCTGTCGGAAAAAGGTTGAAGCGGGCCCGGGCAAGGTCTAAAACTTAAAATCCTGCCGCTGATTCCTTCATTTGACAAGGGAGAGGTCTGTCACCGGGCCACGGGGAGCTTGGCGCCTGTCTCCTTGAGCCAGGCGTCGAGCTCGCCGCCGCGGCCTCACTCCAGGTGCGACGCTGCCGCGGCGTTCCCCGGGCGAACGGTGCCGTCGTGCTTCTTGAGCACGTCGTCGATGATGGCCACGGCCTTGTCGAGCTCGTCCTTCTTCACGTTGAGGGGCGGACGGACACGGATCGTCTTCACGCCGCACTTGAGAACGAGCAGGCCGTTCGCCTGGATCGCGGTGAGCACGGAATCGCGGCACGCGCTGTCCGGCAGGTCGAAGGCGCAGAAGAGCCCCCGGCCGCGGGCGTTCGACACGAGACCGGCGTGGCGCCGTTCGAGATCCGCCAGGTGCTTCTGCAGGATCTCCCCCATCGCCGCCGCGTTCTCGACCAGCCCGTCCTCCTCGATGATCTCGAAGATGCGCTTGGCCCGGTACATGTCGACGAGGTTGCCGCCCCAGGTGGAGTTGATGCGGCTCGAGACCTTGAAGACGCTGTCGACGTCGTTGACCCGGTTGTTCGACATGATGCCGCAGATCTGCGTCTTCTTGCCGAAGGAGAGGATATCGGGCTCGACGCCGAAGTGCTGATGGCACCACATTTTCCCGGTCATCCCGACGCCGGTCTGCACCTCATCGAACACGAGGATGGCCTCGCGCTCGTCGGCGATGCGGCGCAGCTCCTTGAAGAACTCGGGCCGGAAGTGGTTGTCGCCCCCCTCGCCCTGGATGGGCTCGATGATGATGGCGGCGATGTCGTCCGGGTTATCGGCGAAGGCCTTCTCGATCGCCGCGATGGCGCGTTTCTCGGCGGCGACGACCTCTTCGAGGTGCTTGTCGAGCGGAAAGATGATCTTCGGATTTTCGATGCGCGGCCAATTGAACTTGGGATAGTAGTTCGTCTTGGCCGGATCGGTGTTCGTCAGGGACATCGTGTAGCCGGTGCGGCCGTGGAAGGCCTGCCGGAAATGGATGACCTGATGCCCCTTTTCCTCTTTGTATCCGCGGGCGAAATTCTTGCGCACCTTCCAATCGAAGGCCGCCTTGAGGGCGTTCTCGACGGCCAGGGCCCCGCCGTCGATGAAGAAGAGGTTCGGGAGAGTCGGCGGCACGGCGACGCGGGCGAACGTGTCGACGAACTCGGCCATCTCGACCGTGTAGAGGTCCGAATTGGACGGCTTCGTGATGGCCAGCTCGCCGATCCTCTTGAAGAAATGCTTCTCCCTCAGCCCCGGATGGTTGTGACCCAGGGCGCTCGAGGCGAAGAAGGTGAAGAAATCGAGATACTCCTTGCCCGTCGCCTTGTCGACGAGGTAGGAACCGTGACTCTTGTCCGTGTCGAGGACGTAAGGGAAACCGTCCACGAGCATATGCTTGGACAGCGTATTGTGGACTTCGGCCGGGACGACCGTGCTCTTTTTGTGGGGCTTGCCGCAGCTCATAAGTTATATCTCCTCTTCAAGTTGTGGATATGCAAGAGACATCATCCCATCCAGGATATCACTTCGAATGAGGGGTTGGCAACCCCCCCGCCGGGGGGGCCTTGACAAGCGGCCCCGCGGGACTTAGATTGAGGTTATGGGAAATCAGAGTGCTATGAATTCTGTCAGCCGGCGCGATGTCCTCAAGCTGGCCGGGACGGCGGCGGCCTTCTGCGCGTCCTTCGGCTTCCTCCACGGCGGCCAGGCCGGCCGGGTGGTTCAAGACAAGCATCTCCAGATGAAGTGGGCCCAGGCGCAGATCAAGTGGTACCGTGGCAACGAGCTTCTGCACTCGTCTGCCATCCCCGCCAATGTCTTGAAGTACCTCCAGGCCGACGAGACGGCGGTCATCGAGATCAAGCTGTTCCGTTCCGGCAACCTGCTGAGGAAACTGGGGACCATCGAAGGCAAATTCTGAAGCCGCGCCGTTGGATTTCAATCTCCACCGCGACAGCGCCTTTTCCTTTGCCTGCCAAGTCTGCGGCCGCTGCTGCAGCGGCAAGGTCATCATGGCCGGTCCCCACGAGATCCTGGGCATGGCCCGCGTCCTGGGGATGGGCACGACCGAATTCCTCGCCCGCTATACCGACAACGGCGGGACGACGCTTCGCGTGGAGGCGGACGGCCGTTGCGTCTTCGTGACGGCGGCGGGATGCCGGGTCCATCAGCGGCGACCCTTGGTCTGCCGTCTTTACCCCTTGGGACGGGCCACCGACGGGCAGGGAGAGGAAACGTTCGCCCTCTTCCCCGGCCAACCCGGCTGCGGGGCCGTCGTGGGCAGGGATGGGACCATCGGGACTTTTCTCGAGGCCCAGGGCGTCGGGCCGTACCTGGAGTGGTCGCGCCGCTACGGCCGGCTTTACCGGCGCATGATGGAGATACTCGACCGGCTCGATATCAAGGGCGAGATCGAGGCGAGCGCCGCGGGAGAGACGGCGGGATCGGAGGGGCCGGCGGAGCCGGCAGGGGCAGATGGCGCCTCGTTGTCCTCCTGGCAGGATATAGACGCCTCGCTGGCCGAGTACTGCGCCGCGAAAGGGCTCCCCGTGCCGCCGGTGATCGAGGCAGCGATCGCCCTCCACGTCCAGGCCATGGAAGAATGGCTCGATGACCTTCAGACCCGCGTCGGCGGCACCGGGAGCGGTCCCGAAGGCGCGCCGGGAACGTGAATCTCCCTTATTCCCCTATTCCTCCAGGTTCATTTTCCGCAGGAGCGTGTGGAAGCGCGGGTCGGCGCGGAGCGGATCCAGGAACGCATAACTTTTGATCGGCATGATCATCGGATCCCGCGCATCGATCGCTCGATCTATCCAGGCGAAAGCCTCATCAACGTTGCCGAGTTCCAGGTGAATCCAGGCGAAGCAGCTCGGGGGGACGTATGCGGTTCGGGAGATTTCGGACAACCGGTCCAGCAGGCCGATGGCCTCCCCGGCCTCACCGGCTCTCGCTAACGCCCAGCCCAGCCACCCGAGCATCAGGGGGACATTGCCGGAGAGCGCAGCCGCCTGCCTGAACTCGGCGACCGCCTCCTCCGACATTCCCTTATCCAGGCAGACCATTCCACGTCCCCAGTGACCGACGTAAAACGAAGGATCCGTGTCGATCATGAACCGCGCCTGCTCCTGCGCATGGTCGTAGTCACGGTCGAGGAAGTACATAATGGTCAGCCACCAGCGGTTGAACAGCGACAGCGGGTCGGACTCAAGAACGATCTTCATTTCCTCCACCGACTCCTTCAGTCGCCCCAGCGGCATCAGGCCGCTCAGCACATTACGCATCCGCACGATGGGAGAGGAGGGACTCAACTCCATCGCGCGCTTCATTTCCCTCTTGACTTCCGGCCAGTTGTAGTCCAACTCCTTGCGGTACATACCGATCAGGGCGTGGGTCTCGGCCAGCGTGTCGTCGATTTCGACGGCGCGCAGGGCCGCCCAGATTCCGACCGAGAATGCGTCCTTGGGTGGAACGAAACCGAAGAAACCGAGGTACCAGTAGAATTCCGCGAGCGCGTCGTAGGCAAGAGCGAAGCCCTGATCCAGCGCGACGGCCTGCTCGAAGCATTGCTTCGCCCGGGAGAACCCTTCCGGCGTCCATTTCGACAGGTGATATCGGCCCTGGAGATACAGGTTGTAGGCCTCGAGGTTTTCGGTCGGCCGCCTGGGGGTCCGCCGCTGCCCTCCGAGCCCGACCCGCAGTTTGTCGGCGATGCCCTGCGAGATCTCGTCCTGCAGGGCGAAGACGTCCGTGTTCTCCCGTTCAAAGCGCTCGCTCCAGAGGTGGCAGGCATCGCTCACGTTGATGAGCTGCACCGTGACGCGGATCCTGTGGCCGGCCCTCCTCACGCTGCCTTCGAGGATCTTGTCCACTCCGAGCCGGGCCCCGATTTCGCGGATGTCCTGTTCCTTGCCGCGAAAGGCGAAGGAGGAGGTCCGGGCCGTCACGCGCAGGCCGGCGATCTTCGTCAGCGCGTTGATGATCTCCTCGGTCAACCCGTCGCTGAAGTACTCGTCTTCCCTGTCATCGCTCAGGTTCGCGAACGGCAGGACGGCGATGGCCGGGACCGGAGCCGAAAGGCCGATCTGTCGCAGGGCCTGGACGACCTCTTCCGCCCGCTGAAACCGGTCGCCGGGATCCTTGCACAGGCAGCGGCCGATGATCGCCGCCAGGTCCGGCGGCGCGTGGCGCGGCGGGGGAGGTTCGTCGCGCAGGACCGCCGCCAGCGTCGAGACGCCCGAAGCCCGTTCAAATGCCCGGAGGCCGCTCGCCATTTCGTAAAGCACGGCGCCCAGACTGAAAAGATCGCTGCGGCCGTCCACCGGACGGCCCTCGGCCTGCTCGGGAGACATGTAGGACAGGGTCCCCGTGACGGCGCCCGCGGCGGTGAGCGTCCTCTGGTCCCCGATGCCCGGGAGCGGGACGAGCTTGGCCAGGCCGAAGTCGAGCACCTTGACCAGCCCGTTCTTCGACACCATGATGTTGGCCGGCTTCAAATCCCGGTGGACGATGCCGGCGTTGTGGGCCGCCGCCAGGGCCTCGGCGATTTGAACCGCGTACTTCACGGCTTCGCCCGAGGGCATCCCTTCACGAGGGATCAGCTGGCCGAGCGTCCGGCCGTCGACATATTCCATGGAGATGAAATCCGTGCCCCCGGCCTGATCGATGTCGTAGACATGGATGATGTTCGGATGGTTCAGCGCCGACGCGGCCTTGGCCTCCTGCACGAAGCGCCGCTTTCGGTCCGGGTCCGCGACCTTCTCTGCCGGCAGGACTTTGAGGGCGACGGGGCGGTCGAGATGCGTGTCACGGGCCTTATAGACGACGCCCATGCCGCCGCGGCCCAGCTCTTCGATGACCTGATAGCGGCCGGCGATCGTCGCGCCCGCGGCGAGTTCAGGGATGGGCACGGGAAGGATTTCCGTGATGTTGGGAGGAGGGCCTTCGGCGGGAGGGAGTTGAGCGCCGCATTTCCCGCAATACAGTTGAGTATCGGGATTATCGAAACGGCAGGCAGGACACTTGAGCGCCATCGATGACCCTCCGGGAAGCCTGGAAAAAGCATAACGCCAAGGGGGAGAGAAGTCAACGGCCGGTCGATTTTACATGAGATCCGGCGGGGCGGAAGAATGATGTCTCAGCGGACCCGCCGGTCCTTATAGGACTCTGGAGATTCGAACCTCCGACCCCTGGCTCCGTAGTCTGACGGTGTTCCATGCTATGAAGTCGATCTATTCTTCCTTCACGAGCTTTTTCAGGTGCTCCACGGCATTGGCATTGTCCGGATTGAGCTCCAGGGATTTGGCATAGTTCTTGATGGCCAGGGCCTTCTCGCCTTTCGCGGCATACGCCTCGGCCAGGCTGTCATAGCCGTTCGCATCCTGGGGGAAAGATTCGATATTCAACTGGAAGATTTTGATGGCGTCGTCGGTTTTCTTGGCTTCGAGCAGGGCATAACCCAGGCGATTCAACTCCGCGGCCCTGAAATCGTAATCCGTCGGCTTGGCCTTCTTGAGCTCATGATACTGGCTGACGGCGGCCTCCAGCCCCTTTTCCTGAATGGTCTTGTAGAGCGTTCTGCCGACGGAGATCTTGGGCAGGCCGTAAGGTTCGCCGTAGAGGATCTGGGCGATGGCCAGGCTGATATCGCCCAGACTCGCGGTGTCGGTGTTGTCGAGAAGCACAATGAGATGTCTCTCGCCGGTCAGCCGTTCGATCAGGGAGACGAAGCCGTTGATTCCCCCGCCGTGAGCCGTGAAGGGAATTTCCCGCTTGGATTGAGGCATGGTCACTTTGCCCACGGTCCATCCGTAGCCGTAGAAATTCGCGCCCGACTTGATATGGGGCTTGAAGATGAGCTCCTTCGTTTTCGCCGGGAGCAGCTTGTCCGTGTACAGGGCCTGGTCCCAGAGATAAAGATCCTCGACCGTCGAGTAGAGCGATCCCGCCGCGTACGGCAGGGACATGTCCAGATAGTCCGCGTTCTTGAAGCCCGCCAGGGACTGCGAATATCCCGCGGCGCGACGGCTCAGGATCGTCTCGCGATGGTCGTAGCCGGAGTTCTTCATGCCCAGAGGCCGGAAGATCCTCTCTTCCAGCATCTGTTCATAGGGTTTGCCGGCGACCTTCTCGATGACGGCGCCGAGAATGAAATAGCCGGAATTGCTGTAGTTGAAGCGGGAGCCGGGCTCGAATTCGAGGTCGCCGCTGCAGCACTTCTTGATGAATTCCTCGACCCCGTAGGGATTCCGGCTGATCTCGGAGTCGAAGGCCGGCAGGGCCGTGTAGTTGGGAATGCCCGAGCTGTGCGTCAGGAGGTGGTGGATCGTCACCCTCTTGCCGGTGTCCTGGCGGTAGTAAGGGAGATAGTCGGAGAGCTTGCCGTCCAAGCTGATCTTGCCCTCCTCGACCAGCTGGAGGATCAGCATGGACGTGAACTGCTTGGTGATGGAACCCAGCCGGAATTTCGTGTCCGGGCCGTTCGGTATGTTCCACTCGGCGTCGGCCAGGCCGAAGCCCTTCTTGTAGATGACCTTGCCGCCCTCGGCGACCAGGACCGAGCCGTTGAACTTGTCCTGGTCGTGATAGACCTTCATCAGGGCGTCGATCTTTTCGACCTTGGTTTGGGGGACGGCCTGACCGGGCGTGGACGCGGCGGCAAACGCGCCCAGGCCCCAGAAGCCGAATAAAGTCGCGCATAAGACAAGACAGAATTTCTTTCGCATGGGTGGACCTCCGAGTCCTAGTATAAGCCAGTTCGAGTTCGGGCGACAGAAACCAATTGTGCCCTCATCGCTAAATACAGGTTTCCTGATGAAAAGGTTTACATATGCGTCCAGCGAAAACCTGACATCGGGGATGGCGGCGCGGGTGGCGCGGAATCGGACTCCGCCTTGAACAAGAAATTAGCCGCTCTGATTCCCGGGGGAAGGCTGATCGTCGTCGAGGGGACAGGGCATTATATCCACGTGGATAAACCTGAGGTTTTGATCACACCCGTCGTGGAAATGATCAAGAAGGCGAGAGAAAAATAAGCGTGGCGCGCCTTGAAGGATTCGAACCTCCGGCCCGCTGCTTAGAATGCAACCGGACTGCCTCCTTCCCTGCTCAGCGGCCGGGATGAGCTTTGAGCGCTCCCGCGTCCTCGATTTCTCTCTACCGGGCTTTGAGGCGGTTACGGATAAAGCCCAATCCCGGGATTCCGCACCATCCTTGACATCTGTTCAGGCAGAACCTATATAGTTAATAGGCTCCAGGGGAAAATCAGGACTTGGGCTGGCCGTCGGCCATCGCACGCGTAAAACGGCTTCTCAAGCACTCCCGCCTAGCCCACAATGCTGATCGGTTCAAATCAATGATTGAACATAGGTGAGGGAATCGGAATCCAGTTATCTCTCAATAAAGGAGGTTGGCATGGAAGCCCCGAAAAACAAATCATCCCGTTTGGCGTCCACGATCCGGTGGGTGGCGAGGATTCTGTGCATTTTGGCCATTGTCTTCATCAGCCTGTTCGCCGTCGATGTCTTTACGGAGGGAGCTAGCCTCAGCCTCGGGCAGAAGATCGTCGGCTTTCTGATGCACATGATCCCGTCGTTCGTGCTGATCATCATCCTGATCATTGCCTGGAAGCATGAGCTTGTCGGCGGCATCCTGATAGCGCTCATCGGGCTGGCGACTGCTCCGTTCGTTTACAACCGCAATTACCACAATCTTCCTAACATGGCCTCGGAAGGGTTCCGGATCGCGTCGCCCGGACTTCGGGCCCTCAAGATCGTCGCCATGATCAACCTTCCCTTCATCATCGTGGGCATCCTCTTCATGATCAGTTACTTCCTTCATCGCCCCAAAAAGCTGACTATCCAAACCCCATGACTTTCTCTCACGGGGCACAACCTCCCGATGAGGGTCGTGGCCTCGCTTGGGCCGCACCTTGGCGCCGGCAGTGAGACAGGATAAGCCGGGAGGGGAGTTCCAGGAGTCGAGAGGCATGAGTCTGCCCGGCGCTGAAAGGGGCTCTTTTCCCGTCTGTTAGGAGGTATGCGATATGGACCCTGTTTCGGAAAGGACTCCGGTCACAGCGCTCCGCTCGATGGCGCGAACTCTCGCAACGCTTATCGCGCTCTTTACGCTCTTCGGGATTGTGGAAAACATCACCGAGGGGCGTACGATTCCAGAGCATTTGACTGGTGCCGCATTCCTCTTGGTCTTCGTGGGTTGCGTCGTCGGCTGGTTCAAGGACCTTGCGGCCGCCCTCTTCATTCTGGGGGGAATCGTGCTCATTCTAGTGACTGCGCTCGCCTTTCCGGGTGCGCTATGGGTGAGGAATTTCTATTTCTTGGCCATCCCGGCGCTTCCCGGCTTTCTTTTTCTCTTTGTCCACCTGGCCGGCAAGAAGAAGAAATGAAGCCTCCGCCGGCCGGCCTTTATGTCCTCAACTTCGTCGCCATGATCAGCCTGCCCCTCATCCTCGTGGGCGTCCTCTTCATGATCAGTTGCTTCCTGCATCGCCCTAAAAAGCTGACGACGCAAACCCCCTGACTTTATTTCACCGGTCACAACTTCCGGATGAGGGTCATGGCCCTCCTGACCGAGCCTGATATCCGGCTAGCCAAAAGAACTAAATTCCTTGTCGCTCGGAGCGGGATAAGGTCATATTCCACGAGACAAAAATCGTGGCCCAGGTGCCGGCTGCCGCGAACCGCCGTATTTTGACCTCTGCCGGCAGGCTGTAAAAGGAAATAAGATGGCGCGTTTGAGAGCCTTTGAACCTCCGGCCTCTGCATCCGGAGCCGAAAGAAAAGGATCAGCCTGGTAATTTATGGTTCGCTCGCAGCCAGCTCTCGATTTTGGCCATGCCTTCGGCCAGAGTCGTCTTGGCTGCGAACCCGAGTTCCCGCTCGGCCTTGCGGCAGTCGTATGTTGCGGTGGCCATCGTCGATAGGACTTCTTGGCGGGTGAAGACCGGCGCGCGCCGGGAGATCCTGGCCACCCATTCGGCCACGGTGGCTGTCGCGAGCGCAAGCCGGCCAGGGAGCGAAGGAAGGCGCCCCTTCCCAAGCATCCGAGCGAAATGCGAGAAATACTCCCGAACGGCGACGACGTCAGGCCCGCCCAGGATGTATGTTTCGCCGAGACCGCCATTCTCGGCGGCCGCGAGAACGCCCTGGACGAGATCATCGATGAAAACGGGCTGGATGAGACCCCTTCCCCCGTTGGCAAGAACCATCCGGCCGGTCTTGATGAGGTCAAGGGGTCGTTCCGTCCAGTTGGGATCGCCCGGTCCATAGACCTCGGAAGGCTGGAGGATGATCGCCGGCAGGCCCTTTTCGTCGATCAGCCGCCGGATGACCCGCTCCGCTTCGAGCTTGGTGTCTGAATAGGCTTGCCCGCTTTCCCGGCAAGGGGAAGTTTCGCGGGTTTCGGGGCCGCTCCACAGCCCATACACCCACACCGAGCTGACATGGATGAACCGCTCGACGGATTCCCTCAGGGCGGCCTCGGCCAGGAGCCGCGTTCCTTCGATGTTGACCCGCTCGAAATGGGCGCGTGGCTTGAATTCGTTCGTGGTCCCGGCAAAATGGAAAACCGCCTGACAATCCTCGACGGCCCTCTCGAGTAATCCCGGATCCGTCATGTCCCCGGCCACCACGAAAGCCCCGGCGCGTTCGAGGCCCGCGGCCTTGGCTGGATTTCGGACCATCGCCCGGACGCGGGCGCCATTCTGCAGGAGCCGTTCCGCGACATGGCTCCCGATGAAGCCGGTCGCTCCCGTCACAAGGACGACCTTCCCCCTCATCTCATAGCCCACGACTGTCTCTCCAGGCAACATACATGCCGTTCGCGCGGATTATAGCACATGGCACGGGAGAAGAACCTGCGGAGGACCGCGTGGCGGGCCCGCGAGGTCGTTGCCCTCTATTCGAGGTGACTCCCGTCGCAGAAGGGTTTGTTGGAGCTCTTGCCGCATCGGCACAGGGCGTAGTTTTCCTGCGCCGGATATTTCTTGCCTTCTTTCCAGCCGTGACACTGCGCCTCGGCGTCGACACAGATAATCTGCTCCGACAGGGGGATGGCGCCCGATACGAGGTAAGGGCCGTTCCTGGTAACCTTGATCCTGCCCCTGTTTTCTTTTCGAGGAATGTTTTTGGCCGTCTTCATCTCGGTATCCCTCCCTCCCGGCGCCGTTAACCGGCGTCGACGGAAATCCTGGGATTCAGACTATTCTGCCTTTGATAAATCTCCGCAGATGGTGATGATCATTTGATATTCTTCAGATTCCCATTGATGATCACCGGATTCATGGCCGTCAATTCATCCGTAAAAGTATTTTCAGGAAGAGGATTCATCAAAAAGATTTTTTTCCCAAGCTCGAACGCCTTGAATATCTCCAGAAAAGTCGCGCCGCCCAGATAGTTCGGCTGCCCGTTTTTTTCATAATTCAAAACCAAGATGGCATCATTTTTCCTGACTTTATCTTTCTGGGCCCTCAGCATGCCCGCTTTCCATGAAATATACTCATTTTTGCTTTTTTTCTTCATCTCCTCTTCCATGAATGGAGTGTCATAGCTGTTGGGAAGAGTGAGAGAATGCCCGTTTTCTTCAAGGATTTTCATAATATCCGCGATACGGTGGTAATGATGCTTGCTGCAGCAGATATAGATTTTCATGCGTTTTTGCCGCCTTTCAGGAAGATTCTATCATATTCTTGGCGGTTGAACAGATAAACTCCGTTTTGGAAACGGGAGACAATGCCCGGTCACCGGTTTCGGAAGACTTGAAATGGAGTTGATTCTTTGCCCGCCAGCATCCCGCAGGCGGCCTGGATGTCCTGCCCGCCGCTGTAGCGCCTGGCCATCGGCATTTTCAGATGCTTGCTCAGCGCGTCGCGGAACGCATCGAGCTCATCGGGCGAAGGCGGCTGGAAGCGCCCCGTGGCATCGTTCACATCGATCAGATCCAGCCTGATCGGCAGGCCCCGAACCAGCTCGGCCAGTTGCCTGGCATCCTTCTCCCGCGTGTTGTACCCTGAAATCATCGGCCAGGCCAACACCACCCGCTGCCTCGACGCCCCATGGTATTCACGGATCGCCTCCATCAACTCCGACAGCGGATAGGCCCGCTCGACCGGCATCAGCCTTCGCCGCCGGGTCGGATCCGCGCTCGCGAGCGACACCACCAGGCGGAACGGCAGCTTATCGGCGGTGAATCGCCGAATGCCCGGCGCCACCCCGGCCGTCGAGATGCTGATGGACTTGGCGGAAATCGCCATCCCGCACGGCTCGCTCAGGATCCGCGCCGCGCGCACGACCGCGTCATAATTCAGCATCGGCTCGCCCATCCCCATGAACACCACGCCGCGCACCGGGTGCGGCGAATCGGCCGCGATGCGGATGACTTGATCGACCATTTCCCAGGCCGCGAGGTTGCGCACAAATCCCATCCGCCCCGTGGCGCAGAATTCGCAGCCCATCGCGCACCCCACCTGCGAGCTCACGCAGACGATGAACTTCTCGTCTCCGGCCCGATGCACCAGCGGGATTCGCACCGCCTCGAACGGCTCTGGCCCATCGCCTTGGAACAGATACTTGGCGAATCCATCCCGCGCCGAAACCGCCTTGGCCCGCCGGACCAGCCGCGGCAGGCCCGCTTCAGCCCGGACGCGCGCCAGCAGCTTGTCCGATACCTCCGGAAGGCTCTCGGGAAAGGCGTCGCGTCTCAACACCGCCGTCTGGAGCCGCCGGGCCAGACGCAAGGAAACGCCCAGCGGCGCCAGCCGGGCATGGAGCTCCGACGCGGTCGAGTCTTTAAACAGGATCGGCATAGGTTGGAGGCGAATTATAAGGCAATCCCGCTCCCCACGCCAGCCTCTTTACCGTTCAGTATTACGACTTGGTCTTGATTTCCTTTATGACCGCTCCCGGCTGGGTCCGATATCGGGCCTGCATTTTTTTCGCGAATTCGAGCGCTTCGGGCCAGGTCTTCCAGAGTTCCTTGTCGCAAGCGGCCAGGTTCGAGCATTGGACGCACGACTCAGCCCCGTTAGCCATGGCGCAGTTGCGGACGGTACACGCGTCCATCCCGGCTTTTTTGGGCTTATCCCCCGGTTTGCAGGTGTAACAGAATACCTTTTCCGGATCGAATTCGATACCGAATTTCTTCTTCCAATGCCATTTTTCATAAATGAGCTGCTTCATCTTCACATCGTTTTCCAGGGTCGCTTTATACAGCTCGCACGTCTGCACGCAGGGAATGCCGCAATAGGCGAGCTGCTTCAAATCGATGGGCTTTTTCCCCTGGTCCTTCGCTTCTTGGGGACCTCCCTCGGCCGGCAGATGCCGGCTCCAGGCCAGCAGAGCGCAACAGGCTCCGCCGAACTTGGCGCAATCCTCAAGAAAACGACGCCGACTCTTTTGTGATTCCATGAAAATCTCCTTCATTTTTTATCCAATTCCTCCAGCCTCGATGTCGCGGCGGCGTGGCCGGGAGCCAGGGCCAGGGCCTGTTGGTAGCATTCACGGGCCTTGACCGATTGGCCGCCCTGACGATAGGCATCGCCGAGAGCCACCCGGGCGTCGGCCGAGCGGGGATAAAGTTCCGTCCGGTATTGCAGAACTTCGATGGCCTTGGCGTATTTCTTTTCGCCCAGCAAGTTCCTGCCCAATTCCCCCAGATCGTCCTCGGGGAGCTTGCCCGGGACGCCGTATTTTTCAGCGCGCCGGTCCACCTGGGCCCGGATTTCGGCAAACGTATTTTCGGAAAGCGGCCGGGTGATTTTCCAGCCCTCGAACAGGTCGGCGAGTCCCTGCCGCAGCGAATTGTTCGGGACATGCCCGGCATTCCCGATGACGGAGAGCCGGCAGCTCAGATCGGAAGGCGCGAGAGAATCAAACTTTTCCTTGAGCTCCCCGTTGCCGCTCAATACCGTGGGCAAGTCATTTTCGCCCATCACCAGGGCCAGCCGGCGTTTTCCGCCCTTGAAGTCGCGAAGCAATCGATCCTGATTGGAACGAAAAAAGGGTACGCGCAAAGTCGCGCTGGCGGCGATATAATCGTTGGCTAGATCAGGATTGCGGAACAAGGCATAAACGGCGGTGAACCCGGTATTGGATGTGCCGTAGAGCAACCGGAAATTCTCGGTACGATAATTTTTATCGATATGCGGAATCAATTCATCCCGGATGAAATCCAGGAATTTATCGGCTCGGCCTCCGTCTTTGCTGCCGTCGGCGTAGGTGACGACCTCAGGGAAGATGTCTTTCGAGCGATCGGTGTTCTTGATGCCCACGATGATGAATTCCGGAATCTCGCCCATCTGAGCGGCATGCCGCAATCCGCCGATGACGCCCGAGTTGAAGTTGAACTCCCCGTCCAGCATGTAGAGAACCGGGTATTTCTCGCTGGACTCGGAATAGCGATCGGGCAATGAGACCCAGAATTCCCGGGTCTCGCCGACTTTGGCCGAAGCGATTTTTTCAATGCGGATGGGCTGGATCGGAATGGTCGATCCATCGGCTAACGCCGCCGGCGCGCTGAAGCCAATCATCCCCAGGAACAAGAGGGGAATTCGGATAAAGGCCGTCAATTTCAGACAGGCCATGATCGCCTCCTTGAGCGATTCGTTCCCGGTCATTCGGTCAATATCAATATCAATATCAATGACTTTATAGCATTATACGGCCGGCGACCGGGGCCGGCCATCGGGAAACAGCATGATTTCCGTAAATCATTCGGTTTCCCGATGCCCCCCGGGGCGATCTTGTCCCCGGAAGAGGCTTGCCATATAATAATCGCTTCTTCGCTGAAGGAGATTGTCGTCTGAAACATTACGATGTCTTGTCCATGGTCGTCGTCCTGCTGGTCGGGACCTGGGCCATCTTCGCTTTCCATCAGAAATCGAGGCGTTTCCCCGACTCCCGTCTGCGTGATCTCCTCCGTTATTTGATCTTTTACAACGTCATCGAGCTCGAAATCTTTTTCCTCATCTACTTCGACAGCAACCTGACTCCCCTCCAATCGCAAAGTTTTTTTTCCTGGTACAAAGACTTCGACTGGCCCCTCCGCACCCTGTTGATCCTGGGCCTGTATGTCTTTCAATACAAAACGATCGCCTGGCTGAGGGGGAGAAAGCTTCCGAAATGGGTCCTGCCGGTCCTCGTGCTTTTCACGGCGATCCTGATGGGCCTGTTCTTTTTGGACATGAAGTACCCGGGCCACATGCCCCGGAATCCGCAGATCAACTTTTGGAATCTGTACATCTGGCCCCTGACTCTCCTGGCGATGATCTGGCTCATTCGGCTGTTGTCGGAAAAGGGGCAGGGATCCGACCCCGACCGCCGGCGGGCCAACCGGGCCTTTGCCTGGCTGTTTCTCGCCCGCATCCCGGTTCAACTGGCGCTTGTTTTCCTGAGCGTGGGAGCCCTTGATTTCTGGTATACCACCCTTTCCAGGCTGCTGGTCCTCTATACCAATCTCATCCCGATATTCTGGCTGAATTCCTATTTCATCCCCTGGGCCGGCAGCCTGGGCAAAATCATCGGCGGCCGCGTCGACATGCCGTCTCTACAAAAGAGGCACGGCCTATCCGCCCGCGAAATGGAAATCCTGAACTTGATGATCGACGGCAAGAGCTATAAGCAGATGGAGGAATCTCTGCATATCTCCATCCATACCGTCAAAAGCCACGCCTACAGCCTGTACCGGAAACTGAAGGTCAAGAACCGCCACCAGCTGATCCACTTGATCAGCACGTCCCAATCGGAAGACTTCTGATCCGTCGCTCCCACTGGTTTTTGGATTTCCTACGTTGGTCCCCCTGATTCGCTCTTCAGTCTCCCGCGGCGATAATTTTCATTCGTCGTTCGCGTGCTTCGGAGATCAACTCCAACAACTATAGTTCAGACTGCCGGCTTGGCGTCCGGCATGTCCTCGCCCGCCTTCTTGGTGTATCTCCGGTTTTCCTCGTACAGGTCAAAATCCTCTTTCCTGTCTAGGCGCACTTTTTTCCTCTGTCCATCGTCGGTCCGGAAAATTACAAGATAGGCATGCTTGGAGAGGGTCCGGGTCTTCTTGGCCTCGACGGTCCCGGACCATTCCTTGCGGCGATCCCCCTTTCTCCTAAGCCAGGGGATGAAAAAGAGCAAGTCACTCAGGAGATCAAGCATGAAATCCATCTTTTCGAACCCTCCTTCTCATCCGGTCCCTCACCAGTCTCGGGGCAGGGCCAAATGCCTGTACTTGTTCCCTGCTCTTATGGCCAGAATTGCGGCGATCAGGTTCGCCCCAACACATATCAACATCAAGATCGCCTCTGCAGAAAATCCTTCATATTCCTGCAGATAATAGACGGCGCCGTTGAACACCATGAAGTCATGACAGAATACGAGACCTGCGGCCAGATAGAGGAGTCCGGTCATAACTCCGCTGATAATCCTGCCGCCGCACCGGCCTAGAATGACACATGCCGATAAGACAACCGCTGCCGTCAACTGGAGCTTGAAAAACATCCTCGAAGAATTAGCGGCGCCGTCTTTAATGGCCTCCGGATGCATATCAAGCCGGGGCACGAACAATACGGCCCATAAGGCGGTCACAACGATGACGATCGTCGCTGCGATGCATACCGGCCTTTGGCTGGGAATGGTTTTGGCCATCGCAGGCCCCTCCTCCCTCGCTGATTACCAGTATAAATCAGAATGGCTTGGAAAATAGAGAAATAAATAGAGGGGATCAAATGGCGTGCCTGAGAGGATTCGAACCTCCGACCTTTGGATCCGGAGTCCAACGCTCTACCCTCCTGGACATATGGGGAAAATCCTGTTTCCAGGGGGAAATGTCTTGTTTTCCTTTACGCACCTTTAGTCAGAATTAGGCGGGTTTACGCATCTATTGTGACACGGCTGTGACATGGCGGAGGGGTCTGCCTCAACGATGTGATATCCGATCAGCGCGGCCTCCGGCATCCCCCGCTTGAACATTCGATGGGTTGAATTGATTCGAGGAATGAATATAATGCTTGTCGGGTGCGCAGCGCATAGGGCGTTGCGTAGGTTTCAAAAGACGGATGGTCGGGCCGCCATCCATATCGTTTAGGGAACCTCACGTAGGTTGCCCTGAGGTTAGCGCTTGTTGAAAGCGCCGATATGGAGGCTACTGTGACCATTCCCAATCAACAAATCCCCACAAAACCTGAATCATCTAGCGGATGCCTATCTATCATAGTTCGCCTGACTTGGATATTTGGGGTGAGCCTTCTGGTTTTTGGCGCCATCTTTATTATCCAGGGAAACAACCCCGGTCTAGCCGACGCGATATTTTGGCTGATTGCGCTCGGGCTCATCTTGGCCCGTTACGTTGATATCAGGTATTTAAAGGGTGAGACTGCGGATAACAAGCCGGCGACACTCAAGCATTGGCGCCGATATTCGGTGATACTGCTTATAGCCGCCGGATTGCTCTATCTATTGGCGAAAATCCTCGAACCGTTAAATCTGATGTAATGGGTCTCCGGCTGGCAATCCAGTTTACCGCACTTCTCGAGGAGGTCCCATGAGTCAAGGCTTGACGACCAACGGCTGGTTTTTCCTCATCTTTGGCTGGGGTTTCATCCTAACCCTAACCATCTACTGCTTCTCCCGCGTTCTCTTCGGAAAGAAGCCGGAGGTCGCCGTGGACGTTGGCGACCGCGAGCAATGGGGCTCGCGCATCGGCCTCATCCTGGCCGTGGCCGGCAACGCCATCGGCCTGGGGAATTTCCTGCGCTTCCCGGTCAAGGCGGCAGCCAATGGCGGTGGCGCGTTCATGATCCCCTATTTCGTCGCCTTTCTCCTTCTGGGCATCCCGATGATGTGGGTTGAATGGACAATCGGCCGCATGGGCGGAGCGCACGGCCACGGCACGACGCCAGGCATGCTCAACCTCCTGTGGAAGAAGGCCCCCTCCAAGTACCTCGGCGCCCTGGGCATAGTCATTCCCTTCGTCATCGTCATTTACTACAATTTCATCGAATCCTGGTGCCTGGGATACTCCTGGTTCTCGATCACCGGCAAATACTTCGGGCATGCCAACCGCGAGGCTATGGGCAAGTTTCTACGAGGTTTCCAGGGGGTCGAGTCGAACGAATTCTTCAGTTCCCTCGCTCCCGTCCTGATCATCTGGGCCATCACCATCGCCCTGAACTTTTTCTTTCTCTATAAGGGCATCTCCAAGGGGATCGAGGTCCTGGCCAAGTACGGCATGCCTCTTCTCTTCATCTTCGGCATTGTCCTCGTCGTCCGCGTCCTAACCCTCGGCACCCCTGACCCATCCCAGCCGGAGCTGAACATCGCCAACGGCATGGGCTACATCTGGAATCCCGATTTCAGCCGCCTGGGGTCGGCTTCAGTCTGGCTGGTTGCGGCGGGCCAGATCTTCTTCACCCTGAGCCTCGGCCAGGGCATCATCAATACGTACGCCTCCTATGTCAGGGAGAAGCAGGACATCACTCTAAACGGGCTGACGACCTCCTCGACCAACGAGTTCGCCGAGGTCGTCCTCGGCGGCACGATCGCTATCCCGGCCGCCGTTGTCTTCTTTGGGTTGGCCGAGACCCAGGTCATCGCCCAGGGCGGCGCCTTCAACCTAGGTTTCCAGGCTCTGCCGGTCATCTTCCAAAAGATCCCGCTCGGCCAGATCTTCGGCGGCATGTTCTTTCTCCTCCTCTTCATCGCCGGCATCACCTCGTCAGTGGCCATGACCCAGCCGGCCATCGCTTTCCTCGAGGACGAGTTCAAGTGGAAGCGGGAGAAGGCGGTCAAAGTTGTCTTTGCTGTGCTCATTGTCTGTACCGCCTTCGTTATCGCCTTCTTCAAGTTCGGCTTCCTGGACGAGCTCGACTTCTGGGCTGGCACCTTCGGCCTGGTCGTCTTCGCGGCCATCGAGATCATCCTCTTCTCATGGGTCTTCAAGATTAAGAACGGCTGGAAAGAGATGCACAAGGGCGCCGACCTCAAGGTCCCAAAGGTCTTCAAGTTCATCATGACCTACGTCACGCCGGTCTATCTGCTTGTGCTTCTGGGCGTTTGGACCTATCAGGATGCGGTCAAGGAATTCTTGATGACGGGCAAGGACCCGGCCAATCGGCCCTATCTCTGGGGGGCGCGGGTGATGATCGTCGCTCTCTTGCTGGTTATGCTTCTGCTCATCCGCAAGGCATGGAACAGGAAGAAGATCATAGGGCCAGAGCCGAGGACGGACTAGCCTGGAGGATTACAGCTCGCCCATGCCCCTGCTCGAAGTTAATATGACGCGTCATGTATTCTTAGAACGATTCATATTGATAAGATATTCATGACCATCACTAGGCATCGAACTCCGGTCAAGCCCAAGCCGAAGGGCAACGTCCCTCCCCGGCTCTTCCGCTCGTTCTTCCTATGGGTAGGAGTTTCTGCCCTGATCGTTTGTGCGGTATTGGTTGCGGTAAGCTGGGATCCCGGTTTGGCTGATTTCCTATTTTGGCTGATTGCGATCTGGATGGTCTTCGTCCGATATGTCGAGATAGAGCATGCCGCAAAAGAGGCTCAGCATGTCCAGCCTAAAACACTTCGGGAATGGCGCCGTTATTCTATCAAACTGCTATTGGCCGCCGGAATACTCTACGCTCTCGCAAGAATAGTAGCCAATCTAGTCTGATCGGACGAGCATGCGCTGCCCTTCGTCAGCTTCTATTCTCTACCTTTACGCTCTCCACTCGTTTTCTTAACTGCCTTGCCCATAGCGTCAGCCAAAGAGTCACCAATGCTAAGGGCCAGATGCATATCTTCATAATCGCTAATCCCCAGAACCACGCGGTCTGGACGAATGACCAGGTCGTGTCTGGGCCCCACCAAAATGACAAAAGCCACCCAGGATGTACAGACATCGCCACTCGATACGCAATCCACTGAATCAGAAGAAATCCGGCGTCAATTAGCAGGGTCCACCAGCCGCGACCGCGGCGGCCCTCACGCGCTTCTCGAAAACATCGTTCATAGAGAGCCTCCTATCCGGCAGATAGAATCTCCATCCTGATGGGAATTTTCTTTTTCGCGGCGCGTGCGGACCCGAATCACCAGGTTCAGACCGATGTCTTCCATCACGAAATGATGATATCGCCGGTCACCGCCCGAGGTCAAGAACCCATGCTTGGGATATCTCGCTATTGATACCTCACGTTCACGCACACGCGTCTCGTCTGCGAACCCTTTGGCGACCTAATGTTGACTTCGGTTCCTGGGTGAAATATCATAATTAAAACGGGATGGAGTTCCCGTCGAAACCGCCCGCCCGGCTGATAACTCCTAAGGACATTTTCTAGCGGAGTGCCGCTTTGAGCATGCCCCTCGGATGACAAACGGACTCTGCAGGACAAAGAAAGGGCTGGATCATGCGGTTCTTTTGCCCGAGGTGTTGGAGCGATTTCCCGGACGACGTGCCCTCGTGCCCTACCTGCGGCCTGGACATCCCCGCGTTTTGGAGGGGAAAGGACTATGTGGGGAAGCTCATCGCCGCCCTGCAGCACCCCGAAACAGAGACAGTCATCAGGGCGGCTTCGATCCTGGGTGATCTCCATGAAGAGGCGGCCGCAAAGGATCTTATCGAGCTGCTCGCCGCCACTTCCAACGTCTACGTAGCCTGCGCTGCGGCCATCGCCTTGGGTAAGATCGGCACTCCACAGGCACGCGAATTCCTAGCCAGCGTATGCCGAGACCATCCGGCAATCATGGTCAGGGACACGGCGCGAGCCTGGGCTGAGATCAAACCTGAGAACATTCCATGTCGGGACAAAGACTCGACTTCTAAGGCCGTGCCCGGTGAAAAAGCGAGAAGGCGATGAAAGATTGGTGGCGTCTTAGCGTTTCCGAGGTAGCCGATGAGCTAGGCACGGATGCTGCAACCGGCCTTAATTCCAGCACCCATCTGGAGCGGTTGGTAGAGGTCGGCGCGAACGAGCTCCAGGAAAAGCAGGTCCGCAGTTCGTTCAAACTCTTCTTTGCGCAATTTAAGGGACTTGTCATATGGGTGCTAGTCGGCGCTGCCATCGTTTCCGGCTTCGTCAATGAATGGGTGGATGCCCTGGCCATTCTGGCCATCATCGTCCTGAATGCCGTCCTTGGATTCATTCAGGAGCTTCGGGCGGAAAGGAGTTTGGCGGCGCTCGGAAAGCTCTCCGCCCCATCTTCAAAGGTCGTACGCGACGGCGCCTCGGCGGCCGTTCTGGCTCGCGAACTCGTTCCCGGCGACCTCATAGAACTCGATGCGGGGGATCACGTGCCCGCCGACGGCCGGATCGTTTGGCACACGCCGAACTTCGCCGTGCAGGAATCGGGGCTTACCGGAGAATCCTCGCCAGTATACAAGACGGACCGCGTCCTCGAGGGGGAAGACGTCCCGCTCGCGGATAGGGCCAACATCGTCTACCTTGGGACGGCGGTCGTCTCAGGGAGGGCCAAGGCGATCCTTGTCGAAACCGGCATGCGGACCGAGCTCGGCCGGATCGCCACGCTGATCCAGGAGATTCGCAAGGAAACGACACCCCTCCAGAAGAAGCTCGAGCAATTCGGCCGATGGATCATCTATCTGTGTTTCGTCCTTGTGGCCGTTATATTTGGCCTGGAAGTGCTTCGGGGCGGCCAGATCCTTGACATGTTCCTTACCGCCGTAAGCTTGGCCGTAGCCGCCATCCCGGAAGGACTGCCGGCCGTGGTCACCATTGCCCTGGCCCTGGGGGTTCAAAGGATGGTCAGGCGTCATGTCCTTATCCGCAAGCTGGCGTCCGTCGAGACCCTTGGCTGCGCGACGGTTATCTGCTCGGACAAGACGGGCACCCTGACAAAGAACGAGATGACCGTCCAGGCTGTCTGGACGTCCCGGAACGCCTACGAGGTGACCGGCACCGGCTACGATCCATCCGGCGAGTTCCGGACTGCGGCCGGCCAGGTTGACCCCTGCGAGCACCCCGATCTCCTCAAGGCCCTGACTGTGGGCGTCCTCTGCAACAATGCCCAACTCACCTTCGAAGATAGCAGGCCTTGCACCTTCGGCGATCCAACCGAGATCGCTATCCTCACGGCGGCAGCCAAAGCCGGCATCTGGAAACGGAAGGAGGAGGACGCCTATGAGCTCGTCGAAGAACTCCCCTTCGACTCCGAGCGGAAGAAGATGAGCATCGTCCGCCGGGCCGGCCAGGACCTGACGACGTTCACCAAGGGAGCCCCCGACCTCCTGCTTCACAACTGCAGTCACGTCCTCGAGGACGGCACGGAGCGCCCGCTCACTGACGCCGACCGCGAGCGCATCATGAAAGCCAACGACAACTATTCGAACAAGGCCCTCCGCGTCCTGGCGGTGGCCTATCGAAACCTCGACGAGGAACCCCGCGCCTTTTCCGCCGAGGCCATCGAGCGGGACCTGACCTTCGCTGGCCTCGTGGCCATGATCGACCCGCCCCGCCCCGAGGTCCGGGAGGCCCTGGTCAAGTGCCGTGCATCGGGCATCCGGACGGTCATGATTACAGGCGACCACAAGAACACCGCAGTGGCCATCGCCCGCGAGCTCGGCTTCTACGGTGGGCACGATGAGGCTCTGACCGGAGAAGAAGTCAATCATCTCAACGACGTGGAGCTCGACGCCTTTGTCGACAGGGTCGGCGTCTATGCCCGGGTTTCCCCCGAACACAAACTCCGAACCGTGCGGGCCTTGCGGCGGCGGGGAGCTGTAACGGCCATGACTGGGGACGGCGTCAACGACGCGCCCGCAGTCAAGGAGGCCGACATCGGCGTCGCAATGGGCATCACCGGGACAGACGTGACCAAGGAAGTCTCGGACATGGTCATTACTGATGACAACTTTGTCTCGATTGTGGCCGCCGTCGAGGAAGGCCGGGGGATCTACGACAACATCCGCAAGTTCATTCACTTCCTGCTCTCCTGCAACCTCGGCGAGATCTTGGTCATGTTCACCGCCGTCGTCCTCGGTTTCCCCGTGCCCCTTATGCCCATCCAGATTCTCTGGGTCAACCTGGTCACCGACGGCCTTCCGGCACTGGCCTTGGGCATCGACCCGGCGGACCCGAAGATCATGGACCGCCCGCCCCGTAAACCTGATGAGCCTGTCATCACCAAGGCCCGGGCGTGGCTGATCATGGCCCAGGGTACGTTTATCGCTTTCTGCAGCCTTTCGGCCTTCATTTACGTGCTTTCTTTCGAAAAAGAAGGTCTCGGCCGGGCCAGAACGGTCGCCCTGGCTACCCTGACCTGCTGCGAACTCTTCCATGCCTTCAGCTGCCGGAGCATGAAGACGTCGCTTTTCAGGCTGGGGATCTTCTCTAATCCGCAGCTTATCATCGCCAACGGGCTATCGTTCCTGCTCCAACTGGCCATCATCTATGTGCCGTTCCTGCAGCCGGTTTTCAAGACTCAGGCGCTCGGGGTGACGGACCTCGGCGTGATCCTGGTCTTTTCGTCGCTGCCGTTCTGGGCAATGGAAGCCGTCAAGGCGGTCAATAAGAAAGCGAGGATCTATGACCTCGCGTGACCGGCTTGCAAGGACCTTACGGGGAGCTGCGCCCCGGGGTGAGTCAACGGAGTACCGATAGTCCTGGAGAATGACGATGACCGATCGACTGAACGACTCTCAGAAACGGCACCTTTTTGTGACCTTTGGGCACATAGACGGTCTTCTCACGGAAGCTCTCCAAACTCTCACCCCCTCCGACCCGCCCTCTCCTCTCCAGCGAAATTATGCGGATTCGCTGCCCATCCAGAGGAAGGTCATTTCGGACTATATCGCCCATCTTCGCCGCATCATGATCCACATGCTCGAGAGCGAGGACGTTGCGATTCCCGAGCCGCAAGTCAGCGCTGTCTGGTCATTCCGGACGACGCTCGTGTGTATCAGGACGGCCCTCGCGGAGATCGCTCCCAGGTACATGCAGGGCTATGGGCCCCTGCCCGATGATGCCGCCCGGGAGCTCAAAGTGGAGGCGACGCGCCTCCTGGATATCGTCGATCGGATGGACAGCTATCTCTCCGAAGGCGCCGGCCAGGACTTGCAGACGCGAGTGGAGAGACTGGAGAAAACCGTGCCCGAGGCGGGACGGATAAAGACGCTCGAGGATGTCATCGCAGCGCATGGCCTTGTAGAGCTGCGGCCCCCGCTGGGCGCGCTGGTCGAGCGCCTGGAGTCCAGCAGTTTTGAAGTCGCGGTATTCGGCCGGGTCAATTCCGGGAAATCTTCGTTGCTGAACCATATCCTGCGGACCGACGTTCTCCCCGTCGGAGTCACGCCCGTCACGGCCCTCCCGACACGGGTCGTCTTCGGCCCACGTCCCGCGGCCACGCTCTGGTTCGCGGAAGGCAAGCCTCTCACCATAGATCCCTCCGAGTTACAGTCGTACGTCACCGAGCAGGGCAATCCCGACAACGCCAAACACGTTACCCGCATCCAGGTTGAACTGCCCGCCGATCGGCTCAAGGAAGGCATCACCTTCGTGGACACTCCGGGACTCGGGTCCCTGGCCCGCTACGGGGAAATGGAAACCCTGGCTTATCTGCCGCGATGCGATCTCGGGATCGTCCTGATAGATGCGACATCGACCCTGAACCAGGAAGACGTCTTGACGGTCAATGCCCTCCTCCGTGCTGGCGTCAACACGATGGTGCTCCTCACGAAGGCAGACGTGCTCTCCTCCGACGAACAAGATACCGCTTCTCGATACATCCAGGGCAAGCTCCGCGACAACTTGGGAATAGACCTGTCCGTCTCCGTAGTCAGCGTTAGAGAGAATTACGCTGAGCTTTGCGACCGCTGGATCGAGACCGGTCTTGTTCCTTGTCTGCGGGAACACCGGAAGCTGGCCGAGGTCTCATTGCGGAGAAAGATCGGTTTGCTGCACGAGGCGACCGTGGCCGCGCTTACGAGGCAGATTGATAGGGGTTCCGCCGTGAGCGAAGGTCTCGCTGCGCGAAGTTCGGCAGTCGAACCGCTCTTGAATGAGGCGTTGGCCAAGCTCGATACGGCCAGACGGGAGCGATTAGATCTGCCCGATCTCAGCAAGAGGATCCTGGACGCCGCCGCCGCGGAAATCAGCGAGCTTTGGCGACGCAGGCGGACCGAACACGTCGATGCCGCTCGAGTCGTACTCGCACACGGGAGTCAGGAGTTGAATCGACTTGTCGAATCGGTGGCAACACCCTTGACGCGGCTGAGGCAGGATCTGACCGGCACTCTCGGCGACGCTGCTCGGTCCGTCGGCTACGATCATGAAGAAGAATCCATGATTCCCCCTCCGATGGGCATGCCCCTCGTCGACCTATCGGTTCTCCTAGACGAGACATTACTCCGGCGGCCACGCCTGGCCAGCTTGACCAGGGGGGCAGCCGATCGTACGGCCCGCCGCCAATTGGCCGCCCGATTCGGTCCGAGGCTTGCCGGTCTCCTGAGTCATTATGTCCGGCAGCTCGAAGAATGGCGGCGACAAGCCCTTTCGGACATGCGTCGGTCCTTTACGGCAAGGGCGGGATACTTTCGCGTCCGATGCGAGCAGGATTCAAGCCGTTCAAGCCCGGCGGCGATAGAAAACGATCTTAGGCGGCTCCGGGCTCTGCAGGACCGTGGAGGAGAGTCATGCGTCAACAAAAACGCGTCGTAATCGTCGTTCCCGGCCGGCCTAGCCTAACCCTGTCTTACCTCATGTTGGACTTCACCGGAACTTTGGCCAGGGATGGAACGCTTCTCCCGGGAGTCGCCTCGCGGCTGAGGGCGCTCAGCCGTCGACTTACGATCGTCGTCGCCACGGCCGATACCTTAGGCAAGGCGATAACCTCTCTCGACGGCCTTCCGGTCGAAATCAAGTTGGTCAAGACCGGGCAGGAAAAACTGCGGCTTCTCGAGGATATAGGGCCTTCCCGCGTCATGGCGATAGGCAACGGCCACAACGACGTCCCAATGGTCCGCCGTGCCGCCATCGGTGTAGCAGTAGTCGGACCGGAGGGGGCGGCGAGCGATCTCATCGGCGCCGCCGATATCGTGGTGCGCGACATCCGAGACGGGTTGGACTTATTGGCCAAGCCCCTGAGGCTAACCGCGACTCTCCGGCCTTGATAGACGGAACTTCTCATCTGGAGCGAGCGCTATGAACGACGAAAAAAACACTCCGGTGCCGGACCCCGTGCCCGGAAAGTGGCTCAGCAGAAACGTTCTTGGCTTTGGGTTGACGAGCCTCCTCGGTGACTTCGGTCACGAGATGGCCACGGCCGTCCTGCCGCAGTTCATGCAGGCGATCGGTTCGTCGGCCGCCGCACTGGGATTCATCGAAGGCGTGGCCGACGCCCTTTCGAGCTTCGTCAAGCTCGGGGCCGGATACCGCAGCGACAAGATCGGGCATCGCAAGCCCTGGACCGTGGCCGGCTATATCCTCACGGCGGTTACAACGTCTGTTTTCGCTCTGGCTATCGCCTGGCCTCTGATTCTATTGGGCCGCGCTGCAGGCTGGCTGGGCCGTGGCATCCGCGGACCTCTTCGCGACGCCATGCTCGCCGACTCCGTCGACCCGAAGGATCGCGGAAAGGCGTTCGGCTTCCACCGCGCCGGGGACACGGTCGGGGCCGTCCTGGGGCCGCTCACAGCCTTTTCCGTATTGACCTGGGCTTCCTCTCATGCCGCCATCGTCGAACACGTCAACTCCTGGTTTCCCCGCGGCGCCGCCGCGACAGGCGGTGTCTTCAGGCTGATCTTCCTGCTAACCTTGGTCCCTGGCCTCCTTTCCGTTCTGTCGATGGTCTTTCTAGTCACCGAGAAGCGGCGCCCGCGCAACGACGAGATGAAGTTCATGACCACTCTGCGGGGGATGCCGCGCTCCTACCGGAACTTTCTCTGGGGCGTCGGCCTCTTTGGCCTAGCCGACTTCGCTCCGACCTTGATGATCCTGCGTGCGACCACGGTCCTGGAGCCGACGATGGGTCTCCTGGACGCCTCGCGTTATGCGGCCCTGCTCTATCTCGTGCGCAATATCGTCTATGCGCTGGCCTCATATCCGATCGGGGCCCTGAGCGACCGGTTCCCCCGAACACGATACCTTGCCGCCGGATACGCCGTAGCGGTCATCACGTTTACCGGGTTTGCCATAGCATTGCCGTCGATCTGGTGGTTCGTCGGCTGCTTTGTCCTGGCGGGAGTCTTCATCGCTTGGGAAGACACGATCGAGGGCGTAGCCGTGCGCGACTACGTGCCGCCTTCAGTGGCCGGCACAGCGTACGGCGTCCTCGGCACCGTCAACGGCGTCGGCGACTTCGCGTCCAGCCTTATCGTGGGCGCTCTCTGGACCTCTTGCGGAGGGGTGTGGGGCTTTGCCTACGCGGTGATCGTCGGCACGTTGGGTACGATACTGATGGCCCGCACCAAGGGGCCGACGTCTTCCCCCGGATCGCCGATCCAGCGTCCAACAGAGCGTAGTTAGGTGAATCAGGAGAGCGGGCTGGGATGAATCCTAACCGGGCTCTGAAAATGAGGGCGCCGCCGTCGACCCATTCGGGACTGACGTCAAGCCAGCATCAATGGAAGGAACAGGTGAAGGCGAGGGAGAGCGAGCCGTGGGCGACGCCGGCCGTGGGCGTTATATGGTAGCGGCTTTGGTGATTGCGCACGACCAGGCGGCCGATAACATAGCCGAGGACGCTGCTCACCAGCGAGTCCGAGAGCCAGTGCTTGTTCTCGGTCACCCGCGACAGCGCTACGCCCGTGGCCGTCGCATATGCCACGATGGGCACCCAGACGCTCTTCTGATATTGCATGGCCACGACCGTGGCCAGGCTGAAGGCCGTGATCGTGTGTCCCCCGGGAAAAGAATCGTATCTCCCCTGCTGCCCCGATTCTAACCTCTTGAAAAATCCGACCGGCCCGGACCAGTGGTCGACCCCATCGGCCCAATATGGACGCTGCCGCCCGAATATCCCCTTCAGGAAGGTTACCAGGATCCCACTCTGCAGCATCGCGCTGGAGGCCAGGACGGCGGTCTCGGTCGATTTATTGTCGCCGCCAATCAGGCCGACGCCCAGGAAGACCGCCACAGTACCCCAGGCCCCGTAGGATCCCATCTGGGTGATGACTGGGCTGACCCCGCGGACCCAGGCGTGGGTGTCCCGGTAATCCATAAACCCCCGGTGGATCGCCTCATCGTTCCCGATCAGGAATCCGGTGAGGGCCGCTAAGCCGACGATAGGCAGGATATCGTGGGTCCGGATGTGGACTGGGTAGCTCCAGATCTGCCCGGCATCTTTCAGGAAATCTCGTGAAATGGATCTGAGCGAGAATTCCCCGCTCCCCGGCTTGGCGGCCGGAAGAGAAGGATCGTTCGCCCGGAGAGCCATTGGGAGGAGAGTAGGTATGGCGGCCGGTGCGAGAGTCGGTCGAGGAGAGTTGTCCCCGCAAATCGAAAGCGAGAAAGGCCGCGACTGGCCGATTTCTGGCCCCCGTGAAGCTTGATCCCGCGCGATGAGCTGGAACGGGAGGGCGGCCAGCAGCAGGAACGCCGCGGCCCAGATTTTGCTCCTTTTCTTCTCCATCTCACCATCCTAAGAAAATTCGCGGCTTACGATACCGGGTCCCATTTCCCCTCATCTTAATCCAGAACGCAGCGTTTGTTAATTCGGCGGGGTGGCAACACGACCGGCAAACGTGCTTTAATCGGGATGAGGTGATCGTGGCGTGAAATCCGTTCTATCCCCCCAGGCCCATTCGATCCCGAAAGCGGCCGGACTGTTTCGGGCCTTTCTAAGATTGGGACTAACAGCCTTTGGCGGTCCAGCTATGATCGCCTACATCCGCGAAATGGCTGTAGAGCGAGGTAAGTGGCTCGACGACGCGTCCTTTCGTGATGGAGTGGCCCTTTGCCAGGCCATCCCGGGGGCGACGGCCATGCAAACCGCGGCCTATGTGGGCTTGAGGCTACATGGCCTGGCCGGTGCGGCGGCCAGCTTCGCCGGTTTCGGCCTCCCTGCTTTCACGATGATGATGACCCTCTCAGCCCTTTATGTGCGCGGGCATCAACTTCCAATGGCGGTCTCTGCATTCGCGGGTCTTGCGGCTCTCGTCGTGGCGATCGTTGCGAATGCCACAGTATCGTTCGGAGCGAGGACGCTTAAGAAATGGCAGGGTTGGCTCATCGCGGTTGCGGCGGTGGGATTGTTCGGCATTGGGAGGAGCCCGCTCGCTGTGATTCTTCTGGCCGCACTCTTGGGTTTGATCCTCTTCAAAGCGGAACATCTCCCCACGGAATCGGCCACCGCGCACCGCAAGCTCTATTCATGGAGATCTTTCATCGGTCTGCTGTTTCTGACTGGCACGGCCTTGACACTATTATTCATCGTGGATCCACGGCTCTTCAAGCTCGCGGCTCTGATGGCCAAGATAGACGTTTCGGCGTTCGGGGGCGGATTTGCCTCAGTCCCCATCATGTTCCATGAGATCGTGGATGTCCGCCACTGGCTGGATGGGCCCACGCTCTTGAACGGAATCGCCCTGGGGCAGGTCACTCCGGGACCTATCGTGATCACGGCCACTTTCATAGGCTATTTGCTATCCGGACCGATCGGAGGAATTGTCGCCACGATAGGCGTGTTTTTGCCTTCCTTTTTGATCGTCGTCGGCGTCGCGCCGTACTACGACAGGCTGCATATGTCCGGCCTTTTCCAAAAGGTCATCGAAGGGATCCTATGCTCTTTTGTCGGCCTTCTTTTCTCTGTAACGGTGCGGTTTGCCATGAATGTTCCGTGGGACCTGACCCGGACTCTTCTTGCCGTTGCAGCGTTTATCGCCCTGCGGCTCAAGGTCAACATCCTTTGGGTCGTTCTGAGCGGAACGATCCTATCGATTCTCATCTTTTAAGCAGGCATCCGTGAAGGGGCCCATGCCCGAACAAGCCTCCTCTGTTGCTTCAGAAGCAGCGGGAACTTGACATTCCCAGGCGGGCTTGATAGATTATTATTAAGAGGGGATGGAGTCCTCCACAAAACCGCCCCGGCCGGGCTGATGACTCCTGAATATGACATCTAGGCCAAAGGCGGTTCGTTGTACCAACCGAGGACATCGAACGAATCCCAGCCGCCAGAAAGGCGACTCAAGCATGCGGATTCTTGTCCGAAGTGCTGGGTGGACTTTCCAAACGGCGTGTCCGTGTACTCCGAGCGCGGCCGGGACTTTCCCTCATTCTTGAGGGAGAAAGACTGTGCTGGAAAAAATATCGTCTCCCTGAATCCCCAAGTAACGAAGACCTCCGTCCAGGCGCCCTCGATCTTGGGAAATCTTCGCGAAGAGCACGCGGCGGCCTCATGCCTCGCGATACATATCTGCAGCTGGTTGATTGATTGGGGGAATAGGCTAACGGTATGCCGTGAGGCTCCTTAAAGATGAAACCGATGATTGGTAGTAAAAAGCACCCAACCAAGGCTCAGGCTCTTTTGACTGTGGTGGCTTTGCCCATTCTCTGCCAGCTATCGGCGCCCGCTCAAACAGAGCAAATCGATCTCATAGCGCTCGCTAGAAAGGCATCTCCGGCAGTTATGCTATTAGTCATCTCTGACTCAAATGGCAAGGAAGTCGCTACCGGGACTGGATTTCTCATTTCCGCCGAAGGCAAACTCATCACCAGTTACCACGTCATTGAGAAAGGGCCGATAGCGGTCGCCAAGGCGGGAAACGGTGCGCTGTTTCCCGTCGAAGGAGTGCTCGCTTCCGACCCGAAAAACGACCTTGTCGTGCTCATGATTACGGGCAAAGACCTTCCATTCCTGAAACTCGGTACTAGCGATAAAATCGAAGTAGGCACCCGCATCGCTATCATTGGCAGCCCGCTTGGATTGGAGGGCTCCATGTCAGAAGGAATCGTGTCCGCAGTCCGCGACTCCAACGCAGGCAGGCAATTGATTCAGTTGACCGCCGCCATCTCGCCGGGGTCCAGCGGCTCGCCGGTGCTGGATGCCAAAGGCCTCGTTATCGGCATAGCTTCCTCATTTCTCCAAGGTGGGCAGGCCCTTAATTTCGCCGTGCCGGCCGAGGCGGCTGTTGCGCTCGTAGCGCGGGCCGAGAATATGCCTGCTGCCCAACCGTTGGGTGCCGCTATTGCCGGGGACGATTACGAGGCTATTCTTGGTGATTCTGATTATCTAGCGGCACGGCGGGCCGAATTGGCGTTGGATTACGCAAAGCAACTGGGATATTGTCAAAATCTCGTTCGCCGCTACCCAGATAATTATGTGACGCATAAAATCTTGGGGGATGCTTATGTGCATTTGAACTTATTTGAAGACGCGATTGCCGCTTACAAGCAGGCCGTCAAATGGAATCCGAGAAAAGCCGAAGTCTGGTATAACATGGGCCTCACGTATTTCAAATTCAAAAAGTTCGACAAGGCCATTACGGCTTTCATGGAGGGCCTGGCCATCAAGCCTGATCTCTCCGACGCCTGGTTCCAGATCGGCTCCGCCTATTTCCAGCAGAAAAAGTACAGGGATGCCATCTACGCCTTCAGAACATACACGGGCCTGGCCCCTAACGAGGCCAACGGCTGGCTGAGCCTGGGTATCTCGCACATGTTCGTGCAGGATTTCGGAGGGGCCCTGGAGCCCATGAAAAGATGCGTCGACCTCAAGCCGGAGAACGCGAGCGCTCAGTTCGACCTGGCGATCATCTACATCAATCTCAGGAGAGACTACGCCGCCACGCAGATCTACAACAAGCTCCTGATCCTAGATCCAATCCTCGCAGGAAAACTGAAAAAGCGCCTCCGGTGAAGGACGGTTCGTTGTACCAGCCGAGGACATCGAACGAATCCCAGCCGCCAGAAAAGCGACTCAA
>Ga0315282_10002079_pt1 | contig 37322 bp, 33 predicted proteins | sample YL17G07_20_MG_FD_203693 | JGI IMG/M metagenome (GOLD analysis project Ga0315282, IMG submission 203693) | Sediment microbial communities from Yellowstone Lake, YNP, Wyoming, USA - YL17G07_20 | ecosystem: Environmental > Aquatic > Freshwater > Lake > Sediment | place: USA: Wyoming | collected... | reverse complement strand
CTGCGTGGGCGAGAACCTCGCCCAACGCGAGGCCGGGCTCACCGCCGGCTTCGTGACCGAGCAGATCCGCGAGGGGCTCGCCGGCGTGCCTTCCATCGAGCGCGTGGTCATCGCCTACGAACCCATCTGGGCCATCGGCACGGGCCGCGCGGCGACCGGCCCGATGGCCAACGAGGTGACGGCGCTCATCCGCCAGACGCTGGGCGAGCTGTTCGGCGCGCGGGCGGCGGCGGAGACTCGCATCCAGTACGGCGGCAGCGTGACGGCCGCCAACATCGCCGAATTCATCGACCAGCCAGACGTCGACGGCGCGCTGGTGGGCGGCGCCAGCCTGAAGGCCGACGAGTTCGTGAGCATAGTCGAGATCGCGGCACAGAAGAAGGGCACGAGGTAGGCGCTACTTCCTGCTAGAGAGGTCAGTATGACAGGCGCCTCGGACCAGGAGTTGTTCTACTTCCCGCCGCCGCCCTCGGACGATGCCATCGAGTGGCCGGGCGAGCCCATCGGCAAGAGCAACACGATCACCCGAACGAAGAGCCGAACCAGATACCACGACAAGACCGTCGACGCCAAGCCGGGCCGGCGGGAGGAGCTTGTCAACGCCGCCGTCGAGTATATCGTCACCAGGGCGGCGACCGAGCCCATCTACATGCACGACGTGGTCATCCACGGCGTTAAGGTCCGAGCGATCACCAACAGCCGCCACCTCATCGACTTTTGGCGGGAGAACTGGTTCAGCGCGGCCGAGTGGAAGGAGGCGACCGGCATCGAGCCGCCCGCCCATCCCCGGGTGATCGTCTACGCGCTGGGAGGGGTGGAGTCGCAGCGCGAGGCCGCGTGCTACAGCCACGACACCAGCACCGTCATCTTCTTCAACACGTCGTACTACGGGCAGCTCAAGAGCTGGGTTCTGGGAGCCGTCGGCCGCGTGCTCGCCTCCGAGTTCGGCATCCACTCCATCCACGGCGCCTGCGTCGAAAAGGGCGGCAAGGGCATACTCTACATCGCGCCGACCGGCACGGGCAAGAGCACCTCCTCGTATGGCCTGATGACCTATCCCGACACCCGCTTCCACTCCGACGACTGGGTGTACGTCCGCTACGTCCTCTGGACGAAGGACGGCCAGCCGTTCGCGCCCACACTGGTGGAGACTCCCACCGGGCAGGGGCTCCGGGGCTATCGCTGCCTGCCCTGGCTCGAGGCGCACCGGGGCGAGTCGGTCCGGATCGAGGGGCTCGGCCTCCGGAACGAGGAGATCGAGACGACGAGCGACCAGATCGACTGGGCCCAATCCGTCGGCGCCTACGCCTACACCTCGGAGAAGATCTTCTACCTGCGCAGCAACCTGGTCGAGAACTTCCCGGAGTCGGCCTACGAGATCCTCCACACCGACCTGGAGAACGTCCCGAGCATCTACCCGGCGTTTGCCGAGGCGCACCGGCCCGTGGTCGAGGGCCTAGTGTCCCTCCTCCTCGGAAGCTCCGACCCCCGGATTCGGGCCTACTTCCGGGGCTTGCCGCGGGATGAGGTGGCGACGCTGCTCGGCCGACTCTTCGCGTTCGACAACGCCCGAGCGATGCTGGACATCACCAGGGTGCTGCCGCGAGAGCGGGTCTTCTGGAATCCGCTGGAGCCGGTCAGGCTCGGGTGCGTCTTCCTGCTCAAGCGCGACCGACAGGACCCGGTGGTGATGGAGGCGCTCGGCCTGGACAAGTTCATGGACCGGCTGCTCATCGGCCTCACCCCCGACGGCAAGCGCGAGATCGCCTACAACGCCTACCGGACGGTGGACGACGAGGCCGAGAGGCAGTGCGTCGCGTCGCTGGAGGGCGAGGCCGGAGCGACCGGCCGGCCTCTGTACGAGCTCTTCCTGCGCCGCGCCGACGTGCCGGGGTCTCTGCGGGAGGAGTTCTCGCTTTTCAGCGTCCTGCATCAGTCGGCGGCCTGCTACGACTGCAACACCATCCTCCAGCAAGACCCCGACGTCCGCAGCAGGAAGGAGGCCGTCGGCCTGACGATCGACCTCATCGCCAAGGTGGCGACGACGACCCCCCGAGACCTGCGCCTGACGCTGAGCGACTACCGCCGCTTCCTGATGGCGAGATAGGGGTCGGCGAAGCAGGGGCGCACGGGGCTGGGCAACTGGGCGGTCTGAGCGATGGCTGGTGCCCCCTCCCCAGCCATCCCCGCACGCGGGGAGGGAGCCTACCTCCCCCGCGAGCGAGGGCTGCAGGTGGGCCCACCTTTCCGCGAGTCCGGAACACGCACGCGGAAAAGCCCGGGGCCACGAGCGCGCCCTACTCGTGGCCCCGGGTTCAGGAGGAAAAGGATGTCAGGCCCCACCAGGCGTCCTCGCAAGTTCCGTGCCGAGAGGGTGGACGCGCGGAAAGGCTCAGGGTAGAGTGCGCTTGGCACGGATGTTGCCGGACCGATGCTGGAAGAAGAGAAGCGTCGCGCGGCAGACCGAGCTCTGTAACCCCTAGCCCGCCGCCCTCTCACGGCAACTGCCCAGGAGGCAACCCATGTCCACCCGCTTGCCCCGGCGGGAGAGTCGTCTGGCTCGTCCGGGCCTTTGGCGCCGCGTCCACCTGGCTCTGACGATGCTCGTCGCCGGCCTGGCGATCTCGGCCGGCTGCTCGCCGGTGCTGGCTCGGCTGCCGAAGGAGGCAAGCTCCACAGTCGCGTCCACGGCCGTCGCGGGGGCGCCGACCGTGGTCCCCAAGGCGGCGCCCGCGGTCAACACGAACGCCCAGCCCCTGGCGGTACTGCCGGCGCCGGACTGGCCGGTGCCCGACGGGCACTTCTACACTCAGACCAACGGGCAGCCGCCCCTGACCAGCCCGACTGGCTATTCCGTCACCAACCGCGACGGCATCCCGTTCTGGGACGAGGTCCAGAGGCTCGGCGGGCCGGCCGTCGTCGGCTACCCGATCTCGCCCCGCTTCGGCTTCCAGGGACGCGTCAGCCAGGTCTATCAGCGCGCGGTCCTCCAGTGGAACGCGCAGGCCGGGCAGGTTCATCTGATGAACATCCTCCAGGCAATCGACGAGGCTGGCAAGGGCGACTGGCTGATGCAGACCTACAAGGTGCCGGCCCACCTGCCCGCCAGCTTCGACCGGGGCAAGAACGGGGACGAGACGGCAGGGGATCGTCTGGCCCTGTTACGTGCGGATCGGGCGCTTGAGCAGAAGTACCGATCCGCCCCGGACCCTCTCGCCATCTACGGGCTGCCGGACTCGCAGGTCGTGGACCAGGGCGACCACCGCGCGATCCGCCTTCAGCGGACCGTCCTCCGGCTCTGGAAGCAGGACAAGCCCTGGGCGAAGGCCGGCGAGGTGACCGCCGACAACTCCGGCGAGTACGCCGTCCAGGCCGGGCTGTTCGCCCGGGAGGCCCTGGTCGCCGAGCAGCCATCCACGGTGCCGGTGAGCCTGGACCTGGAGGGCAGGCGCGCCAGCTCGACGCCGGCGCTATCCTCACCCGCGCCCACGCCGACTCCGTCCCAGGTCAGCGTCTGGCAGGTGGCCAACACCGACGGCGACGGCGTCTACCTCCGGCGGACGCCGCGGCTGTCCGACAAGCTCGCGGCGTGGCCGGAGGGCACGCTGCTGAAGAGCCTGGGGGAGCAGGCCCAGGGCGAGGGGCTGGCCTGGCAGAAGGTGCAGGCGCCGGACGGCAGCGTCGGCTGGGTGCCGGCGAGGTACGTCAAGCCGGCGTGGTAGGGCGGGACGACGTGGAACCACAGATGAACACAGATGTCGCCTCGGGGGAAGTGAGTGGTCCACGCTTGCGTGCGTCTCCCGATGATGTATAATGCGATGTACGTGCGGTAGCTAACCAGGGAGGGCCGCCATGAGTGGGATGGTGCGCAAGCAGGTGTACATCGAGCCTCGGCAGGAGGAGTTGCTGAAGCGGCGCGCCCGCGAGCTCGGGGTCAGCGAGGCCGAGCTGATCCGACGCGGCATCGACCAGATCAGCCGAGCGCGAGCGCTGACGATCCCTGCCAGCTGGGAGGCCTGGGAAGAGGCGAAAGCCCTCATCCGAGAGCGGATGCAACTGAAGGTGCCCCAAACGGGTCGAACCTGGAGACGCGACGAGCTGTACGATGATCGCCTCCGACAGCTTGCTCATTGACACCAACGTCCTGGTCTACGCCCACGACCCGCGGGACCAGGACAAACAGGCTCGGGCGCTGCTCGTCCTCGACACTCTCATCGCCGCTCAGCGCGCCGTCGTGAGCGTGCAATGTCTGTCCGAGTTCTACGCCGTCGCCACTCGGCGCCTCCCGGAGCCTCTGACGAACATAGAGGCGCGGCTTCAGATAGAGAGGCTCATCAGGTGCTGTCGGGTGCTCGATCTGACGCCAGTCGCGGTTTTGGAGGCATGTCGTGGGGTGGAGCAGCACGGGATGTCCATCTGGGACGCTCTCATCTGGGCCGTGTCCAAGCTGAACCAGGTGCCTTACCTGCTCACCGAGGATGGCGACCACGGCAGGTTCCTCGAAGGGGTGCTCTACCTGAACCCGTTCGCCGAATCCTTCGATCCGAGGGTGCTCGAGGGAAGCGGTTAGCCTCCCAACTGCTCGAGCGTCGTGAAGAACTCCGGGAAGGTCTTGGCGACGCATTCGGGGTCCTGGATCCGGACGCTGGGGACGCGCAGGCCGACGAGCGCGAAGGCCATGGCAATCCGGTGGTCGTCGTAGGTGGAGACCTCGGCGCCGTGGAGCTGGCCGGCCGCCGGGTAGATGGCGAGGCCATCTGGGTGCTCGTCGACCCGGGCGCCCAGCCGGCGCAGCTCGGTCGCCGCCGCCGCGACCCGGTCGCTCTCCTGATGCCGGGTGTGGGCAATGCCCCGGATGAGCACCGGCCCGGCGGCGAACGGCGCAATCGCCGCGAGCGTCAACGCCGTGTCCGAGATGCCGCGCATGTCCACGTCGACGCCGCGCAGCGTCTCCGGCCCGGCGACCTCCACGAAGCTCTCGCCCCGCGATACCCGGCACCCCATCCTGGCCAGCACGTCGACGAAGCCCAGGTCGCCCTGCGCCGACGCCCAGCCGAGGCCCTCCACCCGAACCCTTCCGCCGGTGATCGCGGCGGCGCCGAAGAAGTAGGAGGCCGCGGAGGCGTCGGGCTCGACGGTGTAGTCCCGAGCCCGATAGCGCTGGCCGGGCGGGACGACCAGCCGCCGGTAGCCGTCGTTCACCACCTCGGCCCCGAAGGCCCGCATGGAGGAGGTGGTCAGGTCGACGAAGGGCCGCGAGACGATGTCGCCCACCACGTCGGCCTCGATGCCCAGGGGAGTGGCCGGACCGACGAGCAGGAGAGAGCTGAGGAACTGGCTGCTCTGGCTGCCGTCCATCCGCGTTCGGCCCCCGGCCAGGCCGGCTGCCTCGACGACGACCGGCGGGCACCCGTTGCCGTGCAGCGACCTGGCTCGGACGCCCAGCCCCTGAAGCCCGTCGAGGAGTGGCTGGATTGGGCGCTGCCGCATCCGGGGCGAGCCGTCCAGGACGTAGCGTCCCCGGCCAAGCGCGACGAAGCTGGTGAGGAACCGAGCCGCCGTCCCGGCGTTGCCGACGAACAGGCTGGCCTCGCCGGCGGGAACCCGTCCCCCGGCCCCCTCGACGACGAATTCCCGAGCCGGCTCGTCGGCCCGGACCGGGATGCCCAGGGCGGCGAGGGCGGCGGCCATGTAGCGGGTGTCGTCGCTGAAGAGGGCCTGCCGGATGGTCGAGCGCCCCTCGGCCATCGCGGCGATGAGGAGCGCTCGGCTCGTGTAGCTCTTCGAGCCGGGCAGGGAGAGCGTGAGGTCCGGGGGACGGGTGAGGGGCGCCACTTCGTAGAGAGTCATCTACAACGTCCGGCGGAGAGCGCAGAGAGGGACGCAACCAACTCCAGCTCTCTGTGCGTCCTGTGCGTCTCGGCGGTTCCGGTCGGCATCCTGAGTATCACTTGTACTCTTGACGCACCGGGGAGAAGACGTCGACGGCGATGGAGTCGGCGAGGGCGACGACGGAGTGGCTCACGCCGCCCGGGATCGCGTAGCCGTCGCCGCGCTCGAGCACGGCGGTCGCCTCACCGATGGTGAACTGCAGCCGGCCCTGGGCGACGTAGCCAACCTGCTCGTGCGGATGGGCGTGGGGCTGGACGATGCTGCCCTTCGCCAGGCTGACCTCGGCGACGAGCATCCGGTCTCCCCAGCCCAGGGTCCGGCGGACGATCCCGGGCGCCATCTCGACCACTGAGGTCTCGGCAGAGCGGGTGAATCTCGGCTCGTCGGGCATGGGCTACGCCGACTCCTCGCGCAGCTCACCGCCGTCCAGCGGCCGGCCGGACTGGCTGATGAGCATCGGGCGCTTCTTGTGCGCTATGGTGTCCGCGCAGATGATGCACTTCTTCACGTCGCCGCGCGACGGGATCTCGTACATCACGTCGAGCAGGGTCTCCTCGATGATGGTCCGCAGGCCCCGGGCGCCCGTCTTCAGGTGGAGCGCGCCCTCGGCGGCGGCCTCGAGCGCCTCTGGAGTGAAGACCAGCTCGACCTTGTCCAGGGCGAGGAACTTCTGGTACTGCTTGACGACGGCGTTCTTGGGCTCCGTCAGGATCTTGATCAGGGCCTCTTTGTTCAGCGGATCGACGCTGACGACGACCGGCAGCCGGCCGATGAACTCCGGGATCAGCCCGTACTTGAGGAGGTCGTCGCCGATGACCTGCTGCAGGAGCCAGGAGCTTTCGTTCTCCCGGTGGTCGCCGTCGGCCCGCGACCTGAAGCCGATGCTCCGCTTGGCGCTGACCCGGTCGCCGACTATCCTGTCCAGGCCCTCGAAGGCGCCGCCGCAGATGAACAGGATGTTACCCGTGTTTATCTGGATGAAGTCCTGGTGGGGGTGCTTCCGGCCGCCCTGGGGAGGCACGTTGGCGATGGTGCCCTCGACGATCTTGAGGAGGGCCTGCTGGACCCCTTCGCCCGAGACGTCTCGCGTGATGGAGGGGTTGTCGCTCTTGCGGGCGATCTTGTCGATCTCGTCGATGTAGACGATGCCGCGCTCGGCCCGCGAGATGTCGAAGTCGGCGGCCTGGATCAGCCGGAGCAGGATATTCTCGACGTCCTCGCCGACGTAGCCGGCCTCGGTGAGCGAAGTGGCATCGGCGATGCAGAAGGGCACCTCCAGGATCTTCGCGAGGGTCTGGGCGAGCAGGGTCTTGCCGCAGCCGGTCGGGCCGATGAGCAGGATGTTGCTCTTCTGGAGCTCGACGTCCTCCATCTGCCCGCCGGCGTTGATTCGCTTGTAGTGGTTGTAGACGGCGACCGCCAGCACCTTCTTCGCCCGCTCCTGGCTGACGACGTACTGGTCCAGGAGCTCGACGATCCGCCGGGGCGTGGGCACCTTCGAGAGGGGAGACTTGGCCTTCTGAGCCGGCGTCTGCTCCTCATCGATGATCTCCCGGCACAGCTCCACGCATTCGTCACAGATGTACACGGCGCCGGGGCCGGCGATCAGCCGCCGAACGTGCTCCTGCCCCTTGCCGCAGAACGAACAGTGGTACTGGCCGCGGGCACCCCCCCTCGTCGATGCCATTCCTGCTACCTCCAGCTACGATGCGCGTAATGTCTCGGCGGCGTCGGTATTGGCTGGGCTTCGGTAAGAGTTCGGCTCGGGGAAGAAAGCCCAGGGCCTAGGCCTTCTTCTTCGGGCTCATCAGCACCTCGTCGATGAGGCCGTAATCCACGGCCGCCTGGGCGCTCATGAAGAAGTCGCGATCGGTGTCGTGCTCGATGCGCTCGAGCGTCTGGCCCGTGTTCTCGACCAGGATGCCGTTGAGGAGTGTGCGCAGGCGCAGCACCTCTCGGGCGTGGATCTCGAGGTCGGTCGCCTGGCCGCGAACCCCGCTGATCGGCTGGTGCATGTGGACCGTCGAGTTGGGCAGGGCAAAACGCTTGCCCCTCGCGCCCGAGGACAGCAGGATGGTGCCCATGCTGGCAGCCAACCCGACGCAAATGGTCGAGATGTCGGGCTGGATGAGCTTCATCGTGTCGTAGATGGCCATGCCAGCCGTGATGCTGCCGCCCGGCGAGTGGATGTACAGGCTAATATCCTTCTCCGGGTCCTCGCGGGCCAGGTACAGCAACTGCGCGACGATGAGGTTCGCCATCTGGTCGTCGATCGGGGTGCCCAGGAAGATAATGCGCTCCCGCAGAAGGAGCGAGTAAATGTCGAACGCCCGCTCGACCCGTCCGGTGTTCTCGACAACCATCGGGATGACGTTGAGAGGGTCGTGCCGTATCATATCAGACATTCTGACTAACCTACTCCTTATCTAGCTCCGCCGCCGCTGCGCCAGCCCCGCCGGCGCTGGCCTGCTGCCCGGCGTCGGCGCCGTCAGGCTCGGTCGCCGGCACCTCGCCCGAGCCGGCGGCCTGCGGCTGAGGCTCGGCCGAGCCAGCCGTCTCCACCGTGGCCTCGGCCGCTTCATCCTCGCTCGCCGCCTCTGCCGTCGCCTCCGCGGTCTCGCCAGACCGGGCGGTCTCGACCAGCAGCTGGACTACCTTGCGATTCCGAACGCGATGCTCCACCGCATCGCGCTGCGCTGGCGTCGCCAGGGCCTGGCGGATCCGGTCGGCCTCCTTGCCCGCGAGGTAGGTCATCGACTGGATCTCCTGATCGACCTCCTCGGGTGAGACCTGCACGTTCTCCTGCTCGGCGATCCGGTCGAGCAGCAGCGCGGTCTTCACGTTGCGGACTGCCCGCTCGCGGAACTCCTCGCGTAGCTCGGCCTCGCTCTTTCGGGTCAGACGCAGGTATTCGTCGAGGCCGAGGCGCTGCCGCTGCAGGTTCTCCCGAGCGTGCTCCAGCAGGTGGTCGATCTCCTGGTTCACCAGGGCCGGCGGCACCTCGATCGTCGAGCGGCTGATGGCCTCGGCGATGACCGTGTCCTCGTGCACCTGCGCTGCCGTCGCCTCGGCGGCAGCCTGAGCCTGTGCTCGCAGGTCCTCGCGCATCTGCTCCAGGCTCTCGTACCCGATGGACTTAGCCAGGTCGTCGTCAATCGGCGGGACCCGCTTCACCTTGACCTCGTCCACCTTCACCCTAAAGATGGCGAGCCTGTTGGCCAGGTCGGGATCCTTGTAGTCCACAGGCAGCGAGAGCTCGAACTGCTTCTCCTGCCCGGGGAGCATGCCGACCAGTTGATCGACGAAGCCCGCCGGATAGCGCGTAGTCTCGGGCTGGACCTCGAACTCGGTCTTCTTCTCGTCGACGATGGTCTGGCCGCCAGAGCTCTGCAGCAGGGGCTCGCCGCTCGGCGAGTACAGCCGGGTGTAGGCGCCAATCTCGCCGTGGACGTCCATCACCACCCGGTCAGCTTCCCTGACGCCACGCTCGACGGGCACCCACTCGGACAGTTGCTCCTGGACCTGCTCGACCATCTGGCTGACCTCGGCCGGGGTGACGTGCACCTCGACGCGGCCTATCCGGATGGATCGGTAATCGCCGAGCTCGACGGTGGGCTGAACGGGGACGGTGGCCTTGATGCGCAGGGGCTCGCCCGGCTTGAGGTCTTTGGCCTTGGGCTCGAGGTCGAGCTCGGGCTGATCGATGGGGTGCAGGTCGAGGTCCCTGACGGCCTCCCGGTAGACGTCGTTGAGCAGTAGCTGCAGGCCCTCCTGGAAGAGGGTCTCGCGGCCGACGAAGCGCTCGACGATCTGGCGCGGCGCCTTGCCCCGGCGGAAGCCGGGGACGTTCAGCCTGCCGACCAGTCTGCGGTAGGCTTTCTCGACGGACTGCTCGATGCGCTCGGGCTCCACCTCGATGTTGAGGCGGACCTGGCACTCTGGGGTTCTCTCTGCGGTGACCTTTACCATATCCCTCCACCAGGTCCGCGCCAAGGCGGCGCGGCCAGGGTTCATTATAGCACAAAAAAAGGCTCTCCCCCAAGAGCCTGGGTCAAGTGGAGCGGAAGACGGGATTCGGACCCGCGACCTTCACCTTGGCAAGGTGACGTGCTACCACTGCACCACTTCCGCTGGGGCCTGTTAACCGCCGCCCGTGCCCGGGTGGCTCGGAACCGCTCACCCGTATTATACGGAAGGGTCGGCGCAATGTCAAGACCAGAAGCGACCCCGACGACCCGGCCCTGGCGCTCGCCTTGTAACCCCTGCCGCGGGCTGGTATAATCCTGCAAGAGTCGGGGTTAGATATGTTCTGTGCCCACCTCTCGCTCGTCAACTTCCGCAACTACGCCCGGTTGGAGCTCGACCTGTCCCCGGGCGTATCCGTCGTCGTCGGCGACAATGCCCAGGGCAAGAGCAACCTCCTCGAGGCCCTCTACTTCCTGGCGACGACGAAGTCTTTCCGCGCGACGAGCGACCGGGAGCTGATCCACTGGCATTCGCTGGGCACCGAGCTTGCCTACGCGCGGCTGGTCGCCAGGATCGTCCGCGCTCCGGGGCAGCTCAAGCTGGAGGCGGTGATCCGGGAGGATGGGCGCCTCAACGGCGGCGAGCCCGCGGGCACGCCGGTCGTGAGCAAGCGCCTCAAGCTGAACGACGTGCCAAGGCGCGCGCTCGAGGTCGTCGGCGCGGTCAACGTCGTGATGTTCTCCCCCCAGGACATCGAGCTGGTCGACGGCCCGCCCGTGGCCCGGCGCCGCTACCTCGACGTGACCATCTCCCAGGTGGACTCCCGCTACATCCGCACCCTGGCCCACTACAATAAGGTGCTCCTCCAGCGCAACCACCTGCTCCGGCAGGTCCGTGAGAGGCGGGCCCACGTCGACCAGCTCTTCGCCTGGGACCACGAGCTGATCGCCGCCGGCGCCCACCTCATCCAGCAGCGCCAGGCGACGCTTGCCCTCCTCGGCGAGCTGGCCCAGGACGTCCACCGTCACCTCACCGGCCGGCAGGAGGCGCTGGAGATCATCTACCGCTCGAGCGTGGACCTCGCCTCGGCGGAGATGGGCCCGAGCCCGTCGCTCGAGGCCGTCCAGGGGGCTTTCCGGACCAGGCTCCGGGCGGCGCAGGCCCGGGAGGTGATGGCCGGAGTCTCCATCCTGGGGCCGCACCGGGACGACCTCGCCTTCCTCGTCGACGGCCGCGACATGAACGTCTTTGGCTCGCGCGGCCAGCAGCGGACGGTGGCGCTGGCGCTCAAGCTCGCCGAGGCCGAGTTCCTCCGGCAGCGCACCGCCGAGCAGCCCATACTGCTGCTGGACGACGTGCTCTCCGAGCTGGACGAGCCCCGGCGCCGCCACGTCCTGGCCGCGATCGCCCCGCAGCAGCAGGTCATCTTCACGGCGACCGACCTGGCGCCCTTCGACGACGAGTTCCTCGAGCGCGCGACGATCTACCGAGTGCAGGAGGGCGCGCTGGAGATGCTGAGAGACCGGGCTAGTGGGTCATTTGCCCGGTGACGTGCCATTGGAGGTAGGGGCGGCCGTCCCTCGCAGGTGCTGCCGCCGGGGCCGGGCCGACACCGAGGTCGGCCCTTACGGGAGACGAGCGGCGCTCAGCGCCGGTAGGTCCACTCCGGGTTGCCGTACCTCTCCCCCACGAGCCGGCGCGCGTCTTCCCTCTCATCCGGCGTCAGCTCGCCGGGCCTGAGCCGGACGCCGAGAGCCTCGGCGAAGCCGGCCTCGAGCGCCTCGGCCAGCGCGCCCGGGCTCACCTCCTCGCCAAGCGCCCAGCGCAGCGAGCCGACTAGCCCCGCCAGGAGCTCGGCCAGCCGGGCTCGCCCCTCGGGAGACTCGCTCCGGAGCAGAGAGGCGAACCGGGCCGGGTCGAAGTCCAGGAGGGCCATCGCGTGGTGGAGGACGACGCCGCGGCGTCGGAGCTGCGAGTTGCCGACGAGCTTCCTGCCCCGCAGGACGAGCTCGTAGGGGGCGAGGGACGCGAAGCAGGCCGAGCTGCCAAGCCCCTCGCGCCGTCCGCCGCGGTGCGCCTCCTCGGGAGGCACGACCCGGCCGTTTACGCCCAGTCGCCGCATCGCCGCCAGGATCGGCGGCCCGAGCCGGCGGTACGACTCGACGACGTCCGGCACGGCCAGGGGGTGGTTGGCGGGGAGCGCCAGCGAGTAGGCCAGGCACGCCTCGTGAAGCACCGCCGTGCCGCCCGAGGCGCGCCGGACGAGCGGCAGGCCTTCCCGCTCGCACGCTTCCAGGTCGAGGTCGGAGACGGCCTGGGCGCAGCCGATGGAGACGCAGGGCTGGGCCCAGCCGTAGAGGCGCAAGGTTGTCGGCGATCGGCCGGCCGCCACGCTCGCCAGGATGGCCTCGTCCACCGCTATGTTCCAGGGCCCGTCGCCGAGCGCCAGGTCCAGCAGGCGCCACACATCGCCCGACATCCTCGGCCTACCGCGCCACCCCCGTGACGATCATCTGGCCCTCGACGACGTCGACCGAGCGCGCCTCGAAGCTCATCGGCAGGTCGATGGTCTGGCCCGGCGCGACCGGCGAGAGCTGCGAGACCAGCGACGGCTCGACCGAGTCTACCGTCAGCTTGAGGGACCTATCGACGACGGTGGGGTGCCCGTCCACGGTGAAGCCCAGGCTCAGGATGCCCTGCTGGAGGTTGCCGGTCAGCACCATCCGACCGGGCCGGAGTCGGACCCTCACGTCGCTGGCCGGGATGCCCTGTGAGCGCAGGTAGCCGGCAGTCAGGTCGGTCAGCTCCTGCTCGCCGACGACGACCCGGACGAGTTGTCCGCGCAGCGAGGGGGCCCGGCTCGCCATCTCGGCCAGCGAGTTGACCCGGATGGCCTCCGGCACTGGCATCGCCATCGGCGTCGGCGTTCGGGTCGCCAGGGCCACCGCCGACTGCTGGATCGGGCCGCCGTCCGGAGCCGACGGGCGCACAGCGTCCCCGTACATCGCCACGGCCACGACCACGGCGAGCCCGGCGGCGAGTCCACCGGCCAGAGCGCCCAGCTTCGCCAAAGACCTCCCGAGCGCCACTACCGTACCTCCCGGCTGCGTTCACAATAAACCGCCCAATGATAGCACTTTCCGGTCCGGATTGCCGTCGGCTCCCGACCTCTGCTAATATGGCGGCGACCGCCGCCGAGCAGGAGGGCGATGCTGTTCACCTCCCGACGCACCTGGCTTCCCCGCGCGCTGGCGCTGACCGTGGCCCTGGCCGCCTTCGGCCTGAGGGTCTACCACCTCGGAGGCCAGAGCCTCTGGTACGACGAGGGCATCAGCCTCTACTACGCGTCCGCCGACCCCCCTGCCCTCGTCGGCCTCCTGGCCCGGCTCGGCGAGTTCCCGCCGCTGTACTTTCTGCTGCTGCACTACTGGATGTCCCTGGCTGGCCAGAGCGAGCTCGCGCTGCGCTTCCCGTCCGTCGTCGCGGGCGTCCTCGGCGTGGTCCTGATCTGCCATCTCGGCCGATTGCTGGCCGGGAGCGGCGTGGGCCTGACCGCCGGCCTCCTCCTGGCCGCGTCGCCCCTCCACGTCTGGCAGAGCCAGGAGACCCGGATGTACACGCTGGCGGTGGCGCTGGGCCTCGTCGTCACGTACCTGTTCGTCCGGCTGCTGGAGGGGTCCCGCGGCGCCTTGCTGGCCGGCTACGCGCTGGCCGGGGCTGCCGGCCTCTACACGCATTTCACGTTCGGGCTCGTCCTGGTCGCCCACGTGATCTGCCTCGGCCTGTGGGTGGCCGGGGCCGGACCTAACCCCCCGAGCCCCCCTTCCCCACGGGGGAAGGGGGGGATTGCCGCCGTTCCCCCTCCCCGCGCTGCGAAGGACGACCGGGGGTTAGGTCCGCTGCCCTCCGCTGAACGCCTTCGGATCGGGCTTCGGATCGCGCTCGCCGGTGCCGGTGCCGGCCTGCTCTTCGTGCCGTGGCTGCCGCTGGCGCTCCAGACCTACGAGACGAACGCGACCTACTGGCCGGGCCGTCTGGACGTGCTCGCCGCCGGGCGCGACACGATGGCGGCCTTCGTGGCGGGCGAGCTTGCCCAGCCGCTTGACCGGACGACCCTGGCGGTCGGAGGGTGCCTGCTCGCCGGGCTCGGGCTCCTGGCCGCGGCTCGCCGAAGGCCGGATGGAGAGCGCGGCCGGAGCGCGCCGGCTGCGCTCCTGCTCGGCTGCTACCTGCTCGTGCCGGCCGCGGCGGAGGCGCTGCTCCTGCTGGACCGGCCGAAGTACGCGCCGCGCTACCTGCTGGTTGCCCTGCCGGCGTTCTGCCTTCTGGCGGCGTGGGCGACCTCTGCCCTGCCCGTCCTTGCCTGGCGCCGGCTGCGGGGGATGACGCTGGCATCCAATCTGACTGGCGCGCTCGGCCTCGCCCTCGGGCTTGGCTGCCTTGCCGCCGGCGCCTGGTCGGTCCAAGCGCAGACGACCGACATCCGGTACGCCCGGGAGGACTACAAGGGCCTCGCGGCCTACCTGGCATCCAGCGCGACCGCCGACGACTCGATCATCCTGCTGGGCGGACACGTCCAGGTGCCCTTTCTTCACTACTACGAGGGCCATCGGCCGAGTGACAGGGCCGGGGCCGCCCCGGTCTACCCGCTGCCCGACTCGCTCCTGCCGGCGGTCGCCCGGCCCATCCAGCACGACGACCTGGCCGCCCTCAACTCAATCGTCCCCGGCCGCCGGCGCGTCTGGGTCGTCCGCTGGCAGGACCACCTGGCCGACCCGGCCGGAATGGTGCTCCAGCAGCTAGAGCTGGCCGGGCGCCGCGTCGACCCCGGTCGGGTTTTCCACGGGCTCCAGCTCGACGCCTTCGAGGTCCCGGGCCGCCCGACCTTCCCCGTCGCCTTCCAGCCTCGGACGGCGGTCGGCGCCTCCTTCGAGAACGGCCTGACGCTGGTGGGCTTCGACCTGGCGCCGGAGCGCGCCCGCCCGGGCGACACCCTCCGCCTGAGCCTCTACTGGCGGGCCACCGCGCCGGCCGACGCCGACTACGTCGCCTTCGCCCAGCTCCTCAACCGGGCCGACCACATCTACGGGCAGCACGACAAGCCGCCAGTCAGCGAGACTTACCGCACGAGCCGGTGGGCGCCGGGCGACCTGCTGAAAGACGAGTACCAGGTGCGCGTCCGTCCGGGGACGCCGCCGGGGCAGTACCGGCTCCAGGTGGGGCTCTACGACCGGGCCTCCCTCCGCCGGGTGGGCGTCCGGGCGGCGCCGGGCGCGCCGGTGGAGGACCGGCTGGTGCTGGCCGAGGTGCGGATAGACCCCGGGGAGCCCTTGGGCGCAGGCGCCGACGCCCCGAGTCACCGGGTCTCGCTGGACGTGGCACCCGGAATGCGGCTGCTGGGGTACGATCTCGAGCCGGAGGCGCTGCGCCCCGGCGAGCCAGCCAGGATCGCGCTCCTCTGGCTGGCGACCGCGGCCATCCCCACCGACCGCCAGGTGCGCGTGTCCCTGCTGGCCCGTGACGGCCGCGAGGTCGCCGGTGCCGCCGGCCCGCCGGCCGACGGGACGTACCCGACGTCCAGGTGGCGCCTCGACGACCTCGTGCGGGACGTTCACAGCCTGACGCCGCCGGCCGATCTGCCCCGGGGCGAGTACACGCTGGCGATCTCCACGCGGGCAGACGGCAGCCCGACGGGCGGACTGCTGCCTCTCGGGGCGGTGGAGGTGAGATGAGCTGGGCGCTGGTGCCGGCCTGAAGTGTCACTCTGAGCGCAGCGAGGCCTGCGTCCGGGAGCTACCGGACAAGCACCCCTCGCTTCGCTCAGGGCCACCATCAGGGCGCGACTTCGCCTCCAGTTGCCGGCAGCGCCAGAGGCCAGCTTTGTGCAGGGAGTAGCGGAGCAGCACCAGCAGGATGCCGCAGCCGTAGACGACGCTCCGACGGAAGTTGATGGACGATGCTTCCGGGAAGTAACGGGTGACGATGGGCGACTCCGAGAAGTAGAGGTTGCACGCCATCCCTTGGGCGATGATCTCGGTGTCGAACACGAAATCGTCGCTGTTGTCCTCGAACCGGACGGTCTCCAGGTACTTGCGCGAGTAGGCGCGGAAACCAGAGTGGATCTCGGTCAGGTAGCGTCCGAACGCGATGTTCGCCAGGGCCGTCAGGAACACGTTCGCCACGTATTTCCAGCGGGGCATTCCTCCCTCGAGGGGCCGTCCACCCAGCATGCGTGACCCGAAGACCGCGTCTGCCTCGCCCGCCTGGATCGGTGAGACGAGGTGCGTGATGACCGACGCGTCGTACTGGTGGTCGGGGTGCAACATCACCACGATGTCCGCGCCGGCGGCGAGCGCTTCTCGATAGCAGGTCTTCTGGTTGCCCCCGTAGCCCCGGTTCCGCTCGTGCTGGAACACCGTGAGACCCGCCTTCCGCGCGACGGCCACGGTCTCGTCTCTCGAGGCATCGTCGACGAGGATCACGTGCCCGGCGTACGCGGGAGGTATCTCCGCCAGGGTCCGCATCAGCGTCTTGGCGGCGTTGTAAGCCGGCAGAACGATGACCACTTTGGGGTTCTCCTCGCCCATCTTCCCCTCACTCGACGACCAGCACTCCTCCGAGGTCGACGTAGTCCGCGCTGCTCCCCCGAAGGCGCTTGCCTGTCTGTAGATCGTAGAGCCCTGCGATCAGCCGGTATTCCCCGGGGCGGGCCTGCATCACAGGGACCGAGAAGCCGTCCCGCACGACCTCGCCCGGATCCCAACAGGACGTGGGGTAGCTGCCGGAGCGCGGCTGGGAGTCGTACTGGGCCACGAGCCCTCCCGGCCCCACGAGTTGGACAAACACCGTGTAATCGGCATCCATCTGCCTGAGAGCCTGCCACGCGAGCTCGCCGCGTAGCGCTTCCCCGGCACGGACCCGCCTGCTCCCGATCGAGTGGCCGACGAGGGCCACCTGGTCCCCGAGGATAGCCTGCCCGTCGGCTGGCATCTCTGCCACGGTGGGCGCTCCGACCTTGAACCGCCCGACGACCGGCGAGACTCCGAGGGCCGCTCCGTTGGGGTCCCGCGCCTGGAGGGACGCGCTGCCCGGACGGTAGACGGATACGACTATCGCGCCCGTGGTGGCCTCGGGAGCATTCGTCAGCGGGCCGAGGGCGTGGACATCCCGGACGGCATCCCCGGGGCGCCAGCGGGAGGTGGGCAGCGTTCCTCGACCAGGGTAGCTGTCGTCCTGGGCGAGCTGCCTACCCTGGCTGTCGAAGAGCTGAACCGAGACACTGTAGTTGTCTGGCACGGCGGAGCGCGCTCGCCAGTACAGATCGAGGTGCACCTTGCCGTCTGGGTCGGGGCGCGGGAGCCGTGGGGAGTAGCCGACCATCTCCAGCGCGTCGCCGTAGACAGCCCCCACCCGCCGGGGCACAGACTCGAGCTCTGTCTCTGTCAGCAGAGCTGGCGGGGCGTAGGCCGGCGCGATGTAGCGCAGGGGGGAGACGACGGCGATTGCGAGCATTGCGACCAATGCTCCTGGCAGCACCAGAGTCCGGAGCCGGCGCACCGGCAGCGCGCTGAGTCCGAGGGCGAGCAGGATGGCGATGCTGGCAATGGCGGGAAAGAGCAGCCGCCCCTGGAACGCGAGGACGAGCGTCCGGTAGCGCACCAGCGACGCGAACACCACGAAGCCCCAGGCGAGCGGCAGGCACGTCCGCGCAAGCGCGGGGAGGTTGTGTCGTGCGCGCCAGCAACAGGAGCAATACGTCGCCAGTCCGGCGAGGGCGGCCAGTGACAGCGCGTCGTAGAACCGGTAGACCGCGGGGTCGACCACTATGCTGAACCAGCCGAACAGCGCCCAGAACGACGCCACCAGGCCCGGCAGGTCACCCAGGTACCCGCCGAGCGGGACGTCTGCCTGACCACCGCTCCCCACGGCGTGGAGGAAGGAGTCGAAGCCCAGGAGATCGCCGTACAGCCGCCAGTTGCGGACGTACCACCAGCCGGCTATGGCGGCGATCGGGACGCCGATGCGCAGCAGCCGGATAGCTAGCGTACCGAAGGCCTCTCTTGCGTGCACGGCGACCAGGCTCACCGTGCCGATGGCGAAGGGGATGGCCGCGAGCAGGGAAAGCTTGCTGAGGGCCGCGAGCCCGAGGATGCCGCCAAGCAGCACGTCGCGCCGGGGCGTTGCGCCGCGGCGTGCTATCCTGGCGAGGAGGTAGAGCATCCAGGCTCCTGTTGCCGCGGCCGCCGCGTCGTTGTTCACCGCGGCGGTTATGAACAGGAACTGGGGAACGAAGGCGTTGACGGCTGCCGCGCCGGCCGCGACTGCCTGAGAGTCGGGGTAGAGCTCGCGCGCAGTCGCGTAGGTCCCCACGACGGTGAGCGCTCCGAGGAGCAGGGAGAGGAACCTGAGCAGGTGCGCCGCCAGGTACTCGCCGTGCCAGGGGAAGCTGTCCGGCCTGAGCTGCACCCAGACGTTCTTGTTACCAAGGCTACTCGGGTACCCGCGGCTGCCGGCGGGGTTCGACTCGATGAAGTGCCCGAGATCCTCTCTCTCGATCCAACTGGTGAGTGCCCCTCCGAGAAGATAATAGATGGGCGGTTGGCCGCCCTCGGGCCCGGCGACGTTGGCCTGCCGGTCGGCCTGCTGAACCGGGAGGCCCTGGCCGGACGCCACGTGGCGCACGAACAGGAAATGCCATTGCTCGTCCGGCGCCTCGAAGACTGGGTTCACCAAGCTGTAGAAGACGCCGAGGCTGAGGTACGTGGCGAGGGTGGCTAACAGAGCGCCGGGGAACCTTCGGCCGCCGGCTAGCGCCGTCTGCGCCACGAGGCCCACCTCGAATGCGACTCAGGCTAACTACAGCGCGTTCACCGGGCTGCTTGGTCGCAGTGTAACACGAGTCCATATTGGCCATGAAACGCCCGGGCTCACAAATGCGAGTCATCTGCCCCTGGGCGCCGTTGGCGTGAGGCGGTCAACTCACGAGGTCCGGAATCTCCCTCAGCGAGGAGATTGTCGGGCCGGCCCACTCATCGGCGTCGATGGCGACCATCTCCGAGACCGCCGGCTCGTGGTCCCGACAGGCGGCGGCACGGCGGGCCGGCCCTATGGCGTCAGCCGCACCGGGATGCCTCTGGACTCGAGATACTCCCGGGCCTGGGGCACCGTGTAGGTGCCGAAGTGGAAGATCGACGCCACCAGGACGGCGTCGGCGCCGCCGACCGTGAGCGCCTCGTAGAGGTGCTCGAGCGCGCCCGCGCCGCCCGAGGCGATCACCGGGATCCCCACGGCGTCGGCGATGGCCCGCGTCATCGGCAGGTCGTAGCCCGCCTGAGTGCCGTCGGCGTCCATGCTCGTCGGCAGGAGCAGCCCCGCGCCCAGCTTCTCGGCCTCGCGCGCCCACTCGACCGCGTCCTTCCCGGTGGGCATCTGCCCGCCGCCGACCATGACCTCGAAGCCCGAGGGCAGCGACGCGTTGCGCTGCGTGTCGATGGCGACCACGACGGCGTCCTTGCCGAAGGCCGCGGCCACCTCCCGGACGAGCTCCGGCCGGCGGACCGCCGCCGTGTTGATCGAGACTCGGGCCGCGCCGACCTTCAGCAGCGCCTCCACGTCGGCCAGCTCGCGGATCCCCCCGCCGACGGTCAGCGGGATGGTCGTGCGACTCGCCGTGCGCGCGACGGTCTCGAGCGTCGTCTTTCGTCCCTCGACAGTCGCCGTGATATCCAGAAAGACGAGCTCGTCGGCCCCGGCGCGGCTGTAGACCTCCGCCATCTCGGCCGGGTCGGCGACGTCCCGCAGCCCGGCGAAGTGGATGCCCTTGACCAGCCGGCCGTCCTTCACGTCCAGGCAGGGGATGATCCGAGCGTAGTCCGTCTTCAATGGCTCAGCCTCTTCATTCTGCAGAATCGCACAGACTCGGAGAGCGCGGAGAGGGATTCGGCCAACTCTCCGGCCATCCTCTGCGTCCTCTGCGCTCTGTGCGGCGAGCTCGTCAGCTCTCAGCCGTCAGGAGCGAATCGTCCGGGAGGCGCACCGCCGCCTCTCTCGCCCAGGCCAGGTTGGCTTGCCGCAGCTCGCGGGCGTCGGCCAGCGCCGCCATCACCCGGCCGGGAGCGGTCCCGCCGGGCACGTCCCGGGCCGCGACCGAAGAGTCGACGGTCACGGCGTAGACCGACTCCTCGAAGAGCGGACTGAACTGGCGGTACTCCTCGAGGGTGAGCCTGGGAAGGTCGCGGCCCTGATCGAGGCAGTAGGCCACCAGCCGACCCACGACGCCGTGCGCCTCCCGGAACGGCAGCCCCCGGCGGACGAGGTAGTCGGCCAGGTCGGTCGCCAGCGAGAAGCTCTCCGCGGCGGCCTCGCGCAGCCGGGCCGTCCGGACCCGCGCCGTGCGGAGCATCGGCGCCAGGCAGCGCAGGCTGCCGAGCAGCGTGTCGACGGCGTCGAACAGCGCCTCCTTGTCCTCCTGAAGGTCCCGGTTGTAGGTGAGCGGGAGCCCTTTCAGCGTGGTCAGGAGGGCGAGCAGGCTGCCGTACACCCGGCCGACCTTGCCCCGAACCAGCTCGGCGACATCCGGATTCTTCTTCTGGGGCATGATGCTGCTGCCGGTGGCGAAGGCGTCGTCAAGCTCCAGGTAGCCGAACTCGGCCGTCGTCCAGAGCACCACCTCCTCGGCCAGACGGGAGAGGTGGGCCATCGCCAGGCTGGCAGCCGAGAGGTACTCGACGACGAAGTCCCGGTCGGACACGGCGTCCATGCTGTTCCGGGAGATGGCGGCGAAGCCCAGCTCCCGGGCGACAGACTCGCGGTCGAGCGGGTAGGGGAGGCCGGCCAGCGCGCCCGAGCCCAGCGGCAGCACGTCGGCGCGCCGGTAGCAGTCGCGGAAGCGCTCGACGTCGCGCTGGAGCATCTCGAAGTAGGCCAGAAGGTGGTGGGCCAGGAGGACCGGCTGCGCGCGCTGGAGGTGCGTGTAGCCGGGCATCACGGCGTCCGAGTGCCGCTCCGCCAGATCGATGAGCACACCCTGCAGGTCGCCCAGCGATTCCACCGTCGCGACTATCGCCTCCCGGACGAAGAGCCGGAGGTCGAGCGCGACCTGGTCGTTGCGGCTCCGGGCGGTGTGGAGCTTGCCGGCGACGTCGCCGAGCTTCTCCCGGAGCCGGGCCTCGACGGCCATGTGGATGTCCTCCAGTTCCGGCCCCAGGGGCAGCCTGTCCTCGTCGAGCTCGGCCAGCACCTCGCGCAGGCCGCCGAGGATGGCCACCGCCTCGTCCCTGGCGATGATGCCCTGCCGGGCAAGCATCCGGCAGTGGGCGGCCGAGCCGAGGATGTCCTGGCGATAGAGCCGGCGGTCGAAGGAGGTCGAGGCGGTGAACGCCTCGACCTCCTGGTCGGTCGGCTTGCCGAAGCGGCCTCCCCAGAGCTTCACTTCCCGCCCTCGGCCCCGGGCTGGGTCTCGGGCGAGCGGACCTGCGCGTGCACCCGGATGGGGAGCCCCCAGATCTTGATGAAGCCCTCGGCGGCGCGCTGGTCGAAGGCGTCCTCCTTGTCGTAGGTGGCGAGCTTGAAGCTGTAGAGGGAGTGCTCGGACCTGCGTCCGACGACCGTGCAGCTACCCTTGAAGAGCTTGACCCGAACGGTGCCGCTGACCCAGCGCTGCGTGCTGGCGACGTACGCCGCCAGGTCCTGCCGGTGGGGCGAGAACCAGAGGCCGTTGTAGACCAGGTCGGCGTACTCGATGGCGACGCGGGCCTTGAACCGGGCCTGGTCCTTCATCAGGCACATGTCCTCGAGGGCCTGGTGCGCCCGGTGGAGCACCGTCGCCGCGGGCGCCTCGTAGACCTCCCGCGACTTGATCCCGACGAGCCGGTTCTCGAGGTGGTCGATCCGGCCGACGCCGTGAGCGCCGGCGACCTGGTTGATCGTCTGGACGAGCTCGACCCCGCCCATCGCCTTGCCGTCGAGCGCCACCGGGATGCCCCGCTCGAAGGTGATCTCGACGAGCCGCGGCTCGTCCGGGCAGATGGCCGGGCTGACCGTCCACTCGTAGACGTCCTCGGGCGGCGCGGCCCAGGGGTCTTCGAGGATGCCGCACTCGACGCTGCGGCCCCAGAGGTTCTGGTCGATGCTGTAGGCGCTGCCCTTCTTCACCGGCACCGGGATGCCGTGCTTGTTCGCGTACTCGATCTCCTCATCCCGGCTCATCCCCCACTCGCGGGCCGGCGCGATGACCCTCAGGTCGGGCGCGAGGGCGGCGGTCACGACGTCGAAGCGGACCTGGTCGTTGCCCTTGCCGGTGCAGCCGTGGGCGACCGCGGTCGCGCCGTGCTTGCGGGCGACCTCTACCTGCTTGCTGGCGATGAGGGGTCGAGCGAGCGACGTCGCCAGCGGGTACTCGCCCTCGTAGATGGCGCCCGCCTGCAGGGCCGGGAACACGTAGTCTCGGACGAACTCCTCCTTGACGTCGAGGATGACCGCGTCGACGGCGCCGGTCCGCAGCGCCTTGGCCCGGGTCGCCTCCAGGTCACGGTCGCTCGCGCCGAGGTCCACGGTCAGGGCGATGACCTCGGCGTCGTAACGCTCGCCGAGCCAACGAATCGCAACCGAGGTGTCCAGGCCTCCCGAGTAGGCCAGCACGCACCTTATCATGTCAATCGGTCCTCCCAACAGGCTGCCCCGCCGATCCTCGACCGGCCGGGTTTCCATCGCCAGACAGCCAGATGGCCCCGGCACGTCCCGACAAGAGGGAGCGGCGCGACCGGTCCCAGGCCACGCCGCCACTTGACGATGGCAATCGTCGGGATGCTCAGATGTTATTCGACCCGGCCGGCTTTGTCAACCGCGGGGGGCTTCTCGCTTCTCCATGGGGCCCGGGCGCGCTCACCGCGGAGACGCCGAGGGCGCCGAGGTCGCGGAGACCAGCCTGGCGGCCGACTCTGCGGCCTCCGCGGTGTTCCTCGCCGAGCAGCCGTATAGGGGCGTCCTGCCGATGCCCACCACGTGCTCGGTTAGCGCCGCAAGCGCGGCGCAGGCATAACCGCGCCTCCGGAAGCCCTCGGCGGTCTCGATCCCGACGAGCATCACCCCGAACCGGTTGGTGACCGTCGGGAGGGGCGTCGCCTCGGCCCAGCATGCGAGCGTCCCGCCAACGAACAGCCCGAACGCGGTCCCGGCTTCCACGCTCTCCTTTGGAACGTTGTCCGGCCGCTCGTCGGCCGTGATCGCCCTGACCACGCGGCCGGTCGGGTTTGGCGATGCTCGAGGCCGCTCGGGGGGAACGAAGAGCAGCGCGTGGACTGGCCTGATCTCGTACCTGTTGGCGAGGACAGCCCGCATGCCGGAGATGAGCGAGTCGGGGAAGCCAGGCTGGCCGCAAGCCGTCTGCACTGCGGGCAGGGCCTCGGCGAGGAGCTCGGGCGCGACCGCCAGCCACCAGGCGCCCTTCTTCCGGAGGATCAGCGCTGGCCAGGTGGGGCCGTAACCCTCCTCGCGGCCGAGCCGGCGCTCGGACTCGCAGGCGGATAACCCGCTCTGCCTGTCACCCCCAACGTCGCTTGGGACACCCTTCCTCCGCGGAAGGTCTGATGAGCGCGCGGAGCCAGCAGCCGCGCTCCTGGGTCAGCGCGAGGAAGCCCCTGACGTGCTTCTCTGCCGAGTGTGCCACCATCACCTCCAGGGGCAGCGGGCCGGTAAACGGCGACCGGCGCAGCGCGGCGGCGAGGGCCTTCCAAGTCGACGAACCCCTCGCCCGGGATGACGTGATCGACGAACTCCGCCACCCGGTCGGAGAGGTGCACCGCCACCAGGCGGCTGCCAAGCTCGGCCAGCAGGTCGAGCGGCCACGGCCCGCCGATCTGGTCGTGCGCCGAGTCGTGGCAGAACCCGAAGTGTCGGGGGGCGACGAGGTGGCGACCGAGAGCATCATATGTAGCCGATAGGCAATCGCCGGGCGAGGACGGCTTCCTCGGCCAGCGCGCTCTCGCTCAGGGGGATGTAGCGCAGCAGCAGCCGGTCCGGCCGGCGCTGCGTCCCGAGGACGATTCGGCTGAGGAAGTGCTCGCCGAGCCCGGCGGGCCGGAGCATCAGCACCCGCCGGATGCCGTACTGCGTCGCCGCGGCGTCGGCGCAGCGCTGGACGACGTCGGCCCGCCGGAGGAGGCCCAGGTGCCTGCTGAAGTAGACCGCCCGGATCACCCACGTCTCCTCAGCCTGGCCATCGGCCGTGAACCACGGCAGTCGGTGGCCGAAGAGGCAGGCCAGCACCTGGTCGCCCTTCGTCGCGACGTAGGTGAGCACGTCGTGTCCCAGCCCGGTCGCCAGGATGGATGGCCCGTCGCCCGGCTGTGAGGCGTAGACAGTATGGAACCGCGAGGCGTCGTGCGCCGGGGTGAGCAGCGCCCGGAGCCGGGCACCGTCGTAGGTGGGGAAGATCCCGTAGTTCTCCTGGGTATCCCCCATGAGGTCGCGCAGCCGCTCGACGAGGTCGTCCGTCAGGGGCAGGCTCGGCCCGGCGACGCGACGGATGAGCGCGCCGTCGAAGGTGGCGAGGGTGTCGGGTGTCGGGTGTCGGGTTCCGGCAGACGAGGGCGGAGGCTCGGAGGCCACGGGTCGGGTGTCAGGGGGCGCGCAACGTGGACCGGCCGGCGAGCCCGGGTCACCGGCGCCTGCCACCTTGCCTGCATCCCCCGGTCTCCGGCGCCTGATCCCCGACACCCGATACCTGAGGGCCGATGCCTTCTTCCGCAGCCGGAGTCGGGTCTGCCGGATCGTCCGAGCCGCGGCTGCCCGCCTGGCCCGGACCCACAGCCGGACAGCCTGGGCGCCGTACCGGGCGAAGTTGTAGAGGCGGAGCAGCCCGGCGTCGCCCTCCGGAAGGGTCTCCAGCACGGCCTCGGCGGCCACCGCCCTCGTGGCGCGGGCCGACTTCAGCGGCACGTCCTCGCCCCAGCACAGGACGTAGTCGTAGCCAGCGGCCCGGGCCTCGCTCAAGATCACGTCGAGCAGCACTTGCTCGCGGCCCTGGCCGGCAAGATCCGGGTCCAGGTGGAGGAACTCGATGACCGCGGCCTTCAGCGCGTAGTGCTCCTCGGGCAGCAGGTGCGCCATCGCCATCGCCAGGTCGGCGTCTTTCTCCCGGGTGAGGTAGCGGACCCAGCCCTTGGCGGACCTGTCCGAGCCGCCGCCGGCGATGGCGTCCCTGATGGCGGCGCGCAGCTTTACGTTGGACCACATGCCGAGGGTCAGTGGTCGGGAGATGGCCGCGCCGACGATGTTGCGGTCGTCGTCGATGAGGGCGGCGTCCATGTATCTGTCGCGGCCGGGGATGGCGGCGAGCCACCTGAAGTAGCTGGCCGGGTAGCCGAGCCGGGGCTCGCCCCGGCGAGGGGCGGCGGCGCGATGGAGGAACTCCGCCAGCCGCTCCGGGCTGCAGGTGCGCGGCAGCGACGCTGGCACCGCCTGCACCTGGCCCAGGCCGGTATACCCCGAAGGAGTGGTCGTGCTCACACCGAATCCTCTTGCGGCGGCAGAGGTACGAGCGGGTCCAGCAACCGGATCAGATCGGGGATGCTTTCGGTCGCCACGAGCCAGACGCGGCATCCTCTCGATAATCCGGGGGTAAAGTCGCCGGCTGCGGGGGTGAGCTTCCGCGCCTACATTCACGACCGCATCTCCCAGGCCAACCGGATGCCGTCGTTAGCCAGTGTGATCACCGAGCGGGCAAAGCATCTCAAGCTGGCAAGCTCCTGGGACACGCCATGACTTTACCCCCTTGATTATCGAGAGGATACACCTGTTCCTTCGTGAGCACGAGCGTTCCTCCTGAGCTAGCGAGCTAGAGTTGCGAGGCGATGGCGATCTTCCGGACCTCCTGCCCGTCCAGCCGGTAGCCGCTGCTCATTGCCTGGATGGCGTCGGCCACCCGAGAGAGAGGCAGGACGTGGGAGATCAGCTCGGCGAAGGGGTACTTCCCGGACTCGGCGATGGACCGGGCCCGGACGAAGTGGGCCTTCTCCGACGACCAGACGCCCTTGAGGGTGATGTTCTTCCGGTTGAAGTGGGAGAACGGGTTGAGCGCGACCGTGCCCGCGTCGGTGAAGTGCCCGGCGACGACGTAGGTGCCGCCCCGCCGGGTCATCTCGATGCCCTCGGCCAGCGCCGCCGGCACGCCGGTCGCCTCGAACACGACGTCCGCCCCGTGCCCGCCCACGGTCTCCTTGCGAACGAGCTCGATCCGCTCCTCGGGCGAGCGGACCTCCTCGATGTTGATGGTCACGTCGGCGCCGAACTGCTTCGCCAGCGCCAGCCGGCTGGCCGGCGCGCCGACGACGATCACCTTGGTTGCGCCCGACTCCTTGGCGACGATCATGGTCTGGATGCCGATGGCGCCGGCCCCCTGGACGACGGCGGTGTCGCCGGGCAGGAAGTGGTACTGGCTGACGACGTGCGTGCTGATGGAAAGCGGCTCGAGTGCGACGATCGCCTTCGGCTCGACGTCCACCTTGAGGAAGCCCTGGCCCTCCTTGATCCAGAGGTAGTCGGCGTAGCCGCCCTGGAAGTGGATGGGCTGGTCGGGGTAGGGCCGGAACCCGAAGCCGCCGCCGCTCAGGCAGAGGTTGGGCTGGAGCAGCACCGTGCAGTAGTAGCACTTGCCGCAGCGGGTGCCCGGGATGACGTAGACCCGGTCGCCCTCCTTCACCGGCCGGCCCGTGACGTCGGCCGTCACCTTGCTGCCCAGTCGCTCGATGGTGCCGACGTTCTCGTGCCCCATCACGATGGGGTACTTCAGGTAGAACAGGTGGCCCCTGTAGAGGTGGGGGTCGGTCCCGCAGACGCCGCACATCTCCTGGCGGACGATCATCCCACCCGGGTCGACCTCCGGCACGGTAGCTTCCTCAATCGTGAAGGTGCCGTTGGGCTTGTCCAGCACCACCGCACGACCGACGAGCGCCATAAGTGTCTCCCTCCTAAGCTATCGCCGCACCCTGCGGCTTGGTCCGCTGCTTATCGGTGAGTCCATTATAGCACAGCAGGCATAGCGCACGGGGTGCGCGTCCGCGGCGGAGATGGACGAGTACACTGGCCGGCTGTGCGCCGAATGGCGCCTCGGGCCAGAGTGGGCCACGGCCAGGCCGACGGCGGGGGCACCAACTGAAGCCGCAGGTCCGGGCCGGCGAGGGGCGACGGGACAAGCCCGTCGCCTACAGTCTGCGCCCCTGTAACCGGCGTGCCACCGGGACGCACGCGGTACTATGACTCCCTAAACGCCACAGCCTGCTTCGGGCGTGGATGGGGTCGCTGGAAGTGGGCAACCCGGAGAGGTCCGCAGGGCGAGCCGACAGCCAGGCTATTCGCCACCGGCACGCCAGCTCGCCTGCTAGGGGGGGCTCGCCCATCGGAGGTGGGCCGGACGAGCCACACTGGCGAGTAGTCTTTCGCCGGGGCGGAAGCTCGCTCCGCCCCGGCCGCCTGCGGATCGCCCGGGGCTACGCCGCCGACCTGGCGCTCTCGGTCAGCCTCGGGCTGGCGGAGAACGAGACGCGGCGCCCGGGCGGGATCGTGATCGGCTCGCCGGTGCGCGGGTTCCGTCCGATCCTCTCCTTCGTCTCGGTAACGCGGAAGGTGCCGAACCCGGTCAGCCTGACCTCGTCGCCCCTGGCGAGAGAGTCGGCGATGGCGTCAAGCACGGCGTTCAGCGCCCTGTTCGCCTGCGCCGTCGAGAAGCCAGCCTTCTCCGCGATTCGGTTCGCCATCTCTCCTTTGCCAACGACTGCCACGGAGTACCCCCTTCACTCACTCACTGACTCAGTGACCAACCGACTCACTCACCCACCACCCTGTCGGCAAGACGCGCGCCCGCAGGCCGAGACGAAGCCCCGGAACAACCGCCGGGCCTCCGGCCGGCCGTCGACGAGGTTCTCGGGGTGCCACTGGACCGAGACCGCGAAGGGGTGGTCCGGGCTCTCGATGCCCTCGACGACGCCATCCGGGGCCCGCGCCACCACACGTAGCGGACCCACCCAGCCTGCGCGCTCGCCATCCTGGACAGCCTGGTGGTGCCGGCTGTTCACCGGGAACCGGCCGGGGCCGCAGAGCGCCGCGAGCCGGCTATCCGGTTCCAGCTCGACCTCGTGGGACAGGGCATCCTTGGGGGTCGGCACCCGGTGACGGACTGCCGATGGACGCTGCGCGGGCAGGTCCTGGCAAAGGATGGCGCCGACCGCCACGGCTACCACCTGGATGCCACGGCAGATGGCCAGCGTGGGGAAGCCCGAGCGGAGCGCGAGCCGGGCCAGCGCGAGCTGGCCCTCGTCCAGCTCGGCGTCGGTCGCGCCCAACATCGGGTGGGGCGCCTGACCGTAGCGCCAGGGCTCGACGTCGGCGCCACCCGGCAGGAGCAGCCCGTGGTAGCCGGCCAGGAAGCGCTGGAGGTCGGCCCCGTCTGCCAGCGCGTCCGGCGTCGGCCAGGCTCGCGCCGGGTCGGCTCCCGCTCGCCGGAGCGCCTCGCAGTAGGGCCGCAGGTAGTCGTCCAGCCGGTCCGGGCCAGCCACGAGGATCCGTGGGCTCACCGGGCAGACCTCCAAAGCCGCTCCTACAATACTACACCATATCGCAGCAGCAGCGCCACTTGTCATCAGGAAAGCACGCCATGTGGTATAATCCGGGCGCGACGAGACTACGACGACCGTACCACGTGCGGCGGGACAGCGCCAATAGTGATCATACCCGGCGGCGTGAAGCGGTCGCGCCGCGATGCGGCGACGATACTCGTCGGCGAGCTGTGGGCCGAGGGGCGCCAGGCGGTGGTAGCTGGCGCCGCGCCCACGCCGCCTGGAGCGACTACGTGCAGGTCCTCACCAACCAGGGTTTCGTCCGGACCAGGAGTCGCCTCGGACGCCTGGCGACGCTGCTGGGCTTCGCCTGCCTCATCGGCGGGCTGGTCCTCTCGTGGCAGCCATGGCAACAGCAGCCATCCCAGCAGAGCGAGTTGATCCTCGTCGCCTACGCCACGCTCCTGCCGGGCTATCTCCTCATCATGTACGGCAGCTACAACACCATCCGCTGGGGCGGCAAGCCCCGGGTCGACGAGATCCTGACGAGCGCGCTCAAGACGCTCGACCACAAGTACCAGTTGCTCAACTACCAGGATGGGCTGCCGGTGGACAACCTGCTGCTGACCCCGTGGGGCCTGGTCGTCCTGGAGGTCCGGCCCTACTTCGGCGAGTTCATCAACAGTGGAGGCAAGTGGCGTCGCAAGCGCGCCCTTCTGCAGTGGCTCCTCATCTTCGGCGAGGGCAGCCTCGGCAATCCGACCAGGGATGCCCAGAGGAACGTCGCGGCCGTGAGGCAGTTCCTCACGGCGCGGCTCGGCGAGGAGGTTGCCGCCGAGGTGCCGGTCGAGGCGGTCGTGGTCTTCACCCACCCCCGGGCGACGCTGACCGTCGAGGATCCGGAGGTGCCGGTGGCTCCGGCCCGGGAGCTCAAGCCGGCGGTGCGACGTCCGCAGGGTCCGCAGGCAAGGAACAAGCTACCCGGCGACGTCTACCGGCGGGTGGCGCAGGCGCTGCGTGCCCCCGGCGGGTAATCTGGAATCCGAACGGCTCGGGAGACTCCCGAGCCGTTCGCATCGTCTGCGGCAGTGGTTAGCACGACGACGTTGGTTGTCATTCCAAGGCGCACGGCGCCGAGGGATCCGTAGCCCCGGGGGGACGGATCCCTCGCGCCGCGCGGGCGCTCGGAATGGCGGTAGTGGCGAAGTCACGTAGTGGGGGGTGTAGATGGCAGAGACTGGAGCGACAGTCGACGAGGCCATGCGCAGGTACGTGGGCGGTCTGTCCGAAGAGGAGCGTTCGGCCCAGCAGGCGGAGCTCGCGCGCTTCGCGCGATGGGCCGGCCTGCAGGTCCGCCTGGACAGCCTGAAGGCCGAGGACGTCGAGAGATACCAGGAGCAGGTCGAGAAGAGCGGCGCCGACGTCGCGCGGCTGGAGGCGGTGCGCGGCTTCCTCACCGCCGCCCACAAGCAGGGCTACAGTGGGCTGAACCTGGGCAAGTACATTAAGATCAAGCGGACGACCGCTCGGAAGGCCAAGGAGCGGAGGGCAGAGCAGAGATCCGAGCGGCCTGCGGGCGAGGGGGCCGAGCACATCACCCGGGAGGGGTACGAGGCGCTGAAGCAGGAGCTCGACCACCTGGTCAACGTCAAGCGCGCGGAGATCGCCGAGACCCTCTACGAGGCCCGGCTCGACAAGGACATCCGGGAGAACGCGCCCTTCGACGCGGCCAAGCAGCACCAGGCCGAGGTCGAGACCCGCATCCGGCACCTCGAGCGCATCCTGGCGACCGCTCAGGTCGTCGAGCAGCGCGCGAACGGCAACCGGGTCGGGCTGGGGACGACCGTCGTGCTCCGCGACCTCGCCCACGACGAAGAGCTGACGTACATGCTGGTCGGCACCAGCGAGGCCAACCCTCGGGCCGGCCGCATCTCCATCGTCTCGCCCGTCGGCAAGGCGCTCCTCGATCGACGCGAGGGCGAGGAGTTCGAGGTCGAGGCGCCGGCCGGGCGGATCCGCTACCGGGTCGAGCGGGTCGAGGCCTAGGGTCTCGCCTGGCGGCCCGGCCCGCCGGGCGGCCGTATTGACAGGCGCCACTCAGTCGGTATAATGAGCCTGGTCGGTCCGCCCGGCTCCGACGCCCCGCGCTCGCAGCGCTTCCGGTGGCGGCGGCCGAGTCGGGCAGACGATGAAGACCAGGGGAGGCCCTCTACGATGATCTCTTCGAGGACGCGCTGGCGGGACGCCGGTCTCACCAGCCTGGTCGTCCCGATTCTGGCGATCCTCCTGTCTCTTGCCGCCTGCTCGGCGGCCCCCAGCCAGCCCTCGGCTCCGGCGGCGAAGGCTCCGGAAGCGGCTCGGTCGGCCCCGGCGACGGGTTCCGCGGGCCAGAGCCCGGGCGAGTCGAAGCCGAGCACGGCCGGCGAGCAGCCCGTCACCGAGCGGATGATCGTCCGCAGCGCCACGCTCAACCTCGTCGTCGCGGACGTGGACCGGGCGCTGGCGGACGTCGCCCAGATGGCGACGCAGATGGACGGGTTCGTCGTTTCCAGCAACAGCGACGAGGAGGACGGCGGCCGGACCGGACGCGCGGTGATCCGGGTGCCATCCGGCCGGTTCGACGAGGCCATCAGTCGGATCAAGGGCATGGCAGCTCGGGTGCGCCGGGAGGCGACGACGGCCCAGGACGTGACCGAGGAGTACGTCGACCAGGAGGCGCGGCTGCGGGCTCTGAGGGCCCAGGAAGACCAGTACCTCGAGTTGCTCAAGACGGCCAGGACGGTCGACGACACGCTCAAGGTGCGCCAGGCGCTCGGCGGAGTCCGCCAGGAGATCGAGCGGGCTCAGGGCCGAATGCAGTTCCTCCAGCGATCCGCCGCTATGTCGTCCATCACCGTCGACTTGAGGACCTCGGCGGCCTCTCAGGCCATCGAGATCCGGGGCTGGAACCCTCTGGAAGTGCTCCAGCAGGCCGGCCAGGGCCTCCTGGACGTGCTGCTCGTCGTCGCCGGCCTGGCGATCTGGGTAGTCGTCTTCGTGCCCATCTGGGTGCCGGCCCTGCTGCTGATCCGGCGGTGGCGCCGACGGCGGGCGGCTCCGGCGCCCGCCGTGGCACAGCCGCCGCCCGCGGCGTGATCGGATTCACAGGATGGACCATTGGGACTATGGCGACGAGCCCCTGGAGAGCGGCGTCAGACGCACGGACGAGTTCCTGAGCCGCAATTGGAGACACAGGCACCTCGGTCGGATTCAGTTACACGACCAGGCACGCGGCAGATCGTGGTCGTCACCCACGGCGCCTTCACGAGGATAGTGGTGAGCCGGATAGTCGGCGCTGACCCCGACGCCATGTCGCGAGTCACCATCGACAACACCGCCGTGAGCACGCTCGAGCTCTCGGCCGAGGGGTTCACGTTGCTTCGTCTTAACGACACGTCGCATCTGGCTGGCCTCCAGGAGCTTGGCCCGGTGCTCGGGGTCACTCGCTAGCCGCAGGCACGCGACCCCGGCGGTCTGGAGCACTTGCCGGTGGCCGGACGTGGCCGCGCCGGCCTCGGAGAGACCGGGCCAGCGCCGGCAGTTGCCGTCCCTGCTCGAGCACCGGCTCGACCTCCCAGGAAGTCCCCGATGCCGCCGCCCTTGAGAATGGCCACCTTGCCGGCCCGGCCGAGCCCGGCGAGGACACCGTCGCGCATCGCACCTTGCCTCCCCTCCAGGCTGACCGCCCGGGGGAAAATGGAAGGGCGTACAGGCACGAACCGTGCCAGGCCGAGACCGCGCGCGGACCTCACCGCTTCCCGGCGGCCTTCCAGCGCGCGGCGAGGGCGCCGGGCTATGGCCGGGCGCTACCGGGCGACCCTCTCCTCTTGCGGCTCGGTGAGCATCCAGCGCACGGTCTCGAGCAACTGGGTCGCCGGGATGGGCTTGGTCAGGAAGAATCGCGCCGGGAGCGGCTGGTCCGTGGGGAACTTGTCCAGGTGCTCGGTCTGGGCGATGGCCGAGACCATCAGGACCGGGGTCTTCGCCAGGCTCGGGTCGGCGGCGAGCTGCTCCCCGACGGTGAGCCCTTCCAGCAGGTAGGACATCATCACGTCGAGGATGATGAGGTCCGGGCGCTCGACCCGGGCCAGGGCCAGTCCATCGTCGCCGTTGTGCGCCACGCTCACGGCAAAGCCGGCGGCCTCGAGGACTGCGGAGGTGGCATCGGTGAAGTCCGCGTCGTCGTCGACGATCAGGATCCTGTATGCGCCCATCGTCGGAACCTCTCCAGACACCGGATTGCCCGGCCGACCCGGGAGCCCCGGAACCCCTGGCCCGGCACGGGGTGGGTCCGGGCGCGGCAGCGCCGGTGGGCGCTCTCCCACACCGGCGCTGGCCGATATGGGGCAGCCGGCCTACAGGCTGGCGTCCAGGAGGAATATAGTCCAGCCGCCCATGCATCGTCAATACAGCAGGGGTGATATTGGGTGGTGCGGGAGGCACCCCACGCCGCCGGCCGGGCGCTGTACCGTGCCCGACCTGACGTGCCCGCATTGCGGCAGCGAGCTGGCCATTCGGTCTATAACGGCCGTCGCGACGACCCGACTCTCAACGGTGGCGGGTCGCCTCCTCGATCCAACTGAGGTAGACCAGGATCAGGACCACGCCGGCCACAACCAGATACTGGACGAGGTACACTCCGCCCCTCTCGCTCCGCCCTTCGAGCGCCGCCCTCTTCCACACCCGGGACGTTCGGCCGCCTCGCCGGTAACGCCGGCGGCGAGCGAGGCCGCCGCCAGCCAGACACCTCGCCCTGACCGCCCCTTCCACCTCTTCCTCGGAGACTCCGTGCCGCCGGGCGCAGTGGCAGATGGGCGGCGGGCTCACCCCCGCCGCCGTCTCCCGCTGTATATCGGCTATAATGTGGCCAGGCAGTAGCCAGAACGTGCCAGGACGAAGGTACTGATGGCGACCAGGCGCGCGGACGACGCGAACCCCCGGGCCAGGGCGGACGGGCCTCGAGCGGTCCCGTACAACGACCTGGACCTCCGGCGCTGGAAGGAGTACGTCGGGGTGGAGCTCAAGCCGGGCCTGGTCGAGCACGTCCGCGGGAAGCTGCCGCCGGCCGCGCTGGCGTCGGACGTCCGCCTGCTCGAAGGCGACAGCGCCGACCCGCGGGTCGTCGGCCAGGTGCGCGCGGCCCTGGCGGACCTCGGCCGCTCGCCGGCGCAACTCCTCATCCTCCACCCTCCGTACGACGACATCATCCGCTTCAGCGACCGGCCGGAGGACCTCAGCAACTCCGCGGGCACCGAGGAGTTCCTGGCATGGTTCGCCACGGCGGCCCGCCACGGGTACATGCTGCTCGACCCGGGCCGGTTCGCGGTCTTGGTCATCGGCGACAGGTACTCGCGGGGCGAGCTGGTGCCGCTCGGCTTCTGCTACATGGAGAAGATGAACGAGGTCGGGTTCCGGGCGAAGGCGCACGTCGTGAAGAAGGTCGAGGGGGACGAGGTGGGGAAGGGCCGGCGGAACAACCTCTGGCGCTACCGGGCGCTGGCCGGCGGCTTCTACATCTTCAGGCACGAGTACGTCATGATCTTCGGGAAAGCCGGGGGTCCACCATGCCGATCCTGAATGCCGAAGGCCTCACGAAGGTTTTTGGCGCCGGCGACGCCGCCGTGACCGCCCTCGACCACGTCGATCTCGCCGTCGAGCCGACTGAGTTCGTGGCGATCATGGGGCCGAGCGGCTGCGGGAAGTCCACCTTGCTGCACCTGCTGGGCGGACTGGACCAGCCCAGCGCCGGTCGCGTCCTTCTCGACGGCGTCGACCTCTCGACCCTGGACGACGCCGCGCTCTCGACCCTCAGGCGCCGGAGGATCGGGTTTGTGTTCCAGTTCTTCAACCTGATCCCGGTCCTGTCGGCGGCGGAGAACGTCGCGCTGCCGCTCCTCTTGGACGGGGCGCAGAAGGACGCCGAGGCGCATGCGGGCGGATGGCTGGCGAAGGTCGGGCTGGCCGACCGGGCGGATAGCCGGCCGGATCAGCTATCGGGCGGGCAGCAGCAGCGGGTGGCGCTGGCTCGCGCGCTCGCAGCCGAGCCGGCGCTGATCCTCGCCGACGAGCCAACCGGCAACCTCGACTCCAGGGCGGCCGATGAGATGATGCGCCTGCTGCGCCGGGCCGCCGACGACTGGGGCCGGACTGTCGTGATGGTCACGCACGATCCTCGCATGGCGGCCTGCGCCGACCGCGTGGTCCTGATGCGAGACGGGGCTATCGTGGACGACGCGCGTCTGGGCGGCGAGACGACGGTCGAAGAGCTGCTCCGGAAAGCCGAGGCGCCGAGGTGAGGATGCTCGCCACCCTCGCGCTACGCTACCTGGCCGGCCGCAAGCTCCGCACCGGGCTGACCACGCTCGCGATCGTGTTCGGCGTGGCGGTGATCTTCGGCGTCAACGCGCTCATGCCGACCATGGTCGGCGCGCTGGAGGGCAGCCTCCTGGGCGTCTCCGGCGAGGTAGACCTGACCGTGAGCAGCGCCAGCGGCGAGACGTTCGGGCTCGCCCCGCTGGCGACGGCCCGACGAGTCGGCGGGGTGGCCGGGGCATCGCCGGCCCTGCGACGCCAGATCACCTTCGACGTGGCCGCCGGAACCTCCGGCACGTCCCCGAAGATCGAGCTCGTCGGGGTGGATCCAGCCACGGCCGAGCTGGTGCGCAAGTACCAGGTGACCTCCGGCCGGTTCCTGAATCAGAGCGATGGGCACGCCGCCGTCGTCTCGCAGTCCCTCGCCGCGGCATTGAGACTCGGGGTCGGCGACGAGCTCCTTCTGCCCACGCCGCGGGGCCTGACCAAGGTGCGGATCGTCGGCGTCGTCGCCGCGCGCGGCGGCGATCAGTTGCTGGTGCCGCTTGGTGCCGCGCAGGAGTTGTTCCTGCAGCCGAACCGCATCAACACGATCGACCTCGCGGTCGCCGCGGGCGCGAACCGGGCGGCGGTCAAGGCTAACCTCGAGAAGGCCCTGGGGTCCGACTACCGCGTGGGCAGCGTCGCCCTGGAGAGCGACGCATTCGCCAGCGTCCAGGTCGGGCTGGTGGGGATGAACTTCCTCGGCATCCTCACGCTCTTCATGGGTGGCTTCCTCATCTTCAACACCTTCCGGACGAGCGTCGTCGAGCGGCAGCGCGACATCGGGATGCTGCGCGCGGTGGGCGCGACCCGGCGCACCGTCGTCGGCCTGATCCTCGTCGAGTCCGCGGCCCAGGGCGTCGTCGGCACCGCGCTCGGTCTGGCGCTTGGCTATCTCTTCGCGCTGGCGATGGTCACCGCGCTCCAGGCGGCGACGGAGCAGTACATGCGCGTTCGCCTGAGCGGCGTCGTCCTCACGCCGGAGGCATTCGCGTTGTCCGTCGGGCTGGGTCTCGGCGTGACGCTGGCCGCCGGGCTGCTGCCGGCCATCGGCGCGAGCCGTGTGCCAGTCCTTGCGGCGCTCAAGCCGCAAGGCGTCACATCGACGATGCGACGCGGGGGAATCGGTCGGCGCGCGCAGGTCGGCGGGGCGCTGATCGCGCTGGCCCTCGTAGGGCTCGTCTCGGGCAACGCCGGCGCGGCCGGGCTGGGCGCGGTCCTCTTTCTCGCCGGGCTCGTCGTCCTCGCACCCGGGCTGGTCGAGCCCCTCGCCCGGCTGTTCGAGCCGGGACTCCTCCTGGCCTTCGCTCGCGAGGGCCTGATCGCCCAGGGCAACGTGCGCCGGCAGCCGGGCCGCGCCTCCGTGACCGCCTCCGCCATCATGATCGGTCTGGCGATAATCGTCGCGGTGAGCGGGTTGCTCTCCTCCATCGAGACGACCTTCCTGGGATACCTGGACCGTAGCCTGGCGGCCGACATCTTCCTGCTGCCGCCCTCGCTTGGCCTCTGGGGCGCCGATGTGGGGTTCGGCTCGGAGTTCGAGAGGAAGCTCACTCGGATCCCGGGCGTCGGCAACTGGGCCAGCCTTCGCTACGCCGGGGCGCAGGCCGCTGGGCTCTCCGTCCAGGTGCTCGCCTTCGATCCCTCCACCTATCCCCGGGTCTCGGGGCTTTCGTTCGACCAGGGAGGCCCGAGCGCCTACGCCGAGCTTGCCCGGGGGCGCGCCGCCATCGCCAGTCCGATGTTCGCCAGCGCCGCGCGACTGAAGGTCGGCGATAGCGTCGTCGTGCGGACCCCCTCTGGCCCGAAGTCGTACCGGATCGTCGCGGTGGGCACCGACTACCTGGCGGCGAAGATCAACACGCTTTACATCTCGCAGAAGAGCCTCGAGGCCGACTTCCACAAGACCGAGGACATCCTCCTCCTGGCGAACCTCGCCCCGGGCGCCAAGCCCGGGCAGGTGAAGGCGGCGATCGACGACCTGCTCAAGAGCTACCCCCAGGTCACTCTACACTGGGGGGCGCAGTGGCGAGCGCAGCAGCGCGAGGTCTTCGAGCAGAGCTTCGCGGCGATCTACCTGGTTCTAGTCGTGCTCGTCGTGCCCTCGCTCCTGGGCCTCGTCAACACGCTGGCGATCGGGGTGTTGGAGCGCACGCGCGAGATCGGCGTCCTGCGCGCGGTCGGCGCGACCCGGATGCAGGTGCGCCGACTGGTCCTGGCCGAGTCGCTGCTCCTGAGCGCGACGGGCGCGGCCTTCGGGCTGCTGGCGGGGCTGGCGCTCGGTTACGCCTTCACGGCGCTGCTGGCAGCCTCGATGACCTCCTCGCTACGCTACTCGTTCCCACTGGCCGGGCTCCTCGCCGCGGTGGCCGCGGCGCTCGCGATGGCCGTCCTCGCGAGCCTGTTGCCCGCGCGCCAGGCGGCGCGGCTGCAGATCGTCAAGGCGCTGCAGTACGAGTAGGGCGCCACTCAGCGGTCCGGTGTCTGGACGACCTTGACCAGCACCTCCCGCTCCCTCGG
>Ga0315282_10002078_pt1 | contig 37322 bp, 40 predicted proteins | sample YL17G07_20_MG_FD_203693 | JGI IMG/M metagenome (GOLD analysis project Ga0315282, IMG submission 203693) | Sediment microbial communities from Yellowstone Lake, YNP, Wyoming, USA - YL17G07_20 | ecosystem: Environmental > Aquatic > Freshwater > Lake > Sediment | place: USA: Wyoming | collected... | reverse complement strand
AAGGGAAGAAACCTGTTGTCGAGAACCATACTTGTGGCCTATGTGATTCCATCAACAATCTTGGTCATTCCGTTTGTCTTTGTGATCATAAGTCTTGGCCTTTACAACTCCTTTGCAGGCGTAATTCTGGCTAACGTCACGTTCACGCTGCCATTTACGGTCTGGACGATGGCAGGTTACTTGGCCTCTATTCCAGTGGATTTGGAGGAGGCGGCGATGATAGATGGATGCGGCCGAATGCAGGCGTTATTCCGAGTTGTTCTACCGTTATCGATTCCCGGAGTCATAGCAATTGCGACATTTTCCTTCATAACAGCATGGAACGAATACCTATACGTAGTAGCTCTCGTTGATTCAGAAAGCAAATTCACCTTGCCGCTGGGACTTGCAAGCTTAATGACATCCGATATAGTTCCGTGGGGAAAACTCATGGGAATGTCTGTACTGTACTCCGTTCCAGGAATACTGTTCTTTCTATTCCTGCAGAAGTACATGGTCCAAGGTCTGGTAAAAGGCGCCGTTAAAGCATAGTTAATCGCAGCGTGCGATTCCAGATGAGATCTCGGGCTATTGGAAAAGCCAACTGTAACCTTGCAGGTATCGTAGCGACTTAGCCACGATCTCATCAACCTCTTCAGGTTTCTCACTTCCAGATTTCATTCTATCACCTTTCCCAAAACCGGTTTCAACGCTGAAAGGTCCCTTGAAATCATGTTTCTTAGCTATCTCGAAGATTTTGCCGAAATTCAACTCACCATCACCTATCGCGGGAAACACGTAAGACCCCTTCCCACCACGAACATCGTGCAGATGCACGTGCACTATGTACTTCATCAATTGCTCCAACTCATCTTCAGGCTTCAATCCAAAACGGAAAGGCAAGCTTGCCGTATCATAGTTCAATCTTACATATTTTGAGTCAATACGCTTCATGGTCTCCAAAGCTGCTTCCGCAGTCACCGTGAGTCCGCCGTCGTTCTCTATCGCGAGGATCACATCATTCTTCTGACAAAAATCAATAGCGCCCTTGATGTTCTCGTAGAACCTCTCAATTTCCTTATCAGAAAAGACAGCTTTTACATCGCTTATCATGGGATCGGTAGTACGCATAATAACGATTCCAGCCTTCAATCTCGAGGCCAGTTCAATTCTCTTTTTCAAAAGCTCGAATGCCTTTCTTTCCGCTTCCGGATCTTTATCGAGCAGTATCACATGACCACATACGCTCATGGGCTTAAGCCCAAAGTCATCTAGCAGTATATTCAATCTCTCGAAGTCTCTTTCGGTCATGTGCTCGGGCATCACGTGGTGGCACATACCCGGCACGGAAGCTAGTTCAACGAATTTGAATCCGGCTTTCGAGATCCCACAAAGAGCTCTCTCAAGAGCGAATTCCCCGAAAAGTTTCGTCCGCCTGTCGAGTGTCAGATCGAGTTTTCTATAGCAGAACGTTGAACATCCAAGCAAGTCTTCCACTATCGCAGGAATCCAATTAAGCAAAAGAAAGAGTTCGGTCATTTTAGTCTGATGACGCGAAACAGATTTTGTGAATAAGCGTATGAAAAACCGTCTTTTGCGCGCGTCTAACTTTGGCCAATCACTTATTATCATCAGCCCAGTAAACGGAGAGTTGGTAACAAAGATTGAAACTCGGAGTTACGGTGGCTTATGCAAGAACAAGCTACAAAGAAGAACCATCACTAGAAGATTACCATAAGTTCACAAAGTGGGCTTCCGAAACGGGATTCACTGGGTTCGAGATCGCTGCCTTCTCGCAAAACCATTTCAACGCAGAGTTTGCTGACCAAAAGAAGATGCGGGCCTTCAAAGATCACTACAACTCACTTCACCTTGAGTGCGACGCGTTTGAAGCAGGCTTCTTGCGATACATGATCATTGACCCCTCGCAAAAAAACCGAGCTTTACAGGACATGAAGAAAGTCGTCGAGGTGGCTTCCGAACTCGGAGCGAACCTAATATACGCTCATTCGGCTCCGGACCCGTCGTGGAAAATCGAATGGAAGAGATTGTATGATGAATATTCTCCCCCTCTCACAGTGAACGTGCCTCAAGGCTTCTCATGGAAAGACACTTGGACACGCTATGTTGAGACGATTCGCGAACTCACAGAGATCGCAGAAAGAGGAGGCTGCAAATTTGCCCTAGAAATTCGCCCATATGAAATTGTCAGCAATTCCGATTCAATGATGCGCTTGATTGACGCTGTTGGATCCAAATCATTGGGAGTCGTCTTCGATACCGGGCACCTATTTGTTCAGAAAGAGATTCTGCCAATAGCAGCCGAGAAATTGGGAGACAGGATATTTCTCGTGCACTTGGCTGATAATGACGGTGTCGTGGACAATCACTGGGCCCCCGGGAAAGGTAACGTGCACTGGGAAAGCGTTCTGCAAGCGATCCAGAAGATCGGCTACGTTGGATATCTGAACATCGATGTCGCTGGTCAATACGAGGACATATCAACAGAAATTCTGACAGGCAAAAGATACATAGAAAAGATCCTGAAAGCCTCGCCGGTTGGAAATATCGTTGCTTCGTAGGGCCTGAAATGAAGACTGACGTTTACCTAGCCGACAAAGAAACCAAATTCTCAACCGGAACCTCCAACCAGTCACTAGAGCAAATCGTTGCACGCACTGCTGAGCAAGGCTTCGACGGAATTGAATTTATGACTGGAAATCTTAAACCCTCTAACGCGGATAGAATTCTAGAAATCGCGCGATCACACGATTTGGATATAGTCAGTCTGGCTTCAGGCTTCATCTACTCGCAACACGGCATGAGCTTCACTGATCCGAATGCAAGAATTAGGGCTGCAGCTGTCAGAAAGACCAAAGAATGCATTGAGTTCGCGCACAGACTAGGCGCCAGATTCGTCAGCATCGGTTTAGTAAGAGGACAAAAAAACAGCAAGGTTTCTTCGTCAACCGCCCGCGAATACCTAGCGAAATCAATTCGCGAATGCGGTGAATTCGCTTCTACACGGGATATGGTTCTCATAGTCGAGCCAGAAAATCGCTATGAGAATGGCTTTCTTCACACTGTGGATGACGCTCTCGTATTGCTTGATGAAGTTCACCTAGGAAACGTTGCGCTACTGGTCGATACGTTTCACATGAACATCGAAGAAGCCTCAATTGGTGAGGCAATAAGAAAAGCTGGAAAGCATCTTGTTCATGTACATCTTGCTGACAGTAACAGACTTGCCCCCAGTCTGGGGCACATAAATTTCGCTGAAGTAATGTCTGCATTGCAGAGCATCGGCTACGATGGATACCTAGGGTTGGAGATTCAATTTGAACCGACGTTCGAATCGGCCATCGAAACAGGGATGCGATGTCTTAAGCAAATGATGAAGCAGTCGGTGACTTGACAGAGAACACTTTTCTCGTCCTCGTGTCTAATTCTGGGAATCTGACTAAATCTTAACATTGGCCGCATCCTGAAAACGTTTCAGGAGCTCAAAGAGCTCATGCTGAATCCGGCTGTCAAAGACAGAGTTATCGAGAAAATAGATGAGCAAGAAAGCGGTATCATAAAATTTCTGCAAGATTTGGTCAAGGTTCCCAGCATAAGCGGCGAGGAGGGAAGAGCGCAAGACGTAGTTGCCGAAAGATTTCGAGATGTATCGAATCTCAAACTGGATGTTTGGGAACCAGATTTGCATGAACTAATGAAGTATCCACTTTATCCCTTAAGATCAAAACCGTGGAGCTACAAAGATCGACCTAACGTCGTGGGCGTTATCGATGGGGGTTCGAATGGCCGGTCTCTAATTCTTAACGGGCATATTGACGTCGTCTCCGCTGAACCCGTAGCGGCTTGGTCACATCCTCCTTGGTCTGGAATGATTGAATCTGGGAGGTTGTACGGTCGAGGAGCGGTGGATATGAAAGGGGGTTTGGCTGCCATGACGTACGCGGCCAAATGCATCATAGACGCGGGAATACGTGTGAAGGGGCGCCTGATTCTTGAAAGTGTCGTAGAGGAAGAGTATGGTGGAGGAGGAACCATTGCAACTCTTGTCAGAGACTACAAGGCCGCCGCCGCTATTGTTACAGAGGGAACAGGTGCTCAAGGGATCTGCATGGGTGCAGGCGGATCACGATTTTTCACCGTCAACACATTAGGCAAGTCTGAAGTTGCACATTTGGGACACTTGGGTGTAAATGCAATCTTCCTAGGATCAAAACTATGCCATGCCCTTTCCGACCTCAACGAACAACGAGTAAAGAGACTCCAAGGCAAGCATCCTCTGTTCGAAAAGAAAGAAATTAAAAGCCAGCTAGGAACGGGAAGGCCAACAAGCCTCACACTCGGAATCATGAGAGCTGGAGACTGGCCTTCAACGGTAGCCGGGTGGGTTGAGATTCAAGGCAGAGTAGGGTTTCCACCCAGCGAACGTGGAGATGATGTGGTGAAGGAGATCGAAGAAACCATAATCAAAACGGCTCAAGCAGATCCTTGGATGAAGGATCATCAACCGATTGTACAATGGTGGGGTCCGAGAAAAGAAGGATACGTCCTAGACAGTAATGAACCCCTAGTTCAGACGATCAAACATTACACAGACGAGATCACAGAGAAAAATTGCGATCTCTATGCAACACCCACGAATTCAGATGCAAACTACCTAGCAGCCAAAGTTGGCCAGTACGGGGGTATTCCGACGATAATGTACGGACCAGGCGGAGGCAACCTACATGGAGCAGACGAGTACGTTCTGATCGACGAAGTAATTACAGCAACTAAAGTCCTTGCCCTAACTATACTAGAATGGTGCGGTTATGAATCTTGAGCAACCTGACGTAGTGACCTTGATTGACTGAAGTCGTTCTGGAGAACTTGAGCAAGCACTACGGAGAGGTCAAAGCCGTCAACAACATCAACTTGAAGATAGAGGACAGAGAACTCCTAACACTTCTTGGGCCATCCGGCTCAGGAAAGACCACCACGATGAGATTGATCGCAGGACTCGAAACACCAACCGCAGGGCGAGTCTTCATAGGAGACATAGTTGTCAATGATCTTCCACCTCGTGAAAGAGATATCGCGATGGTTTTCCAGAGCTACGCACTCTATCCACACATGACCGTCTACGAGAATATCGCCTTCCCACTCAAAATGCGAAAGGTCACCAAAGGCGATATCGATGCAAAAGTAAAGAAGGCCGCTGAACTTCTGGGAATAAGTCATCTCCTTCAACGCAAGCCCAAGCAGTTGAGCGGTGGAGAGCAGCAGCGAGTTGCTCTTGGACGGGCGATCGTCCGTGAACCCAAGGTCTTTCTCATGGATGAGCCACTCAGCAACTTGGATGCGAAGCTCAGACTCTACATGAGAGCAGAGCTGAAGGCTCTTCAAAAGAGGCTTGGAATCACAACCATTTACGTAACCCACGATCAGGTTGAAGCCATGACTATGGCAGACAGGATAGCCCTCATGGATAAAGGACTGTTATTGCAGGTCGGTAGCCCAGACGATATCTATTCGCATCCCGCAACCGAATTCGTAGGCGGCTTCATAGGAAGCCCTCCAATGAACTTCCTAGATTGCAGCATAGTACAAAGAGGTGACCGGCTATATCTCGACGCCGGCAGTGTGCACCTAGACGCCACAGAGTGGAAGGATATAATAAAAGAAAGAGCATCAGGATCGGAAGTCGTCTTGGGAATCAGACCAGAAGACGTTTCGATCCAACATGGTGGAACGGACAACGGAATTGTTGGAGAAGTTTACGTGATTGAACCATTGGGTTCAGAGTTGATTGTTAACATCAAAGTCAACGAGAACATGATCAAAGTGAAGAGCGCTCCAAATCTCAAAATACCTATCGGGAGCACCGTTCGACTTTCCCTAAATCGAGACAAGCTACATTTCTTCGACAAGAAGACAATGAAAGCGATACTCTGACGACTCTCGAAGTTCACATTTCAAGCAAGGAGAAAAGTGAAACTATCAAAGCATTTGCGAGAATAGCGCTGAAGATTGCTTTGTTACGAACTCACATAGACGGCGGCCAATCGAATTCATTGTTTTATGTTCTGCCCAGTCTCTCAAGCTCGGTCGCTACGTACGTGAGTCCTAGTTTCTCAAGTGTCTCACGCGTCGGTATGCCTGTTTTCCTATTCCAGCCACGTTCAGTGTAGTACTCATCCAGCATTGATTCCTGCTCGAACGTGGTTCCCTTGCTCGGTCCTTCTGGAAGGGTTTCCGTTCTGAACCTTGATGGAAGCGTGTCATCCCGTCTTCCGATCCCTTCTCGGGCATTGAAAGCTCGCTCAATATTGTTGATCCTCTCTCCGACACGACGCACGTCCGAGCCGGACATCTTAAGGCCAGTGGCGGCCTCGATGATCTCCGCCGCTTTATCGAACGGGAGTATGGACATGTTCTCCATGATGCTCTTGCATGCTTCAAGAGCGTCAATGACTGCGCACCAGTCTTCGAAATAGGAGACGAGTTTTCCCTTTCCTGTGTGAGCCAGTCTGACGGTTGCTTCTGGAATACCGAACATCTCCTCGCCCTTTTTCGGATCGTCACTTAGCTCTATGAAAGGTTCACTCCTGAGATGATCGCCGCCCCTGCTCGCTACAGCAAAGCCCAAGCCGAAGCCCTTGACTCCCCGCGGATCAGCCATGATCATGTCCAGTCCCTTTACCTGCATCGTCAGATCCATACCCCTGCCTAGTTTCCTGGCAGCTTCTCTGGAGCCATCCGCAAGAACGTCGCCAAACCCTTCCCGACGCGCGATCTTCTCGATCAGAGTCAAAATTGCATCCCCATTCCCCCAAGTCAAATCCAGTCCATCTGCCTCATCCACCTTCAGGAGGCCTTTTTCGTAGAGCTCCATCGCCCATGAGATGCATTCGGCCGTAGTTAGCACGTCAAGTCCAAGCCTGTTACACATATCATTCGCCTTCAAGACCACATTCAAATCCCGGTTTCCAACGCGTGACGAAAAGGAGCCGAGGGCTTCGTACTCAGGTCCCTCTCCAAAAAGGCCAGCAAATCTTCCCTCCTTCACCACAAAGAAGCGGCTACATGGTATAGTGCACGCAAAGCATCCCCTTGTCTTCACGTTGTACTCCTCAGCCAGTCTCTCACCACTAACCTCTCGGGCATTCTCAAAAATGCCCGATGTGTAATGCCGCGTCGGCAGGAAACCGGCCTCATTAGCCATCATCAAAATTCTAGTGGTCCCCATCCGCCTGCGAGGCCAGTACTGCTCATGTTCGTGGATTTCTGCAACAATCTCTTCCACTAGTCGTTCAAACTGCTCGGGATGAGCCACTTCCACGCAGCCAGTTCCCCTGACAGCTATCGCCTTCACTCCCTTCGACGCCATGACAGTACCCATGCCAGTTCGGGCGGCCGCTCGCATCAAATTAGCAAAAATGCCAGCGTACCTAACACCATTTTCTGCTGCTGGGCCCACAATTGCGGTCTGAACTTTTTTGTCGGAGAGATCGGTCTTGATTATCTCATCTGTCTCATAGACATCTTTTCCCAGTAGGTGAGAGGAATCTTTGAACTCCACATCCTTGTCTTTGATGAATATGTAGATCGGCTTGCTGCTCTTTCCCTTGAGAACCACTTGGTCGTATCCCGCGAACTTTAGCTCTGACGCAAAGTGGCCACCAGCGTTGCTATCTCCTAGTATGCCCGTGAGGGGTGACTTTGCGGAGACGTTAAACCTGGAAGCTGTTGGGAACATTGTTCCAACGAGCGGGCCGGTTGAGAACATGAGTGTGTTGTCAACGCCTAGAGGATCCGTGCCTGTCTTTACTTCGTCGTAGAGCCTCTTCGAGTTGAACCCTCTTCCGCCCAAGAAGGATGCAGCTAGATCTCGCTCCAACTCTTCTACGTAGGCCCTTTTCTGTGTCAGATCTATTCGAAGCACTCTGCCAGCATATCCGTATAGCTCAGTCAATAATTCCCCACTTCCTCAACAGCCTTCTGGACTCTAGTTCTGGACTGGGGTACTCCGTTTCGGAATCTACGAAAGTGATAGCATTCGTGGGACATCTTCTAACGCAGATCGGCTCTCCTCCACAAAGGTCACATATCAAGGGTCTGGAGAATTCATCCAGTTCCAGTGCTTCGAACGTGCACGCATCTTTGCAGTATCCACATCCCACGCAGGCATCCTTGTTCAATTGGGTTATGCCAAGCTCAGTCTTGCTCAAGGCTCCAACAGGGCATGCGGCAACTGCTGCGCAGGGGTCGCATTGGTGGCATAAGATTGGATAATCGAAACCATGCTTATCCTCCTTGATCACTCTTATTCGTGAGAGGGTCGGACTGAACTTGCCCTCGTGTTTGAAGGAACAAATCATTTCGCAAGATCTGCAACCCGAGCATTTTTCCGCATCGACCCGTATTCTCTTCAAACTCAATCACCTTTTCTTCTAGTCATGCAATGGATCTTCTGATCCTTCTCGGAATAATCATGGTTCAGAACATGCTTCGCCGCGCTCAAAGACAAAGGTTTCTGACCAGTATTATTCGCAGAAGCATGCCAGTCGCTCGAAAACAGATTATTGAAATCAGTCCTCATTTCACAGCCTTGAACCGCTGTGAAGAAGGAGAGAATGTTGTTGCGCAAAGCTATCAAGGCGGTGTAAGCCAATGACCGGGGTGAGTGATGTAGTGATGCAGAAGGTTCTGGTAACGGGCATGAGTGGGCTGATCGGCGGTGCGGTGAGGAAGCAGTTGGAGGGTAAGTATCAATTGTTTGCCCTCAATCGTCGTCGAGTAGAAGGCGTCGAGTGCTATCAAGCGGACGTATCTGACTTCAACGCAATCCTTCCCGCGTTCAAGGACAAGGATGTTGTTGTTCACCTAGCCACGACTTGGCGCGGGAATCCGCCATGGGAGGATCATCTTCGCTACAGCGTTATCGGAACCTACAACGTCTTCGAAGCTTCCCGGCGGGCTGGAGTGAAGCGCGTTATCTACGCCAGCAGCGGAGCAACGGTGTCGGGATACGAACGGGTCCCTCCGTACAACGCCATTGCGGAAGTACATTACGACCAGGTGCCGTCGACTTGGAAGAAGCTAACCCACGAATCGCCCACCCGCCCCACAGGAATCTACGGATGCACAAAGGTCTGGGGAGAAGCCCTTGCGCGACATTTCTCAGACGCCTACGGTATCAGCGCCATCTGCCTACGCATTGGAGCAGTCAACGCTGAAGACCGACCACTACAGCCAAGGCAGTTCTCGATCTGGTGTAGCCAACGTGACGTGGCCAGCATGGTGGAGAAATGTATTCAGGCACCGGAGAGCGTGAAATTCGATATCTTCTTTGTGGTTTCAAGAAACAAGTGGAACTACCGTGACCTAGAACATGCACGTGAAGTGCTGGGTTTCGTTCCTCAGGATACGTCTGACAAGTTTCAAACAAAGTGAACAAACCAATCTGGCTGTCTCAAGATAAGCCACGAATAGGAGAAAGGCTACATGGCGAGCAAGAATGACTTGGAAAAGGTTGCGTCCCAGAAATTAGTTCACCTTACTACCAGAGGGCGTAGAAGTGGGAAGTTACACACGGTGGAGATCTGGTTCGCCCTACGAAATGGGAAGGTGTACCTGAGTCATGAAGGGAAGGAGACGGATTGGATGAAGAACATCAAGAAAAACGGCCAAGTCTCCTTTGAGATTGGGGGAAAGAACTTCAACGGTAATGCCCACTACCTAACAGATGGGACGGAGGAAGCTTGGACGGGCAAAGTTGCGCTCTACGAGAAATATTATGGAAAGGCGACGAAAGAGGTCATTGAAGATTGGTTCTCCCTCTCCAAGCTCCTCGTCGTTGAAATCTCATAGGCACGTGCGTCTAAACTCCGCTACTCGTGCGCCTAACAAGAATGCTGTGACAGGTCTGACGGCTTCTATGCGAGTATTTTCTCAGTCTCTCTTAGCATTTTGATTACTGGTAGATTGTACGGGCATTTCTTCTCGCATTCACCGCACTCCGAGCAGCTGTTAACTCTCGTTCGCAGCTTGGGATACTGTCCCCTCGTCCAGTTCTTTATCCCATAGAACGTGTGGTACGTTCCCCATCTCAGAATCGTGGGTATTTCCACATCGTCGGGGCATGGCATGCATGCTCCGCATTCTCTGCAGAACGGTTCAGGGGGTAACTCTCCGAATCTGTAGGCCGCTTTCTCTTCAGGAGTGAGCCCATCAAAATCATTGCCCACCCTCACAGCATAATCCACTTCTTCTGTGGAACGGAGGCCGGGTATGACGGTGTCTATGTCGTGCGCTATTACGAACCTTAGGGAACGTTGGGCTCTCTCTAACCCCTCCTTCCCGAAGTGAGTGGTGAATTCTGTTGCGTCGGGCCAATCGAGTTCAGGCTTCCCGTTGAACCTTGCGTCCCGTTGAGGGTAGTCTAACGGCCGTCCGCATCCTCCCAACGGTTTCATGATCACGATTCCCACATCAGACTCATTCGCGAGCGAGAACAGCCTTTCACTAGCGGTTCGATTCACGACATCCAAGGGTACGAGGACGGTATCAAATTCCTTTGTTGCTACGGCCTTCATCAGAATGTGTGGGTTGTGGCCGGAGATGCCTATGTAATCGATCTGTCCTTGAGCCCTAGCTTCCTTCAGCGCTTCCAATGCTCCGTCGGGTTGCATGACCTTTCTCAGAACCTCCTCGTTGTCAATGCCGTGGAGTTGAAGGAGATCTATTCTGTTGGTCTGAAGGTTCCTGAGGCTTTGTTTCAGCCCGGCTCTCGCGGCTTCCCTCTTCGTTCTGTGAAGGACTTTACTCGCTATGATGACCTCGTCTCTCACGTCCTTGAGCGCCGCGCCTACTTTCTCTTCGCTATCTCCGTAAATTCGCGCTGTATCGAAGTAGTTTACGCCTTGTTCGAAAGCGTACCTCACGACTTTCTCTGCTTCGGTTCTTGGGCGTGCGATGATTGGTATGCCTCCGAAACCAATTACTGAGACCTGTAAACCTGTTCTTCCGAGTCTTCGTTTCTGCATGAATCTCACTGTATGGAACTCGTCTAATCAGTTCGGCCCATTATAACGGTCTGCTGGTAATTACTGGTACGTCCGTATTGCACGTAGAGTAAATGCGAATGATATTTCTGAGTCACACTAACTATCTTTTAGTGCAGAATGTTTCGGACCTTAGAATGTTGAGATATTGTCAGTAACCTCGACGCCCGCCGTCCAGATGGTCGACGTTACGAAGGTTTACCGAGTGGGGCACATGGATTACCCCGCCATCAAGGGCATTAGCCTGAAGATAGAGAAGGGCGAATTTGTAGCGATCATGGGTCCCTCAGGTAGCGGGAAGTCCACCCTTCTAAACTTGGTCGGTGCTCTTGACCGACCCACCTCAGGCCGCATACTCATAGATGGAATTGATTTGCGAAAATTGAGCGAGGATAATTTGGCTCTGCTTCGAAACCGCAAGATCGGATACATTTACCAAACCTTCAACTTGATTCAAAGACTCACAGCAATCGAGAATGTTGAGATGCCGCTCATCGCGAGAGGAGTTCCAGAGAGAAAGCGCAGAGATAGATGCCTCAAGATGTTGAGCGCGGTGGGGCTGCTCCGGTTCGCGAATAAGCGTCCAATGGAGCTAAGCGGTGGGGAGCAGCAACGTGTCGCCATCGCTAGAGCCCTAGCTGCTGGGCCAACCGTGATCCTCGCGGATGAGCCCACCGGGAACCTTGATTCAAAGACCACGCAGGAAGTTATGAGGCATGTGGTCGAGGTGAACAAGGCATTTCGAACCACTGTCTTAGTGGTAACCCACAATCGGGACGTCGCCAACTTGACCAACCGTACGATCGCCTTGAGGGATGGGTTGGTTGAGAAAGACCAACAGCTTCCAAGAATTGATTCCTTCAAAGACTCTCTTCTAACCGCCTAGCATGTTTAGCAACTCGAAGAGCGCACCGATTGGGTGACAGAAACCAGTCAAGCCGCGACTGATTGCCAGCGGCTAGTCGACCGTCTCATTTCGACGGATAAAGCTATCAATCCTTGTCTGTAATCTCGATTCTTGGTGCCAAGTTTGCTAAGCTACGTGGATATGTTCGACTACTTCAAGAAGGCGCGTGCCAAGCTGATTGAAGCCTTTGAGAAGATGCCCAACGAGGAATTTACTAAGAGTCGAGGTCTGAGCTTCGAGAGCATAAAGGATGTTTTCGTTCACACGGCTATGGTCGAGGATAATTGGCTGCACTACAGATTTGCTGGACTGGGACCTAGCACCAGTCACAAGTTTCAAGACTTCAAGAACATAGAAGACGTGAAGAAGTACATAGCCGAAGTGGATGCCAAGACAGCCAAGTTGTTCGGCAGAATAACCAATCAGGATCTTCGAAAGTCGTTCAAGAGGTCTCTACCGGACGGAAAAGAAGAGGTCTTGGAGCTTGAGCAAGTGCTCTACCACGTACCATTCGAAATAATCTATCACTACGGTGAGATCTTCGCCGAGTTCTGGAGGATGAAGGTTGACGCACCATACTACTCATACCTAGCCTACTCAAGAGAAAAGGCCACCTAACCTGATGTCACTGCTCAGTAGGTAGCGTGATGCGCGCACAAACCATGTAATCGGGCGCGACAAGGTTACGCTGGAGTCAACCAATTCCTACGCTTCTCCATGTTCCCCGCCACAATCTCTCCGTAATACTCGGCGATCCGCTTGGTCACGGGGCCAGGGTGCTCGTCGCCTATCGGTATATCGTCGATATTTGTTATCGGTGTAACCTCCCATCCAGTGCCGCATAAGAAAGCCTCGTCAGACGCGTAGAGCTCCACCCGGCTGATGTCTCTGATCTCGACGGGGATGCCCAAGTCTTCCGGAGTGAATTTCAGTATACTGGATCTAGTGACGCTCTCGAGGATGGAGGCTGTGACGGGAGGCGTTATCAGCTTCCCATCTCGCACGGCCACAACACATGCGCCCGTCCCCTCACTGATGAAACCTCTGCTGTCCAGGAATAGAGCCTCATCGTAACCCAACCTTGCCGCCTCCCTAGCCGCCAACGCTGAGTTCGCATAATTCGCCCAGCATTTGGCCTGTGCTGGCAAGGCATCAGATGAGATTCGTCTCCAACTGCTCACCATGGCCCGTGTCTTCTCTGAGAATCGAGGATTACCTCTACCCAAAAGCGTCTCAAAGGTCCAGACGGGGATTAGGACATGGAACTCTTTGGCCACGAAACGCCCAGTTCCAGCCTTTGGCCAAAGGCGAGGTTGGATGTACGCGTTTGTTGTGAAGCCGTTCGCCTTGATGGTTTCCCTCGTAGCCTCTAAGAGCTGTTCCCTCGTGTACGGTATAGTTATCCCACAGACGGCAGCGCTATGCCAGAGACGTTCGACATGAGATTCCCAGCGAAAGATGTTCAAGCGTCCCTTGCCGAGCACATCTCCCGCCACATACGCCTTTATGCCCTCAAAGATGCCCAGGTAGATTTCGCTCATGGCCGTGACAAGGGCTTTCTCCGTCTCGATCAGCGCGCCATCCATCCAACAGTACTTGGCACCATGAAAAGCAGCGGACATGTGAATCAAAACTGTTGAGAATAGTTGGGACGGACGATTTATCGGTTTACAAAAGCCCGGCCAATCCCAGCGTGCGTACACACTTGGTAGGCCGCAACCATTTCTAATCCGTACGAACTTCCGTTTCTGCCTTTTACAGTTCTGCTGCGAATTGATCGATCAGTTCGCGGACAAATCGAATGCCATCAAAGTAGTCTTCGATCCGAATGCTCTCGTTTGGTGAGTGGGCTCGGGAACCATGCCAACCACATCCCGCGCTTAGAGCGGGGATTCCTAGTCCTTGGCATAGGGGATACATGGGCCCGCTGCCGGCCGAGGTTGGATAGACCACGGGTTCGCTCTTGTACACCCGCCTTGTAGCTTCAATTCCCGCGCGTACTATGGCGGAGTTAAGCGGAGAACGGGCCACCTCCTCACCATGTTCGAGTATCTTAACTTCAATGTCGCCGAAATTGTGACGCGCAAGATGTTTCTTCAGTAAATCGACAACCACGCGCGGTGTAAGATTGGGGACCAGCCGAAAGTCGATCTTTGCAAAGGCGTGGTTTGGCAGAACCGTTTTTGAGCCTTGACCAACATAACCCGAGTAAACGCCGCAAATAGTGCACGTGGGCTCGCAGAACAGTTTCTTCAAGAGGTCCAAGCCGGTTAGGTTGTTGATGAACGACGATATACCATAATCCGCTTTGATCTTCTCCTCGTCGTATGGGATCTTCTTGAGGGCTTCAATCTCGTCTGCTGTTGGTTGCCGTACGTGGCTCATGAGACCCTCAATGAGTATTCGGTCGTTGGTATCCTTCAGAGTCGAGAGCGCCCACACCAACCGCCAAGCCGGATCCGTGACGATCGCCGCCTCCGCTGAGTGCAAATCGTATTTCGCACCGTGAGCGTGCAACTCGACGTACATGATTCCCTTCAGGCCGCACGTTAGCGTCGGTCTTTCATTGATATCTTTGCCACCGAACTCCCATAGACAACCATCAGCCCCCTCAACCAGGGAACGGTTTTCCTCAACGAACTTCGAGAAGTGAATGCTACCAATCTCTTCTTCACCTTCAACCACGAACTTCACTCGAACCGGCAACGGTCCCACCGTGGCAAGGTACGCTTCGATGGCATGAATGCGGCACATTAGGTTCCCCTTGTTATCGGCGACCCCTCGAGCGATTATCTTCCCATCTCTGATCGCCGCCTCCCAAGGGCCCGTTTCCCAAAGCTCCAAAGGTTCAGGCGGCTGCACATCATAATGATCATAGATCAACAGAGTTCGTTTGCCTTTCCCAATCTCCGCGTAAACAACTGGTTGTCCTCCCTCAACCTCAATGAGCCGAGCATTTCCAAGCTTCTTGAGGCGCGCCAGAACCTTCTCCGCCATCTCGCGCATACCCAAATTCTGGGCAGCCACACTGGGCTGACGAAGCATATCCTGCAACTCGGCAAGGAAACGTTCACGATTCAGGTCGACGTATTCATCAAACTTGTCCAAGGATTATCATCTTCCTCTAAGAAGACACACAGCACATACTATCAGCAGACTCATCCTTACCAGACAACATATATCAGTTACCCGAGAATCAGCCTAAAGCAATTCTTAGTTTCTCTCAATTCCTAGACGACTATGGTTCTCCACACCACAAGACCACGCACGCGAAAGACTAAACCGGACAACGTCTAGAATCCACGTGATGCCGATGCCAGCTCTACGCCCCGGACAGAGTTACAAGGAGGTCGTTCTCAGAGATGGCAAAAAAGCAGTCCTGAGAGTTCCGGACTGGCATGATCTCGATGACTCTGTTGCATTCATCAACGAATTGGTGGAGGAACGTGCCCAGATTCTGAGGACGGTCAAGGTTTCGAGAGACGAGGAAGCTGAATGGCTGGGAGAACGATTGGCCGCAATTGAGAGGGGAACCCTTCTCGCCTTGGTTGCGGAGATGGATGGAAAAGTCGTCGCCAGCGCGGACATTGCTCAGCGAACCCCAGAGTATCCAGAACACCGCCACGTGGGAGTCCTGGGTATCGCGATCACGAAGAACGCCAGAGGGATTGGGCTGGGAAAGGCCTTGATGGAGTCCATCATTCAACTAGCCAAACAATCAGGTTTGAAAGTGATCATCTTAGATATGTTTGCGACCAACACAGACGCAAGACACCTCTACGAAAAAGAAGGATTCGTCGAAGTCGGAAAGATACCAAGGGGCATCAACAGAGACGGAAAGTACATTGACTTGATCCGGTTCGCCATCGAAATCTAACAGGGTTTGATTAGTTTCCAATCAAGCCTTTCGCGAGTGGGTGGCGTGGTTAGCAGATGCACAGGAACTCCTTGACCAACACAAGAGTACAAGCTTACGGATCCCTTTCTTGCGGAGTTGGCTAAGATTGTCAGGGCAGCCGACACAAACACGTTAGATCTAGCGAGGGAGAGCTTTGGGTTGGAGGCCATCGCGGCAGGGTCAATGATGATAACAAGAGACGATTACGATGCTACCGAGAAGCAGGCGTACCTGTACGATTCGCTCTACACATACTTCAAACTGCGTCTAATCAAGCGGAAATACGCAGCCGAAATCGAGAAACTTGACTCTAAGCAGAGACGAGAGTTCCTAAAGAGCAAATTCAATTCAGGGTAAGGTTACCTCATTCAGTCTCTGATATACGTCATCAGGCAGCTGAAACTCAGATATTTGGCAATTTTCCTCGACCTGCTGAGGGGAAGAAGCTCCTAGAATCGTTGCGGTTATAGCGGGATTCTTCAGAATCCAAGCCACAGCCAACTGGCGTAATGAAACTCCGGCCTCTTCGGCCACCTTTCTGAGCTTCTCTAACATCAAGAAGTTCCTTTCCTTATTCACGCGCTCCCAGAATCTTGGATTGTACTTACCTCTGCTGCTCGTGGGCGGTGTCGTGTTCTTCGAGTATTTTCCGGTCAAGAAGCCGCCCATCAGGGGCGAGTAGTTGAGCACGCCCAATCCTTCTTCGTGGCAATATGGAAGAAGCTCCCGCTCCACGTCTCTGTTCAAGAGGTTATAGGGCGGTTGCACGGCAACGAACTTTTCGAGGCAAAGCCTATCGCAGATTGCGTTGGCCTTTGCTATCTGCCAAGCCGCAAAATTCGAACACGCCACGTACCGCACTCTCCCCTCTCGCACCAAGTCATCCATGGTCCGCAACGTTTCCTCAAGAGGGGTTTCTGGGTCGAACCAGTGGAGGTAGTATATGTCGATGAAGTTGGTTGCCAGTCTCTTCAGGCTTTCTTGAACTTGCCAGAGTATATGGCGCCTTGAGAGGCCGCTTTGATTGGGTCCTTCACCCATATCCATACCGACCTTCGTGGCGATAATGACTTGATCCCGATAACCCTCGATCGCTTTTCCAATGATCTTCTCCGATTTGCTCTCCGTGTATATGTTCGCCGTATCAATCAGATTGATTCCCAGATCAATGGCCTTTCTAATGATCGCCACCGAACCCACCTCATCGATCTGGCTGCCAAAATTGTTACTTCCAAGACAGACTCGAGAAACCTTGAGCCCCGATCTACCTAGTTGCTGATACTTCATGAATAATCCCTGATCAATGTCCAATAGGAGCTTAAGATGCTACGAAAACGCGATTATAGGAATTACTTCATTCACGTATCTCAGATTCTACTTCGCTAACTAATCAAAAGCCTAACTGATCCAGCTCTCTTTTCTAACCATGCCGCAGATAAATTGGGATCGTCGGTTCCTTGCGTGCGCGCTTTCGACTTATTCTAGAATTGCTAAGGTGAGAAAGAATGCTAATGACAGGCAGCCGATCAGGAACCATGCCTTGTTGACATCAAGATAGCTTGGTCTTGTATAGAGGTACAGGAGCATGGAGAAGGCGACAAGCTCCGCGGCAAGGAAGACTCCGAACTCGCTCTGTCTTAACAAAAGGTCAATGAACCACAAATGAGCCGCGATGACCACCATGAGTGAAACGAGGGCCGCTGAAATTAGCAGCCTAATTCCGTCTTCACTGAGTCTCATGACGAAACCCGCCACACTGGATGTTGAGTTACGAGTTTCTTTACGATTCGGCTCATCAAATACAACAAGAAGGCAGTCACCAGCACAGTTGAGGCAAGGAGCGGGAGGTTTGACCACGGAGAGGCTAGGAGGTTTACGGTTAGAGCTAGAGGCACAGAACATACCGTCAGCAAAAGAATGAATAGAATTATCAAAAGAGGTACGCGGAACGGCATCGCTACGAATCTAACAAAGAAACTACTAATTGGGTGCCCGGAGTACAGCATTCTTCTCGTTCTGTAGGTGATCCACGTGAGAATCGAGAGCACAAATGCAATTCCTGCCACGATTACTAGTGCCTGCGTGTTGGGTATTACTTGACCGGGCGTGAAGTATCCCCAAATCGATAGCACAATCACTTCAAACACCAGTATCACGCCTAACATGACATACGTTGGTCTCCGGGATGGATCTCTTTCCTTGCTTTTATCAAGGAACGGAAGTAGCAGCAAGACGGCGAAGACCAAAGTGATTCCTATCAGTGGAATAACTGCCCATGCTCCCTCGAAGACGTTGAATTTCAGAATTTGGTAGATCCATAGAAAGTACCATTCAGGCTGTGGCACGTAAGCTGATGCGGCTTGAGGAGTAAATTGCGCGGGGAGAGACAACGGGAACAGTACTGATATTCCAAACAAAATGGAGAGAAAGATGCAGCTTAGCGTGGTGAAGTAAAGAAAGATGTTAGGGAACCACGGAATGCTTCGTTTTCGATCTTCCGATGCTCCTGTGGATGGCTCTGAGGCGCCGTGTATCTCGAACATGTACATCTTGATGGCGAGAAGGAGCGTGAAGACTGCTGGAAGCACGACTACGTGAAGGTCAAAGAATCTAGCAAGCTCTGCAGAGTCACTCCCTGGGCCTGCTACAAGAAACCTCAGAAGGGCGGACAACTGAGCTGGCAGGAAGCCCAGCATTCCGATCGTAACGTCAGTAGCGGACTTTGAGACAACAGTCCACGGTAATAGGTAGCCCGTTAAACCAAAGCCTAGGACGACGAAACCCATCAAAATTCCCACCACCCACATTGGCTCCCTCGGTTTCTTCTGGACGCTCTCGAAGTAGCCACGCATCAAATGGGCAAAGGCGAGCAGAACCATAGCGTAAGCGGAATAGAGGTGGACGGTCTCTATCAATCGCCCCAGCGGAACATACTTGATTATGAACAGCGTCGACGCGTAAGCCTGCTCAACAGTCGGCACATAGTAAAGGAGCATGAGCAGACCCGTTAACCCTTGAACAATGAAAGCTACAACCATCAGAGCGCCAAGCCAATAGAACAAGTTCAGACTATACTCGGGGCCAGGTCTCAAAATAGTCTCGGTCAGGCCAAACCTGGAATCAACCCAACCGATAATACTGCGCAATCTGATCCGCATGTCCGAATTAATACCCCGATGCGAAGACTGTATCCTGCGTCACCGGCTGCCCTCCCTCAAGGTCATACTTCAAGACAAGATCCGGGTCAGTTGTTCCCGGCGGACCGTGCCCGAATATTGTAGGCGGTTCCATGCCTACAGCATAGACGTCCCCCGTGCCTGAATCGTATTCGAGTCTGACGGCGGGGAGGGGTCTTTCAGGTGGACCACCTATTACTTTCGCTCCTTGCGCAAAGTCATACTCTCCTCCATGACAGCAACAGTAGCCTTCGGAGACTGATGTTCTGAAGGAAGGATTGCATGGTGGCGAGGTGTTTGGGGCTTGAAATCCAACATAGCAACCCAAATGCTGGCAGATAATGCTGTAAGCAACGATGTCCAAATCTGGCCCGACGCCGTTCTGTACCTTCGCACCCAATTTCACAAGTACATTCGGAGTGTTAACCAACGGGTAGTTGAATGCAAGTGGTTTTGACGACTGTGATGATTTCACGTTGGCGATTCTTACTCTCGGCCACGCTAGCTGCATGTTTCCTTCTGCTCCACTTGGCGGAGGCACGTAGAGCAAATATCTAAAGACGCTCGCCGCTGCGGCGATCATCGACCCCCACCCAACTACAAAGACGAGTTTGAGAAAGTCCCTTCTTCCTTCAGCCTTACGCTCGTCTTCCGTCGGCGTCATCGAGTTCATCTTTTAGGCTTCTTGGGGATGGCGAACTTGCTTATCACAAGCACTCCCGCCACAAAGCCCACAACCAGCATACCAAAACCAACTATGGCAGCGGTCTCAAAGCTGATTCCTCCGACAGAGGTGACAGTCGTGATCCCAGCTATTGTCCCAGCTGCAGTTGTTGCTCCGCTGGAAATAGCCATGGTATACCAAGACGAAATACTCTTAGTCTCTCCATTCTCTCCGTACATCGTCCATCCGGCGGGGTGGTTGACTCCCTGCGGGATCGGAATTGGGCCTCCATCAAAGACCGCCACTGCGAAATAGTATAGATTTCCTAAAGCAAATTGCTGCGTGCGCAAGTTCGGTGTTGTCGTGAGCTTACGAGCAGCCACCCAATTCCACACGTGCGCCGCGGAATCATACACGCCACGAGCCGAGACCAAGTAAGTATCGTAAGGTATACCGTTTTCAGCCGATCCTACGGTAAAGCTGTCCGGGTATTGATCGTATCCGAGTTGGTAATGGCCTGTAGTGTTGATGAACTCATTATCGAGGTAAGAGTGCGTGTAGGGCATTATCTTCCCTTTATTCGGCCCAGAACCGTACGTTAGCTTCCCCCACGCAATTCCCGAGGGGTCAGTTCTGGAAGATTTCCAATGCCAGAGGTTCCCGGTCCCAGCCAAGCTCCTTCCTTCCCCCTTACCTGGAGCAGCATCAGTCATGCAGGGGGGCGGTCCTGGATTCGCGTCTAGAGACCACCAGAAGACTATCCGATCTTCGTAGTAGTGGGTGGTGTTCGCGTAGAACAGCCCAGGATACTTTTCAGTTTCGATTATCGGTTTATTGAGTCTGCTTTCGGTCGGATCCTTCCATGTAGCGTAAACCAAAATGTCGGTTCCATTGTTCGCCATCTTGACTAGGACTGATTTGATTTGCCCTCCGTAACTGTTGGAGGAGGTTATTGGAATCTGCGCCCCAGTCAGCTGCGACCAGAAGGATTCTCCGCCCGGTTTGCTCAAGTCAATTGAACCCTTGACCTGAGGTGCGATGAGGTTGGCGGAAAGCTGAGCACCCACCGGGACCTGTAAGAAAAAGGCCGCGGAAGAAAACAGAGCTGAAGCAAACACAAGGATGATCGTGAACGCCACAGTAAGATGAACTCTCATGAACATACACCATCGCTTAGAACTTGGGGCGGGTATAGACAGTATATTTGCAAACTTATATTTATTACACGATCGGTTCTGGTGAGCTATCAACACAATTTTGGTTGATGAAAACTTGCCAACAAAGAATCATACAATATGCAACTCGGATAATCCTTCTGTAAGGGGCAGGTGAAATGCAGGCTTCGTCCACAGTCCAGAATACAGAGCTTCAAATCCGGGTCATAATGCGATACTTGAGCCTAGTTATTCTGCTCACATCGTTGATCGACCTTTTCATCAATAGGCTTGTGTTCCGAGCCGGACCTGACGTACTTAGCCACATCATGAACGCTAGTGCCTTCTACTTGGCTTTGGTCGGACGAATATCGCTAACCATCGAGCAGTTTCTCCTGTTCGTGGTCCTCGCGTCTGCAACATTTCTGCTTCTTCATGAAAGGCGGATCTTTCCGCGGGTGCTTGGAGTCTCTCTTATGGCGATCGTTGTATGTTCCGCTTTGCTTTATGCTCCTCTATCAATCGGTCGAGCTTGGTCTATAAGCGTCCTTTTGGTCATGGCTGCCGGGGTCACAGTCATCGGATTAGCATGTTTTGACATCGCCAGACACTCCAGATTGGCGATGAAACAGCGATTGGCACTCATGCTGTTTCTTGTCTGCTTGGTGTTGAGTTTCATCTTTCCTTTGTATTTCAGAATGTATCTTCTTATGGGATCTTCCGGCTTGGCTTCCCTTCCTCTTCCAATTGAGGCTTACATGGCATCGATATACTCGATTATGGTCACCGCGCTCGCTGTTTTCGCCTATGCGCTGCTAGCTCCCAGCCCAGGGTTCACTTTGGGTTATCGTAACTTCGTGAAAGTAGCATTGTTGCCCACCTTGCTTGTCGTGCCGATATTCTATGGGATGATCAGAAGTTTCTTTGTAACTCAGATCTTCGGAATGGTGGTCGCGATGAGCACGGACTTTGCTCTTTCACATGACCTGCTCAAGGGATTGGTGATCATGTGGTGGTTCTTTCTAACCGCGATTCTAATCCTCTTCCTTAAGGGGCGTCGCTCCACCAATAAAGTTCTACAGCAAGAAGCGATTGGTCTCGTTCTGATAATGAGCACCACATTGCTCTTCAACTATCCCTACTACATCATGCTGGGAATTGCGGGTGTCTTTCTAGTTTGCTATCCGCTTGGAGCTGCCACTGACTAATCAGGAACCATACTCGAGCAGGAACAGTGGTCCGCTTAAATCTAACACCTCTAGGCCCAACGATGCAAAAAGAAATCTTGCCTACCAGACAATCTGAACAGGCGGAGAATCATCGATTTCGGCATTGGTAAACAACAAATAAGAGTCACCGTAAGAGGCTTGATTCGGAAATCAGCGAGCAAACGATCTTTGTCATTCCCAAAAGCCGTAGATGAACATAAACCGGGCAAACCATTGGTTCCCGATGGATACGGCATATACTACGCCCTAGCCTGTGTCTGCTTCTGGTTCATTCTCGTGTTCTTTGAGGTTCGCGGAAGAGCTCCGCTGCTGATGGCAACGTCTGTTCTTTTTGGAAGTACGATGGGTCTCTTCGATGATCTGGCTGATCTGAGATGGCGATACAAAGCGGTGCTACCGGTATTTGCTGCTTTACCGTTTGTTGTACTTGGTCCAACTGAGAGGACTACGATTAGCATCTTTGGCGGTTCAATAAACCTCGGCGGCGCGTTCCTTCTGCTTCTGGTTCCACTTATGGTGACAGTTGTTACAAACTCGTACAACCAGTTGGGGGGTTTGAATGGGCTTGAAGCTGGGTCTGGCTTGATCGTGCTGTGTGGAATTGCCTTCGTTTCTTCAGACTGGATTCTACTCGCCTTTCCAATTCTTGTTCTCGTACTGTTGACCTGCGTCAGTTTTACGGGCCGGGCGTTCATAGGAAATGTTGGATCATTTTCGGTGGGATTGACGCTCGCTGTGGTAAGCATCATAGATAATCTGAAACTAATGCTTTTGATTTCTATGTTGCCGTTTATCGCGAACTCGCTCCTCATTTTGTACTCTAACTATATTCTCCGCGAACGTGCAGTCACACTACTCGATAAAGAGGGAAAGCTATACGCAACTAAAGTCCGCAGCTTGAGAACACTCTTAGTACGATACAGACATATGAGTGAGAAGGAGCTTGTGATCGCCCTGTACCTCGTTGTCTTACTCTTTGTGGTTGTTGGGGCGATGATAGAGGGGCTTTAGAGCAGACCCTCATCTAACTCGTATGCGTCTGTGTGATGATAATGCTCCTACACAGTTCGAGCGTTACTGAACTTTGATCATGCTCTGCTAACCAAATTACTCTTCTCGATGCTACCTCTTCCGCCCGACGAGCATCGTTGAAACTGTGCAGAGAGTGTAGAGTTCTGCCAATGGTCACGCTAACAGCAAGGAGCCAACGGCCGATTTGTTGGCAGTCGTCAAGGCGTCATCTCCAAGTGAAAGCAAGTGATCCTGAACCATGGATTGATGGTACGCCTGAGGCTACGGGTTTGTGCCTCTTCTTTCTTTGACGATCTCGAGTATCTTTCTGAATTCCTCTGTGCCCGCTCTCTTGGTCAATTCATAGATCGCTGCTTCTGTGGTCGTTACTACAGCTCCGGACGCCGCCATTCTCTCCATCGCCGTCTCATGGTCGATCATAGCATGGGATGACGAGGCATCTTTCACGATCTGAACGCGATGATGACGCTTGAGTAGATCAAGGACGGTTTGCAGAACGCAAATGTGGGTTTCAATCCCGCACGCAATAACCGTCCTCTGGCGCATTTGACGGAATTTGATCATAAAGTTGGAGTCCCTGCAGCAACTGAAGCTCAGCTTCCGGAAGGGGGGTAAGTCGGATAGAAGACTCTTGAGCTCTGGGACGGTTTCACCAAGCTTCTCTTGCTCCGAGGCCAAGATGGGTACACCCAAAACTTGAGCCGCTTTAATCAGCGCCTTAATGTTCTGCACAACGGACGCATGTTCAGATATCGTATCTATGAGCCGATCCTGGACATCGATCACGAGTAGGACGTACTGACTATGCCTAACTCCCAATCAGTTCACTGACCCGAAATCGACTAACACGATGTGATCTGACTGGGACGTGGGCTTTTCCGGTTTAGGGTTCGGGATACGTAATTCCCGTGGAATGAATCCCACCGAGATGGGTTAACGGTTTGGGTATACTGCTCGGTGTTGATACTGCTTTGCCTACTTGTGGAACTCATCGGTTAGGCCTTCGAGTAGTCTTGCGTGGCGCTGCTCGTCAGCCATGATTTTCGCGAAGGCCTTCTTGATCGAGGTGAGCATTCGGACATGGTTCTTTGAGTCGTCAATAATTCTACCCAGCGTTGTCTTGATCTTTCTGTTACTAGTCTGTTTCATGAGCTTCGTGTAACTCTCGATTATGTCATCTTCAACTGCAAGCCAGTAAGCTATGTTCTCGTCGATTACCCCGTGATATCCGGATTCAACATCTTTCTCGGCTTTGACGGCTTGCTCCACAGTTTCTATGTCTTTGATTACTCGTTCTCTTCCCCTTCCAGCCTCACTCATCTTAGATCACCGTGAAAACCCGGCTAGGATGCCTTTGACCGCATCTGCTGCGGGTTGGTAGAATAGATTCGGGTATAGGCCCGTAATCAAGCTTAGCGTGATTAGGATTATGCAGGGAAGAAGGAGTAGCTTTGGGATCTTCATAACTCCGTTCCCGTCCAATTGCGCACTTGGCTTGGCGAAAGCAACAACCCGTATGACTCTGAAGTAGTAGGCTATGGAGATCAGCAGGTTAACGAGCATCAAGACAACCGCGGAGGCCATGATCATTGACCCTACGGCTAGGGTGGACAGCATTATGAGGAATTCGCTCCAGAAGAGCCCGAAGGGTGGAACGCCGGTCATTGCCAATGCGCCGAACGCGAACAGCGCTGCTAAAATCGGGCTCTTCCTGCCCAACCCGGCCATTTGCTTGAGGCTTCTTGTACCTATCTGGTAGGTCACGACACCCGCAAGAAGGAATAGCGTAGCCTTGAGGAGTGCATGATTCCAGATGTGGAAGAGGCTGGCTGAGAATCCGGCAGGTGTCAACGCTGCGATGCCCAGTAGTATGTAACCGACTTGGGCTATGCTTGAGTATGCTAACAAGCGTTTAAGATCGTCCTGCTGTAGCGCGGATAAGTTTCCAATGAACATCGTTGCAACCGCAGCCGCCACCAAAACTGGTTGGGCGAGAATCAGGTACGCGGGAACGGTGAGAATTCCGCTCAGTAGCCTGATGAAGGCGAAACTGCCCACCTCAATGATAATCCCTGAGAGCAGAGCGCTCATGGGGCTTGGAGCCGCGGGATGCGCGTCCGGCAACCACATGTGCAACGGGGCCACAGCCGCTTCAACCCCGAACCCAACGAAGATCAGCACAACCGCCAACAACCCAGTCGGCGTCACCGTTCCGAGTGCCTTACTGAAGGTCTCGATATTCAACGTACCCGTCAGGCCGTAGACTAACGCGATTCCGTACAGAGCGGTTAGGCTTCCAATCCCACTCATCAGCAAATACTTTACGGTTGCCTCGATCGCCTCCCAGTTCCGTTTGTGAAAGGCCACCAGCCCGTAGGCGGCTACGCTCATGCCTTCCCAGCCAATGAAGAAGGTTAGGAGATCACCTGAGATCGTCACGGCATAGATGCTCAGGTAGAGCAATAGTATTAGTGACTGGAAGAGCGCTGAATTTCCTTCTTTCGAAAGGTATGCGATCGTGTACAGGCTGATCAGAATCGAGAGGAGTAGTGCAATGGATGAAATGTAGACGCCCAGCTGCGTTATGGTAAAGGTTGTGGCGAGCAGGCTTGGTTCTATTCGTATCACGATTGCTTTCCCAGTAGTCAGCACCTGCACGGCCTGCTGCCAGTTGCTGTAGGCTATGAATAGGAATGAGATCACAGCCACGATCCCGCTCACCGCGGATCGATAGCTCGACCTTCTGAACACCAGATCCAATAGCAAGATTGTGAATGCGCCGATGAAACCCGGGGCGAACGATGTTAGAAGGGGAATCCAATCCATCATAGGCTCAGCACTATCCAGAGCACGATGATCACCAGAACCGCTAACATGGGCCACAGATTCTTAGCAAGTATACCCGTCTGGATTGATCTGACCGCGTTGGAGATCTTCGAGAATGGTTTAACGAAAACCGTTAGGTAAACCGCGTCGAAACCATATCCCGCAAGCATTGCCTGCCTCAAGGAGGCCAGACCGCCGTGCTCCTCGATGAGTCTCTTCGGATCGGGGCGGTTCAGGTAGAATGCGAAGTAGGAAGGTGTGAATCCCACCAGGATAGCAACGATGGACATGGCGACCGTCGTCCATTCTAGAGTGAGATGCTCCATCAAACCAAGTAGGCTAGCCGCTGGCGCTTCCACGACGCCCAGCACGAGGACACATACGCTTAGGATCAGTAGCGGAATCGTCATGATTCTGGGAGATTCGTGCAGGTCCTTCTCCCGCGCCATCTTGCTCTCGGAACCAAAGAAGACCTTGAACAAAGCTCGGAACATGTAATACGCCGTAAGCATAGACACCACGACAACCAACAATGCCTGAATGTTCATCTTCGCCAGCGACAGCTCAGAGATTATCAGATCCTTACTCCAGAATCCAACGAACGGTGGAACCCCAGCCAACGCCAGAGTTGAGAAGAGGAATGCGATGAACGTGAGGGGCATCCGCTTTCTTAATCCACCCATATCCTCCATATTTCGTGTCCCGAGCATGTGGATGATTGAACCCGCAGCCAAGAAGCCCAACGCCTTGAAGTAGCCTTGGCTCATGAGGTGGAATTGGGATGCAAACCAGCCACCAGCAGTTCCGGTACCGAGCGCTGCAAACATTAGCCCCAATTGGCTGATCGTGGAATAAGCCAAGACTCGTTTGATGTCCATGGTGACGGTTGCGATGCTAGCGGCCAACAGAGCTGAAATCACGCCCACCCATCCGACGGTCGTCAGCCAAGTTGAGCTTAGGGAGAAGATGGGGTAGGTTCTAGCAACCAAATAAACGCCCGCGTTGACCATTGTGGCGGCGTGTATGAGAGCACTGACAGTTGTTGGGCCTTCCATTGCGTCGGGCAACCAGACGTGCAAAGGTACCTGCGCCGATTTGCCCATGGCACCGACAAGGATCAGAATCCCGGTTATGGTTAGAAGTGATAAGGGTATGATTCCCTGCGAAGCCATCGTGCCAAGTTTTTGGAAGTCTATGGTGCCGGTTTGCGTGTAGAGCCAAACGAATCCGATCAGTAAGGCGGCGTCGCCGACTCTTGTAACCAGAAACGCCTTCAATCCCGCTCGAACCGCTTCAGGTCTATCATACCAGAAGGAGATCAGGAAGGCCGAGCAGATGCCCACGATCTCCCAGAAGATGTACAATTGAAGGAAATTCCCCGCCAAGACTAGGCCCGTCATGGCTCCGATGAATAGCAGAACCAGCGAGTAGTATCTCGGTAGGCCCGTCTCGTGTCCCATGTATCCTTGGGAGTAGACTACGATCAGGAATCCCAGCGAGTTCACAACCACCGCTAGGAACGCTGCGAGGCCGTCTACATGGGTGGTTACCGTGAACCCGTAAGCCGACAACCATGGAATGGAGGATGTGATCTCGTGTCCGCTCTGTACATCTAGGAGCAGGCTCAGGGCCAGTAGGAAGGTTATGGCGATTATGGTTGCGGCGAACCAGTCTCGAACCTTGCGCCATCGAGAGAGCAAGAGGACGAATGGGATCGCGATGAACGGCAGCGCCCAGACTAACCATTCGGCGTACAGGGTGGTCAATGCGCCAGCCTCCGTATCTCCCAGGGGTTGAGGGTGCCGTACTTACGGAACACTAGTATGGTCAGTGAGAGGGCGAGCGCCTCAACGCTGGCCCCCACCGAGATCGACAGTATGACCAGCGAGGTTGAGAAGAGCGTTGCCTGCCCGTTCACCAACCCACCAGCGAACAAAGCCAAGTTGACGCCCCAAATCATGACCTGAAAGCCCATTATCATCTTCACTAGGTTCTTCGTTGCAGCAATCGTTCCGAAGCCTGAGATGAATAGGATCGCAGCGAAGACCTGCAGTAACTGCTGCTCGTTCATTTCTCAACGCCTCCTCCTTCACGTGAGAATAAGTTCATGATGCCAAGCATTGCTGCGGCCACCAAGATCACCACTAGGAGTAGATCCCAAGATCTCATGAGCCACAGGAACCCAAGCGGGCCGTCAGGTTGCGAAGCCAAACCTGAGAGTTGTGCCTGTTCGCTGAGTCGGTTTGGTAAAGGTTGGAAGTTCGATGTTAGAATTACGAGTGGGATTGCTGCCAAGAGCGCGAGGATCATTCCAAAGTAGTTCGCTTTGCCCAGCGCATCCTTCGCATCCAATGCCTCGCCCCCAACTATCATCAGTATCACCATGAAGAGAACTGAAACGGCGCCAGCGAAGGTTATGATATGGAATAAGCCAGCGAAGGCCGCGTCATAAGTCATCAGCAATAAACCGAACACGATGCTAGAGTAGAAGAGTAGAATCAGTGACCAGACCAGTTTACGAACCATCAGGGCAACCATGGTGACGCCCACGAGCATGGCTCCAAGTATCATCGTGTACTCGTAGCTCACTTCGCAATCGCCTTCCTCATCACCAAGTCCGCCTTGTTCGGAGTCGCAAGCTCGAATTGCTTCGTCAACTCAAGCGCTTTGAAAGCACAGTTGTCCACGCATTCACCGCAGAATATGCAAGTAGCCAAATCGAAAATGGGGCGTTTCACCGGTAATTCCCGATCCCCAACCTTCCTAGTGCCCATGTCAACCATCGTGATCACTCCGGCTGGGCAGACCATTGCGCAAACTTGGCAACCCGTGCATCTGTCCGGGTCAATGTCGAGTTTACCGCGGTATCGCTGAGGTAACTCGACCTTCTGGTATGGATAGGCCTGTGTACTGGGCTTCTCGATCATGGTGCGGAACATTTCGGGTATAGCTGCACCTGCTTTTCTACGCGGCAACTAGAATTCCTCCCTCGATCAGAATGATCACTAAGGCGAGTTGCGCTAGGCTTAGTGGTGTCAGAATCTTCCAGAACAACTCTGTCGCCTGCCCAATCTTGATGCGGGCCAACGCAGTCTTCAGGACGAAGACTAGGAAGCCAACGGCTAGAAGTTTGATCATGAAGTAGACGAAGTAGAGAACCCACGTCGGTACGCCAATGTTCAGGACTGGGCCGAGTGGTCCGCCTAAGAACAGGGACACGGCCAATGCGGAGCCGAACACGTAACTGACTTCTTTTGTGAGTTTGAGGAAGGATAGTGATCGGCCTGAGAATTCCGTAAGCCAACCTGCAACGATCTCGGTCTTGGCGCTGGGTATGTCGAATGGAGGTTTCTCAAGCTCCGCCATCAGGGCTATGATGTAAACCGCGAACGCGATCGGCATGGCCACTATATTCCACAGATCATTTTGGGCTGCTACGATTCCCTCGACTGAGAGGCTTTTGGAGAAGATCGCGGCCGTGATTATCGATAGAACCATGGGTATCTCATAGCTCACATACTGTAAGACAAGCCTTCCAGAAGCGATCGTTGTCCAACTGCTCGCCGAAGAGTAGCTTAGGATCGCAACCACCAACGCAGCGTAGGCTAAGAAGAAGAGGATTGCGAGTATATCGAACTCGAAGCCCGCGATCGGCGTTGGAGCAATCATCGGAATGAAGAGCATTCCTAGGAGTGGTGCAAGGAAGTACAGAGCCGGTGCGAAGAGGAAGATCACCTTATCCGCATGGGAGGGGATAATTTCCTCTTTGAAAAGTAGTTTCAGAAAATCTGCGAGCGGTTGGAGTATGCCCGAGGGGCCGGCTATCTTCGGCCCGATTCTCCCCTGCATTCGCGCCGAGGTCTTCCGGTCCAGCCAGTCGAATACGAATCCCATGGCTATGACGAAGAGCACGCCGGGGAAGATAATGGCCTGCAAAACTTCGAGTAGCAGATTCATTTCTTCTTCAACCTCTCAGGGAAGTAGTAGTTGATTCCGTACTGCCTCAGCTGCTCGCCTGACCATGTCCACTGACGATTACTCTCGATGTCCAAGAAGGACATGCGATCCATGCAACCGAAGCACGGATCGATCGCGGTAAGCACTATGGGCACATCGGCGATGGTCTGTCCCTTCAAAATCTCTAAAGCCGTCGGCAGATTTGCCATCGTTGGTTGCCTAGACTTGACACGTTCCGGCGTCCTCCCGCCGTTCGATTTCACGTAGTAGAATATTTCCCCTCTCGGGGCTTCGCAGTGAGACGCGTGTTCACCTGCGGGTATGATTGGTGGAATCTTAACTCGAATCGGTCCTTCGGGAAGATGCTTCACAGCATAACTGACCATGTTAGTTGACGCGATCATCTCGTCCAAGCGCAGTCGGAGAAGTGCGAGCACGTCCCCTTCTTTTCTCGTCACAATATCGAATGGTACCTCATCATAAGCCGCATACGGGTCATTGAGTCGAACATCGTGCTGTAGGCCCACGTAGCGTGCCATAGGGCCAACCGCGCACAACTTCTCAGCCAAATCAGCGCTTAATCCACCAATATTCTCTGTGCGTTCCAACATTGTTTCTTCAGAGTCGATCACGTCTCTGTAGTAGCGCGCTCGATCTGCAAGGAACTTCATGCGTTCAACGATTCGATCCTCCATGTTCTCTGGCATGTCACGTCTAACACCTGCGATTGCGTTCATGGACTTGTGGACACGGTTTCCAGAGATCGCCTCGACTAAGTCGAGTACTACCTCGCGATCGCGCCAAACCCACATGAATAGCGTCTCGAATCCTGCCCAATGCCCCATAAGGCCAACCCAGAGCAGGTGGCTGTGTATCCTCTCCATTTCGGCGATGATTAGGCGGATGAATTTCGCTCTCTTGGGGACCTCGTACATCGTTAGCTCCTCCACGGCCTGCCCGTAGCAGAGGCTGTGAACGAAACTGCAGATTCCGCAGGTGCGTTCGAACATGTACATGTTCTGAACCCAAGGCCGTGACTCAGCAGCTTTCTCCAGCCCTCTGTGTACGTAGCCGATTCTCGGAATGACCTGAACGATCTTCTCGCCCTCGAGGATCAGCTTGAAGTATTCGGGTTCTTTCAGGGCGGGGTGGATGGGTCCGAAGGGAACAAGGTTCTCAACAGAGTACTCCACGAGCCCAGCAGATTCCACTTTGCGTTTTGGCTCGTCGCTCATTTCTTCTCAACCTCCAAATGTAATCGCTTTCGAATCTCTGCCGGCTTGGAAGTCTTCAGGAGCGGAGGTGGGAGGTCAGCGGGCCAATTGTCTGGGAGGAGGAGTTTCTGGTTAATCCAAGGATTGCCTTCGAACGTGAGCCCGAGCATATCGTGAATTTCCATCTCGTACAGAATAGCGCCCGGGATTATATCAACGATGGACTTTATTGTAGGAGTTGTCTTTGGAACGAGTGTTTTAACCTGCACCCAATCTCGATCGTAAGTGAAGTGGTAGATGACTCCAAAGTTCTGACCAAGATCTAGGCCAGTGATAGTTGAGAGGTGGAGAACGTGAACCTCGTTAACCAATCTCGAGATGAAGTCCCGCACATTACTCTGGTCGACTTCAACAAATGTTTCTCCCTTTCTTGGCTTACTGGTCTTCGCCTTGGTGTCGGCTGCGAGTTTCGTGATTCGCTCGATGAAAGCTTCGCTCACTTGACTTCCCCCAACAGTTTGAGCACACCGTACATGATTGCCTCTGGTCTCGGAGGGCAACCCGGAATGAACATGTTAACTGGGATTACATCCTGAACGCCCTGGCCCGCATTGTAGCAGCCCTTGAAAACGCCGCCAGCAGTGGCGCATGCTCCCACTGCTATCACAAGTTTGGGTTCAGGTATCTGCTCGTAGACTCGCCTCAGCCGGTCTTTCGTCTGCGCGTTCACCACTCCAGTCACAACGAGCACGTCGGCGTGGCGTGGACTCGGCACGAGGATAGCGCCGAATCTTTCAATGTCGTAGCGTGGTGTTAGACTTGCTACGAGTTCAATGTCGCAGCCGTTGCACGATGATGCGTTGATATGGTAAACCCACGGTGACCGCTTTCTGGACCATTTTGCTAATTGCTCAAGCAAGTTCAGCACCTCCGGTTCCCACGAACCAAAGCATCAGGACGAAGAGCGAGAACCCACCCGCCAAAGTGAAGATGAGCGGCCACAACAGGCCTTTCGCAGCTATTGAACTAGCCAGTAGTAAGCCGACCACCTCGAAAGCCACGAAGAGGGCGGCGTAAACGAATAGTTCCGAGTGGTACTTGCCGCGGGTAGGTGGTAGTTCCTCTCCGCCTGAGAAAGCCTCATACTTCGTACCGGTTCCCGTGCTGACTTTTCCAAGCCTCCCAGCTGCAAAGTAGAAGGCCAAGACGAACAGGATTACCGCCCAGATTACGACAACCAGATCCACACTAATCAACAACGGCTGATTCTTCCTCCTCCAATATTCCCATCAAGAATCTTGAAACGGATGCGGAAACCGCACGGATTTCCGGTGACAACTCTTCGCTGAATTCTATCTGCTTCGGTTGAATTGCAAGAACCCAAGCCCTGCTCTTCGGCAGCAATTGCTCGGCCAGAACCTTTAGAGGAATCCCGTGGGTCGTGAAGAACGGGTAACTCGTCTCCTCGATGGATAAGAGCCGTGTTTCCCCCGGTCTCAATTTCATCTCGCAGGCGTCGATGAAGATCACATGTCTTGGCGCGGTATCCGCCAGTTTCGTGACAATAGTCTCAACATCGCCTTCGGCGTCGAAAAGGTACACGCCATCTGGCAATTGACTCTCTACGTGTTCCGCGAGAGTCTTCACAATCTGGCTTCCAACATAATCGTCACCACGCAATGGGTGACCAACGCCAACCAAAACAACTCTATTGATCGACGAGGCTGATTTTAGGAGCTGTTTTATATTTTCCTGCCAGTTGGCAATAGTCGAGGTTGTCTGCTCACTAACGCGACGACTCATTGCCAAGGTCAGACGAGCCTCAAGCGGTCTGTGCGGATGAATGCTACTTAAGAGATCGGCATAGTTTCCGCAGCTGGTAAGAAGGTTTTCGAGAAATTGCGCCGCGGAAAAACGTGCATATAGACTAATGAGGTTACTTTCAAATCAGACATACAGATCAGCGAGTTAGACTATCGGAGCGTACGCGAAACCACTTATGTTAGCTTAACATCAAGGGAGAATCGATGTCCTAAAGCACGCTGTGAAGAGCAATTGCCTCAAGAAATCAGCGCCATGACTTTCGTAAACCGAATATTCCGAAATCTGGAGGGAGCCAACCGCTCAGAGATCGAAGCACTGTATCATGACATTCAAGGTGCTGGGGTAATCCTTCCCTCTGGTGAAGGGCGATCCAAGGGTGCGCTGAGTATTGCTTGCAGTGAGATGGCAAAGATGCGTGGAGGGAAACTTGTCTTGGATCGTGGAGACATCGGGTTTCCGGGCAGGAATGTGATAGAGGCCGCGCCGATCCTCAGACAACGTTTCGGACAAGTGTGCTTGTTGGTAAACTCAGGCAGCGGAAAATCCTTGATGCCGCTCCTCGACACGCAGCAACTTGCAATGTATATCGCGCAGCATGGGAATCCACGGGATTTCCGAATTGACGTGATAACTTCTGATCGGGATTCGCCGATCGGGAAGCTCGGAACTAGATACGGAAACGTTCTGTTATTGAAGGGTCGAGAGCCAGATGAGGAGCCAACCGAATCTAGGGAATTCCGTACTACGGGTATACTTGAGGACCTATTCATTCTAGGAACGGGGGTTCTCTTCCAAGCCATGGCTGAAGCTCTCTACGAAGAGGCGACCGCGGAACGCGTCATAGCCAGATCCAAGGAATTGTTCAACGAAATAGGTACGCTTGTGGACCAAATCGTTGCCTCAGACTTCTTCAAGTCGCTCGTAGACGCTCTGGAGCAGAGGCACTCTTGCTTCTTCGTGGGGTTGGGTAGTGGCAGAGAGGTGGCGCGAATGACCGCGGTGCGAATCGGACATGTGAAACGCGCAATGGGTGATCAGATATACGTAGCCGGAGAGTCGAACACGCCGGCTCCCCGCGCAGGCGACATGCTACTGGTTATCTCCAACAGTGGTGAAACTGAGATTGTGGCTGGTTGGGCTAAGAACTTTAAACGAATGGGCGCTACGGTTGCGTCAATAGTCGGGAACCCAGATAGCACCATAGCCGCAGCATCCGATCTCTCCTTCACAATCAAGGGTGACGGAATGGAAGGCCGACCCAATAGCTTCTATGTGAAGACTGCTTTCGCTCTCAGCCCACTACCAATCTACCTAGTCGAGAAGGTTGCAGAACGTGGTCTAAGACTACCGGAATACATACTGCGATGGCATCACTCGGTCACATCGTGATAAGCCAGATAGTTGTTATCCACGAGCGACGAGACCAGAAATACTGATCACACATCGAAGAAAATCATTCTCTTCGTCTGTGTCGAGAATACTTTCCGAAATATCCTGAGTGAGACGATCTTCAACGCGCGGGCACCGGCAGATTGGATAGCAAAGGGTGCTGGAGTGCGCGCTGCCACAGAGATCACTCCTGTCGCGGTCGAATTACTTCGTGAGATCGGAATTGAACTTGGACCCAAGACGCCGCGTCTCGCTGCGCAGGTTATGATTGAGCATGCACGTAGGATCGTTACGTTTGGTTGCTTGGATCGATGTCCACCTGGCGCGAAGAATAAATCCGAGGATTGGACGGTTTCAGGATCCACCGGTAAAACAATGCCGGAATTGCGGGCCATTCGAGATGAAATTCGTCGTCGCGTTAGCAAACTGATTGCTGAGTCAGCAAAGAATTCTAATTCTGCCATTTAGTCTACAGCGATCGTTCGCACGGGTCGGAAGAGGCTTTCGTAGTATTCTCTCATCCAAGGCAGTATTTCACGTCCCAAGAGATTCAAGAAACGTTCTTCGATTGGGCTGGCGCTGTGAATATAGACTCTATCGAATCCCATCTTCAGGAATTCGCCTAGGCGTTTGATTATCTGATCCGAATCAGTCGTAATCAGCCAAGATTGTTTGATCTTCCTCTCCTCTTCTGGTCCAACCATGGCTTCCAGTTCGCGTGGATCCCAGACGTGTTCTCGCCTCTCACGAGGAATGGCGGTGGTGGCCCAGAACATGGCGGACTTCAATGCTCGATTGTAATCGATATCGTACGCCACTTTGAACTCCATACTCTTACTAAGCTTTACGGGGTCGCGCCCCACTTTGGCCGCGGCTTTTTCCATGGCGCCCACGATCTTCTTGAATCGTTCTAATCCTCGTGGGTTGGTTAGGATTCCGTCGCAGAATTGGCCTGCAATTCGTGCTACGCGTTCATTCGACGTGGCCAGATAGATGGGAATCTTCATCTTCGGTTTTGTGTAGAGTTTTGCTTTGTTTAGCTGGTAGTATTTTCCCTCATACGTGACGAAGTCTCCTTGCCAAAGTTTGTAGATTATCTCAAGTGCTTCGTGTAATCTATCAATCTTCTCCTCGAATTCAGGCCACTTGAATCCTAATGGTGTCTCGTTCATTGCGTGACCGGTGCCGAGAGTAACGAAAATTCTGCCGGGGTATAGGTTGTCGAGCGTGGCGAAGGCCTGCGCCACTATCGCGGGATGATAGCGAAACATGGGCGTGGTTACCGCTGTCCCCACTTCCACCTTTCGAGTCCTCTCGGCAGCGGAAGCTAGCCAGATCCATGGAAAACCAGCTTGGCCACCTGTATCGCTCCATGGGTGAAAGTGGTCGCTTGTGACGATTATATCGAACCCTACTACTTCGGCGTGCATGGCGTATTGGAGCAGCCTCTGAGGGTCGTACTGTTCCTGTGCCGCCCAGTATCCGAGCCGAAGTGTGGCCAATCAATCGCGCCCTGTGAGAGGGATTCTACATATTGACGCTTTGGCTTAAAGCTTCTAGACCGCTAAGCATGATCATCATGAACGCGTCATGGCTTTCAGGATACTGGGTATGCCGCTGATTCTATCAAATCGCACTTCGGCTATGACAGTCTCCAGTTTCCTCACCTCGTCTACGGTGAGTCTCCAATCAGCCGCTCCGGCATTATCGATCACGTGCTGAGGGCCCTTCACACCCGGTATAGCGATTACGTTCTCGTTTCTAATCAGCCAATTCAAAGCGACTTGCGAGAGCGTCTTTCCATGCGCCTGAGCGATCTCAGCTGCGATCTTAAGGAATTCAGCGAGCTTGGTTAGGTTTCGGGGTGAGAATCTGGAATTGATCCTCTGAACGAAACTGCGCGGTCTCTCCTTTACGGTGTACTTTCCTGTAAGCAGAGCCTGCGCAAGTGGGCTGTATGCAATTATCGTGATCTTCTCTCTTTGCGCATAGGGAAGGATGTCAGCTTCAATCCGTTTATCGAGCAGATTATACCGCACTTGATTCGAAGCAAGTTCCAAGGGACCTAAGGCCTGCTGGGCACCTATCATTCGTTTTCTGCCAAAGTTACTGACCCCCACACATCTAACCTTCCCATCCTGAACAAGCTTCTTCATGGCCTTCATGGTGTCGCGAATAGGCACGAATGGGTTGGGCCAGTGAACTTGGTAGAGATCAATAACATCAATCCCGAGCCGTCTCCGGCTGCGGTCAGCAGCTCTGAGGACTCGACCGTAACTCACGTTTAGCGGCCAAACTTTAGTAGCTATAACAACTTGCTCGCGGTGATCGCGGATAGCTTCTGCGACGATCTGCTCAGATCTTCCGCTCCCGTAGACTTCGGCTGTATCAACGAAATTGATATCAGCTTCAATCGCCTTATCGAAAGCCTCCAGCAATTCCTTCCTCCCGTAGAGTCGACCCCAACCCCATTCGCGACTTCCCCACTGCCAAGTTCCCAGACCGATCGCTGAGATCTTGATTCCCGATTTCCCTAATTCTTTGAATTCCATGTTGAAACCTCAGGATCGTGATGTTCAGAAAGTTAGATTCTACCAGTTGCGTACCAAGAATGGGTGAGCCAACTCATTTATTTCTGTAGCTAACAAACAATTCAAACAAACGCTGACCTCCGAGAAGGAGTTTTGGTCAACAGCGGATCGCACTACTAGAGCACAAGGATGGGGTCGAATTCGCCTCTACGATAAGACCGCGGATGGGCAGAAGTTGAAGATCAGAGTGTTGTTGGAAGACTCGTATTTTACTGAAGGTGTAACCTGACGCGAGCCTGTGTGTGACATTGCTCGCGGCGGATTAGGAAGGTTGATCGCTTTCTACTACGACATGACGCTATTGAAAGCCGACGAGTTGCAATGCGGAGCGAAAGGCTCTCTGTTCTGCGAGCTAATGTTTGAACTTGGAGCGAAACGACGATAACGATCAGATAAGTCAGCAAGGTAGTCGCAGTCTG